>OMLO01004380.1_pt1 | contig 11806 bp, 9 predicted proteins | sample 1674811 | NCBI WGS metagenome assembly OMLO01 (sample SAMN06265003, study PRJEB25207) | coral metagenome | isolation source: Coral host | place: Mexico:La Bocana,Puerto Morelos, Mexico | collected 2008-11-13 | reverse complement strand
TATATAATTTATACTTTTTAGATTTGTAATTTGTAAATTCTTATCGATCCCTGTAATTATTTATTGACTTTTTTTTTATGCTTTTTATACTGGTCACCGATTAATACCAGTCAATCTATATCTTGATCGACTGACCGGTTTTTTTACCAGGATAAATAAAGTTATTATTATTATTATTATTATTATTATTATTATTATTACAATGTGCAACTGTTTCTTCATTTGCTAATGCTCCTCGTTTAATTCCAATTAACTAAATTTTGTAGACTTTCAATTACTGTAAAAGTCCATGTATAAGCCGCACCTGTAGATAAGCCAGCCACCCCCAATTTGAAAGATTGAATAATAAAAAAATAGAGACAACAGACTTAAAAGTTACAATGAAGTCCTATTAGCAAACAAACACAGACAGTTTCAATACACTGACATGGTGGTTGTTATGAGCTTTCATATCAATGAAGTCGTTAGAAAGCAAAATTTCAAACTTGTAATTAAAACCTTTTTCCTTTTTAGTTTTCCAATAAAAATTAAGATGCTCTCAGTTGGCCACCCCAATTTGAAAGATCAAATTTTGAAAAATATAGACAACAAACTGTGATGTTCCAATGAAGTCCTATTAGCAAACAAACAAGGGCAAACAAATGAAAAATTTACTGTACCTTTGGTTATATTCTACCCACAATGGCACAGTGCAGATTAATGCAAGAGAAATTTAACTGACCTTTTAACTAGCTAATATAATTGCCAAAACATTTAACTAATGTTGCGTATGCTTCTACTGTAATTAACAATTATAAGGGACTGGTCAAAATTTACAGGGGTGGGAGGGGGCTGAGCATTCAAAAATTAATGGTGATTAGAAAACGGATGACCCACCTCTTCCATTTGACACAAAATTGAGTGACCCACCCCTAAATGAAGGTTGAAAGTCACATGACCGGCCCACCCCTTTTTAAACATTTTTGGTGGCATAATCCAGCAAAATCAAATTTTGTGTAAGAAATTGTGCTGTTATTTACATTTTAGATGTATACTCTTCACAATAATACAAAATCATGTACAAATAATATTTGCAACTTTAAGAAAGTTTGTGCAAATAATTAGCATGAACATCCTTAAAGTTGCATCTGCCACATCATGCATTGATTGCCCATTAAGTAACAATATAAACAGTGATAGGGCAAATGACTGTTGCTATAGCTTTGCCTGGATTTTACAATCTTTGACCTTCAGTGACCCCAATTTTTCTTTGATGTATCATTTTCTTTACTTACTTTCTATATTTAGCCAAAAAAGGAAGAACATCTATCAATTAGAAGTTTTTGCAAAATGCACAATCAAACTCCTTTCTTTTCAGCTCTTCATTTATGTCTAAAATAATTATATTTATTTGTATTTAACTCTGGAGGAAGGGGGAGAGGACTGGTACTAGTTTTCTCTGACATGCGCTCTACATACTTGATTAGCCATGTGCTTGTGCACAACTTAGCTTCGCTCAACGCAGGTTTCTTTCCAGAGTTCTTCTTTACAATACGTATCTCGATGTTTACACTATGGCTTCTAGAAAGAGCAGCGGCAGAACAAAACCTCCGCTTAAACTGAAAGATTTCGACATCGACAGCTTCATAGCAGAATCAACACTGCAACAGATGAGCAAAGCAGTTGAACGTGAACTGAGTCAGGTCGAGTCCATGATCAAAGACCTCTCTCTGACAAAATTTAAAGCAGAGCAGTCCACTGTAGAGCAAGAGAGAGCGGTAGAAGATCGTCAAAACCAGAACTTGAAGCTAGAATTGGACCTCACTCGTACCAAACTCGAGCTGTTGAAGCTACAGCAAGATTCAGTGCAGCCCAGTGCCCCCAAGATGGCGACGATGACCACAACAACGCCTAATAATAATCCTATCCAAAACCAACCTTAAAAAGCCTTCAGCAAGATCCTACCGTTCAATCGGAGCTTAAATCTCTCATGGACTCGTTGGGAGATCCAGTTTTACCGGGTTTAACTGAAGAGGAGCAGGATCCAGCTCAACAGCTATTAGAGCCCACTATTTCAAGAGGTAAATGTCCTTTACTTATACCTGATTTCATTAGTTCCCTCCCCATCGTTCTGCAGGAGGATAAGGAGACTGTGCTTGGAACCTCTGGTGATGCTAGAATTGTGTTAAAATCCTCTCAAGAAAAGAAGCTATCCCTTGACAAAATCTCATTCCCACAGTGGTCAGCGGTTCACTTTCGCATTATGCATACTCTCATGAAAGATGGACTTCTTTCGTCCACCCAGGAAATTCTCGATTATATTGTGTACAGTTAAAAAATTTCTGAACTAGCGAAGTGTTACCCTTTGCCAAAAGTGATGCAGTATGATGATTTGTACCGCAAAATGCAATTTGCCGCAAACTGTAAATGGGGATCTGACAGCCAATTCATATCCCATCAAATGCTTCACAGACCAGATCCATCAACTCCCACACCCACACGCCCACCTCTTCGCAGGTTTGCTTTGAATTCCAACGGTGTGAAGGTTGCTGCTTTCGCTCCTCCTGTAGATATGATCATGTTTGCATCAAACCACAATGTATGGGAACCCACCCACAATGGCAACACCAGTCTGCTACTGCTCAAGACCCCCAATACTGAACCCACACTCAACTGCAGAGATGTCTCCAAATTGTACTTTAACGGCAGAACTAGCAGGAGATATCTCGACCACATTGTTACATGCAGGGACCGATCCTGCCTTAATGACATGCTGTCCCGCAGAGTGTGGGGAAAGTTTACCTATTAAAGCAGGGGCCTTTTTGGAATCTATGCAGTAGCCCCAAGCAGCCAAGGTCTCCACAGACTTAATTTTTGGGACCTGGGCAGCAGAACTATCAAATGACCCGGACATGAAATTTATTCTCGAAGGTGTTAAAAATGGATTTCAGCTACTGCCTCCTGATTCAACGGTCTCACATGCCTTTACACACGACAATAAATCTGCTCTACGACCTGGAGCTAAAGATCAAATTGAAGCGCAACTGGTTAAGGGTCTTCAAGAAGACCATTTTGCTGTAGCAGACAAGCCCCACATGCCCATAATCGTTAATGCACTTGGGGCTGTACCTAAAAAGAACTCGAATGAATTACGGATGATCATGGATTGCAGCCGACAGTTAATGGCAAATGCCAACTCATACATGGATTTAGAACATTACAAGTATGTTACTGTTGATGATGCAGCAAACCTCTGTCAACCAGGTTGTTGGTTGGCAAAAGTTGACTTAAAACACGCTTACAGAAGTGTTGGTACTCACCCCAACAGCTGGCAAGTTACAGGGATGTCTTGGTGTTTCAAGGACTCTAAACAACCTACCTACCTCTATGATAAGCGACTCCCATTTGGAGCCAGGGCCTCTCCAATGATTTTTCATCGCCTTACACAATCAGTCTGTCGTATGATGGCCCGAAGAGGGTATACTGTGTTGGCGTACCTGGACGACTTCCTCATTATTGAACCAACTCAGCTTCAGTGCAAAGCAGCTTTTGACACTCTACTAAACTTACTAGAGTCTCTTGGCTTCACTATCAACTGGACAAAGTTGTCTTCCCAGCCCATTGTCTGGTTTTTCTAGGAGTCGAAATTGACACTGTTAAGTGTGAACTCCGCCTCCCAGAGGATCGTGTATCTGAGTTGTTGGTCGTTCTCAAGGAAACCAGTTCAAAACGTAAATGCTCCAAGCTTCACCTCCAACGACTAATTGGCAAGCTCAATTGGGCAGCACGTATTGTTCGAGGGGGCCGCACATTTCTCAGGCATCTTATCACCTTGGCAAATGCTGTTAAACGCCCGTACCACCGTGTTTATTTAAACCTATGCGCCAGAGCTGACCTCCTGTGGTGGACCTCCCTCTTACCTGCACACAACTGTAAAACATTGTTCCCCTCAGCAACCCCAGAACTCCCTACAGGAGTGCTTATGGATGCTTCCCTGTCTGGTGGGGGGTGCGTATGGGAAACTGACTGGATGTATGTTAACTGGGCCTTTGACTACCCAGCTCTCTGCTCTCTGCACATCAATTACAAGGAGACATTCACAATCATTTTGGCAGCCCATCGTTGGGCACCCTTTTGGTCAGGTTATCAGGTGGTTGTCAAGTCGGACAGCCAGGTGGCTGCAGCTATCTTAAACAAAGGTTCAACCTGTTGTCCAATAATAATGGACTGGATTTGTTCTCTGTTTTGGCTTAAGGAGTATTACAATTTCAGCCTGTTAGTCAAACACATTCCAGGAACAACCAATACCCTAGCAGATAGTGTTTCACGCCTTGACAATGTACACTACTGGCCAACATTCCAGGCAACAAATTCTCTTATACAAAATATTACTAGGATAGATTGTCTCTGTTGATTCATCTTTTATATATAAGGAAAAGAGACCACGCTGATTTAAGCACATCAATTTTTCAAAATCAGACAGTCAGTCAAGTTTTCTGCATGCTGTATAATTATCTAAGAGACAAATTCTGTGACCACCACTTTTCTGAAACAAGTAATTCAATGTCTGTCTGCAGTAGAAGTTTGAAGAAAATCTACCAAGTACAACAGTTTTGCGCAAACATCCTTAAGTCATTTATGTCTGTTAACTCTAAGAAAACTTGAACTTAAACCATCTAGAAAAATGCTGGACCGGAGTGGTTCCAGATCTATGCTCTACAGCTGGTACACTTATTAACTGCTTTTAATATATGTCTTTAATGGACTGGTTAGAAGCAACAATTTCATGGCTCAATTTATTGCACATTGTACAGAGCACTCAAGAAGGAAAAGTAATCAACAGTCTTAAAACTGAATGTATGGATCTTGAAACTGAGCTTCCTCAGGAATGGAAAAAAGATGAGGACAGCATTAAGGACACCCTAAATGAACTTGAGAATGAAGTAGGGAATATTGGCAGGGGGCTGGATGATTTTGCAACAGTTAGCACCTCTATGCAAGGTTAGTTTATTTGTTCTTAGTGGCTGTTGATTACATTCCTAAGAAAATCTTAACTCAGAGGAGAATATACTGACCTCTCCATCTCTTTGGCCTTTGCCATTTGAAGCTCCTGTTAGTTAATTACAGCCACCCTCAAGCAGCAGAGTAGCACAGTCAAATAGGCATTTGAGCCTAAGTGGCTCATATCACGAAGCTTGTGTTTATCCCTCTTTTCCATTATTAGTGTGTGAAGGAACTGGATCATGTGCACTAAAGGTATCTGTGGTCGAGTGCTGATTAATACTCTCAGTTGATATCCTCAATTGACATCTCGATCTATACTTGATTGACATCCCGATCGATACTTGACATTCTATCAACAATTGATCAACAGTCTATCGATAGTCTGCCCAGTGTCAACCAACTCATATAAATTGATCAGAAACTAGGTTCACTCTTGATTAACTGTTGACCGAGATGTCAATGGAGTGTCAATCAAGTGTCAATCAAGTGTTAAACAGGTGTTGATGAGGTGTCAATTGAGTATCAAGGATTGATCAAGGGTATTGACTGATACTCGGCTGCCAATCGACCATGGATGCCTTTAGTAAACAATGTATGTCATGATCTAGGCAACTTAACACATAGTAGTATTTTCACTCTCCTCTGGATGGGATGCTAGTCCACGACATCTCCTAGTATTTAATTTGCCTGTATCCATCCTGACATAGAGGGTTAAATACCAACCTTGGATTAACCTCTCTTCCCCTGTTTTCCTTCTGTTTTGATTTTGTTTCCTTGTCTAGTAAATGGTGCTTCCGGGTCAGTTGGCTTTCGATTGTGCTGTATGAAGATCTTTGTGGTGCCATAGGCATGCATGTTTCTTATGTAATAACCATGCAGTGGACTACATTTATTTATCAACATTCCAAATCCCTTGTATCATGGATCTCCTTAGGTTCTTTACCATTTTCACTCTCTTGCATCATTTCAACCTAGCAAGAGTTCACTTAGCAGACCTTCAGAATGGTGTTACTGGCTTTCGTTCTTGTTTCCAGATAGAAGGTTTCAGGGAGCTGCTACCAGATGCCTTGTCTACTGGCTTAACCCCATCCTGAAATATGGAATCTAATGAACAAAGTCTCCACCTAAATAGCACCTTCCACTTCAAGATAAAATCAATTGATGGTGTTCTAAAGACAACAATTTGAAAATATCATCTTGTTTGAGAACAGGGTTGCTATTTGCTACTACATCCAATGAGAGTACCTGGTAACTAAGCACATTTTTATTTACAGATGCTGCAGGAAATGGCCAACAAGTTGAGGTTCCAAATATCATATCACAGGACCTGTCATCCCAAACAGGAAATGCTCATGATGAGGAAGAAGTTATTTCACATGCAAGTGATAAATTCAAACATAATGAACCTTTGGGAGCTCATGCTGATAAACATGGCCATAAACATTCTCATAGACCTCGTCGTCGGAGCAAAAGCCATTCCTCAGGTCATCGTACTGCTGTTGGCAACCCCACTAAAAATTGTAAAGATCAAAAACATGGAAGGAACTTATGTATAGCCCCAACTAATTCCTCCAGGAAAGGTAAGTTTATTAGTTCTAGTCATTGTGTACTCTGCCATCAGTAATTTTCTGAAGGAAATCTCCATTTGAGTAGGAATGTGCTGAACTCACCACCTCTTCAGCCTTTGCCAAAGCTCTACTTGTTATTTACAGCTACACTCAATCAGCTGAGTAGCAAAACATTTGTAATGGGACCTATTTGCCCATTAAGCACATGGTAAGCTATTTTGGTGATCAAAACTAACAAGGAGTATATTATGGGATGATAACCAGGAAAAACCCACATTACCCATGGTTATTCAAACTGTTGTTGACTCCAGATTTTTAATTTTTTTATTAAAAGGTCAACTCCCTACTCTATTCTTTGTAAACAGCCTTCGATCTAGTGATTTCCCTGCTGGGTGGTATTTGTAACTGATGTGTGTTAATTTTGTCTATGAGTTCTGATTTAAACACAACCAGCTAAGGCTGGTGTTAAAGCTTCTTTATTGCTTCTAAACTAAACCTGTGCCAATCGCAACCTTTAAGAATTCTATGTTAAAACGGTTTGGTGGAGTTAACGTTTAGCTCAACTGAACCTTATGCTCCCTGCTGTTATAAGCACTTTTCCCCACATTGATTTATTGAAAGGCAAGAGTGACGACCATGTAACTATAAATTAGTCTGTGATTTAGTTGATATAGATATTTCAAAGTACTTAATTCATCCCTTTGATGACTGCACAAGAAGAAGCCACCAACTTAAGTTTAGAATTCCATAATATTACATGCTAATAAGCATGTTTTAAAATAGTCATATTTTCCAAGAACTATATCGCTGACGAGAGTGTGACAGGGTCACTAAACATGTATATAATAATTTCACTATTTTTAATGTTTCTAAATATACAAAGATTTCATTGCTTCACTTCATAACTTTGTATCCAGGAATTTTCCGGTTTTAGTTTAGGTAAACCTATGCATAGCTTTGGTTTGTTTTTGGGGTGTGCTCAAACCACACAAAGTTGCTAAAATGCAATAGTGCAACCATGGTTTTGTGGTTACCTTTCACCAAACTGTTCTATTCGCTAAAAGTTAGCTTATCGCCTTGAGATTATGCAAACGATCCTTTCCAGCATGTTTAACTGCAGAAGAAGTAGCCAATAGCCATGTACATTTCTCCTGTGATAACTCAGCAGGGGTGTTTATTATCAACACTAAGAGCTCCAAAATTCTTCACATCATAGATCTGCTTAGACCCATTACCCTTTCCACACTCCAGACTAATTTCACCCTAACAGAAGATGCTGTTGTTGCTGATTTCCTTTCCTCTTTCCAGATGAAACATTTTGGGAAGCTGGCACAGACATCCTCACCTGACTATAGACAGGGGCCCCCTAGCACCTTCTCCTTGAAGAACCTTAGTGGCATTGTGAGAAACACAGTTAATCCTCTTCTGTCTGAAATTTGGTGGGCTGGACTCCAGATTGAGTGGTCCACGTTTTTGCTTTGACAGGAGACATTGTGTTGTGCTCTTGGACAAAACACTGTACCTCACAGTGGCTCTCTCCACCCAGGTGTACAAATGGGTATCTGTCCTACATAATACCAAAGGGGGCCCCACGTGAAAAGGATGGGGTGCTCATTGTACCTTTTAGGGGTTAAAAAAGCAGTTTTGGTACCACTTAGGGTACTCAGTTTTAAAAGGTCCACAGCAGGAGCTTTTGCAGTACTTTTTAGGGTATTGAGCCAATAAAATATGACAGGAGATAATGTTTTGTTTTAGAATTAGTAGTTTTCCAGCCATGACCACAAAACAGGATCCTGGTTCCTCTTAAGGGCTCTTTTGAAAATTTCTGACAAGCACCACTGTCCATTTTATATGGGACGCACATCGCATTTTCTTAAATGTATATGCCACTCGCTGACTGTAGCCTGGAGTACTAGCCTCGCCTACAGCAGGCAGCGTTTGGGCCCAGACCAACCTCCTACTTTCTCATACATAAACTCTCTCTTTTTATCTACGAGACATAAAGTTGGTGTTTTAAATTAAGGCATTTTTGAAAACATCAAGGCAAGGCATCGAGGCAAGGTCTGGATTGCCTTAGCTTCATTGGTCACATCCACATCCCCATGCTATCACCCCTCAAGAAATGTGGCCATGTGACACCCAACTCATGTTTTTATATGCCACTCGCTGACTGTAGCCTGGAGTGCTGGCCTTGCCTGTGGCAGGCAGCTTTCAGGTCTAGACCAACCTCCCACCTTCTCCCACATAAACTGTATCTTTTTATTGTATGAGACGTTAAGTTGGTGTTTTAAATCAAGGCATTTTCGAAAACATCAACTTGAATTGGAGCAGGTTGCTATTTGCTACCATATCTAATGGCAGACATTAACTATTACACTATGTCTCTAACCACATTATTTCACAGCTAAATTTACAGATGCTGCAGTAAATGGCCAAGACGCTGACAGCTCAAGTGGCATATCATGGGACCTGTCAACCCAAACAGTAAATGTTCTTGATAAGGAAGAAGCTATAACTCCACATGCAGGTAATAAATTCACACGTGATCCTTTGGGAGCTACTGCTGATGAACACAGCAGCAAACATTCTCGTAGACGTCGAAGCCATTCCTCAGGGGGTTTTAATCCTGCTGGCAACCCCACCAGAAATGGTCAAGATCAGAAACATAGCAGGACTTCACGTAAATCGACAAGTAATCTCTTTGCGAAAGGTCAGTTTATTATTTCTAGGCTTTGTGCACTCTGCCACGAATCATGTCCTTTAGAAAATCTCAACTCAATACAGGAATATGCTGGACTTGCCTCCTCTTTGGCCTTTTCTGAACCTCTGTTTGTTTGTTTTTAAACCCCTCAATTAGCAGACAAGCGGAAATATGAACTAGAGACTAGTGGCCTAATAAGCTTGTGTTTATCCCCTTTTCCATAGCAGTAAGGAACTAAAACAGGGTGCCATTTCCTTCCTCCCTGGCTTGGATGCTAGTATTTCAATTTCTGGCACCCATCTGTTTGGTCTAAATAGGGTTAAATCCTAACCTCAGGTTAAATCAACTTAACCTCTGATGAAATTTTATTTGCATCTTAGTTCTTTTGTCCAATGTTCACCTTGGGCATACTTAATAGAGGGTATGGTTATGAAACCTGGCAAAATTCTTTTTTGCATGTTTTTTCTGGCTACTTTGTGGGTTGACCCTGCATGAAACCTGGCAAAATATAAAAGGTGGTTATACATGTTTATAGAGCTAACCAAAGAATCATTGCGATTATAAAATTCATGTATAGACATTGAGCAGAAAACCAAAACTGCGCATGGTCAGGGACCTTCCAACATTGATAAAACTTGGCCGGCTACTGTACTTGTTTGATGTTTACCGGGCTTCTTGACCATTCCCTCTATCTGTAACTATACGTTGGGTTTAAAAAAAGGTTAAGTTAAGCTCACTTGTAACATGGATGAACTCCCTTTCCGGAATTATGGGGACAAGTGTTGCAGCAAACAAAACATGAGTATCACACTGAGGCCAGGTCTGGATTGCCTTAGCTTCATTGGTCACATCCACATCCCCATGCTATCACCCCTCTAGAAACATGGCCACGTGACACCCAACTCATGTTTTTATATGCCACTCGCTGACTGTAGCCTGGAGTGCTGGCCTCGCCTGTGGCAGGCAGCTTTCAGGTCTACCAACCTCCCACCTTCTCCCACATAAACTGTATCTTTTTATTGTACGAGACGTTAAGTTGGTGTTTTAAATCAAGGCATTTTCGAAAACATCAACTTGAATCGGAGCAGGTTGCTATTTGTTACCACATCTAATGTCTGACATTAACTATTACACTGTGTTTCTAACCACATTATTTCACAGCTAAATTTACAGATGCTGCAGTAAATGGCCAAGACGCTGACAGCTCAAGTGGCATATCATGGGACCTGTCAACCCAAACAGTAAATGTTCTTGATAAGGAAGAAGCTATAACTCCACATGCAAGTAATAAATTCACACATGATCCTTTGGGAGCTCCTGCTGATGAACACAGCAGCAAACATTCTCGTAGATGTCGAAGTCATTCCTCAGGGGGTTTTAATCCTGCTGGCAACCCCATAAGAAATGGTAAAGATCAGAAACACAGCAGGACTTCACGTAAATCGACTAGTAATCTCTTTGCGAAAGGTCAGTTTATTATTTCTAGGCTTTGTGCACTCTGTCACGAATCATGTCCTTTAGAAAATCTCAACTAATAGAGGAATATGCTGGACTCGCCTCCTCTTTGGCCTTTTCTGAACCTCTGTTTGTTTGTTTTTACACCCCCTCAATTAGCAGACAAGCGAAAATATGAACTAGAGACTAGTGGCCTAATAAGCTTGTGTTTATCCCCTTTTACATAGCATTAAGGAACTTAAAACAGGGTGCCATTTCCTTCCTCCCTGGCTTGGACGCTAGTATTTCAATTTCTGGCACCCATCTGGTTGGTCTAAATAGGGTTAAATCCTAACCTCAGGTTAAATCAACTTAACCTCTGATTAAAGACCAACCTCCCACCGTTTTTCCCATATAAACTGTATCTTTTTATTGTACGAGACATTAAGTTGGTGTTCTGAAGACAACATTTTCGAAAATATCATCTTGAATAGGAGAGGAGAGGGTTTGCTATTTGCTGCTGTATCTAACGGCATTAAACGTCTTAAGCACATAATTTCACCGATTACTTTTCAGATACCACAGAAAATGGCCGACAAGTTGACGGCTTAAATGGCTCGTCACAGGACTCACCACCCCAAACAAGAAATGTTTATGATAAGGAAGAGGCTATAATTGCAGATGCAAATGAGAAATTCACGCATCGTGATCCTTTAGTACTTCGTGGTGAGAAACATGGCAGTGAAAATTCTCGTAAACGTCTTCCGAGCAAAAGCCGTTGCTCAGAGCGTTGTGGTCCCGCCGGCAACCCCATCAGAAGTGGTAAAGTTCCGGAATGTAGAAAGACTTCGGGTAAAGCGTTTGAAATTTCTGCAGAAACTTTACTGGCTAACTGCCAAAAGGAACTTCAAGAAAAGATGACAGCAGTAGCAGAGCAACATACGAAAAACATTGACAGAGTACGTGAACTTCTAAGTCGTCTGCGTGTAACAAAGCACATACGTTTAGAAGATTTTGACCGAATATGCTCAGAAAGAGAGGCTTTAAAGCAAAAGAAAGATGAGCTACAGCTACAGAAAGATGAATTTCAACGCTTTGAAACTCAGATATTTTCTTATAT
>OMLO01004379.1_pt1 | contig 11806 bp, 8 predicted proteins | sample 1674811 | NCBI WGS metagenome assembly OMLO01 (sample SAMN06265003, study PRJEB25207) | coral metagenome | isolation source: Coral host | place: Mexico:La Bocana,Puerto Morelos, Mexico | collected 2008-11-13 | reverse complement strand
TAATAAACCAAACTAATTTTTAGGATCGCTAACTGTTAATTATTCCACGAGTTTGACCATAGGTATTCTTTGATTGAGTATATTTGGGGGTAAAAAAGTTTTTCTTAAAGGATAAGTGAAATTTATGGAAATACACCAAACAGTTGTCAACTAACATAGGGTGCCCCTTCAGGGGTGTTCAACTGTGTGGTGGCGTTCCAAAACTTTGTTTCCTTTTAACCTTTCCTTAAACTTCGTAAAAGTTCACTTAAATTCACACTGGTGGCTTTGTGGAACGTGTCTTCGTTGTTGTCCTTACCGAAATATAACTGATTAATGTTTAGCTTAACCCTCACCATTACAGCCTAAGGAGATAAAACAAGGTAGAGTCTTGATGAGCTTATTTATCAAGAAAACAGCGACAAGGACTTCAGAAGCTTCGCCAGCTGGAGATTGAGTGGTTTTTCAACAAGAATTATAAATTTATAACGCGCCATTTACATGCAAATATGATCAAAAGCGCGTAACAATGATTTCTTTATATGTTAAAAATAAAGAAAGCTAAACTAAGCAGAATAATTAAGACTAAAAATTAAACAAACTACATACTGTATCAAAAGCTAATCTAAAAAGATGCGTTCTATGTAAAGATTTAAAACGTTCGAAATTGTCCTCATGACAGATGTGAAGGGGCAGCTTCCCATGTATTAGGGGCCGCAGATGAAAAAGTAGGATCCCTTAAAGTCTTTTTCAGTTTTAAACTAGGATACAATAGAAAAGACACATTTTTTTTCGGTTGTATATGGTGCCAGGTATTGTATGGGCTAGCGGCAATCTTTTAGTGGCTGTACCAGGACGGGCCGGGAGAGTAGGGCCGGGAGAGTATCTAGCGTTATGAACTATTTGAAATAGTAGGCGCGCTCTCATTCGTCGATAGGTGTGTTTAGAAGAGAGTTTGTAAATAAAAGTCACGTTCTCTGTGTTCCCCGGCACAAACTTTGAAAACGTTTCAAAGCCTTCGCAACAAGCTGTACTTTGACGGTCAGTACACTGTGAAAATTTCTGGTGGCTCTGAACTTTTTAAACTTTGCAAAAGTTGCATCTTCTTATGCATATCGCAATTTGATAGTAAGAAAAATAGGGTCAACAAGCTCGTTTATGAGTCATAAGCTCTTAAAGCTAAAATTAGTGGGGTTGTCAGGTTGTACTGTTGTTATGGTAACCTGTTAGGCCATAAAGATTATCATTATTGATTCAACAATGGCTGGGTATTTACGTGAAAACAATAATGTAGCATTTCTTGATAAACAATGGTAGTATTAATCCATCAAAGTGTAGTCATTGAAAAACTACTGGAAACTGTTGCCAACCGCCTTAAGTTTGAGTACAAATTTACTTTACATAGTTTTAGCTGGTATTTATTTTTTCCCTTTTTCAAATGTAAGAAGATTTTTTCCGTCTTGCTGCATTTCTCAAACCTGGCCTTTAAATTTAAATTGATGAACTACAAGAAAGGTGACAAAAATGCTCCTAAATTCCTGTAAAAAATATATTAAACAAATTTCTTCTAAAGTACAAATTAATATTTGAAAGTGAAGCCAGTTGATTTACAGCGTCGCGTAAAGGCGATATAGCAGCCAAAATCGCCATCTGTTTCTTTTGTTCAGTACAATCGCTCCAATTTTAACGATATAACACATATGTAAACAGCACGGAACATCCAACAAGAATATTGCTGTTAGTTGGAAGAGCAGCGTCATTGCAGAAGTCATAATCGCAGCAATGCATGTCACAGTTTTCCGCTTGGCTAATGAACTTGCAAGCCATTGTGTTGCAAAAATCACCTTTAAAACAACCTCGCTCGTAAACATCAAACTTGACTCCCATGTAGTCGAAAGAGGCCTTTGATTTGGCACACACGTCCAACCACGGCTCACAGATGTACCTTTTTAGTTGTTCATCACAGTGAGTCCAGTTGGCTTGAGAATTACAACTGTAGCACGTCAAGGAAACACCTAAAAACGGTAAAAAACATCTTGGAGTGATGAAATTCTAATTTCTTCTCCCGAGGTCAGTACATTTTGAAGTAGACAGATGAGGTGATAATAAAATTGCAATATTTTGTGAAACAATACTAAATTATCCGTAGGTAGCACTGAAATTTATATACGAGTAAGCCATGAGAATCTACATTACGAGCTTATTCAGGTCAGTCATGAAAACGGCCACCTGCTGTGTTTTTGACAGCGTTATGAGCGTTCAAGCTATTGCAACTTTTGTATCTAAGACCGGCGATGCAAACTCAGTCCGAGAGCTGTAAAGTTACCCTAGTTATTGACTGTTATAAAGCAAACGTACGGCGACAAATCCACGTAAATATCCAGAGTTTGATCCATGACGAAGAGTATCATATGACGTTAAAGTTTGAGAAAGGATAGTTCCTTCCACTCTTTCTCTTCATCGATCTGAAGTTCCACTTAAAGCAGATAGAAATTTAACTTTTTATTATCTCTTGAATAATCTGCTTAACTGAAAAGGAGCAATTTTTTTGCCCATGACAAAAAACAAAAACACAGTGTTTCCCAAGTAAAGTGTCGGAGGCGAATTATAAATGAACCATCCGTAATACATTTGTATACGTGCAAGACTATCGCGATCTTCCAAACCACTGTGTCAATTACCTAGCAATTTCCATCGAAGAAGTAGGTTCTAAAATACTGAAATAAACCTGTAGCCTGTCTTGTAGATTTTGAAACGCAAGGGACGGTAAAGTACAATATATATTAACTTCTACTGATAGGCGCATACAAATGCGTGTTAATGATCAACGAAGTAATCTCGCTGCTGGTCTAAAATACGAATATAAGAATTTAAGTTTCTTGCTGCAGTCGCAACAGCCGAGATAGATAATATTAAGCCGCTATCATTATGTGGATAACGTGGAATTGAATAGCTTCTCCTGGATGCAGCAGACATTGTGCTGCGCGACCTCGACAGTTGCACATTATTTAGTGTGATGTTTACATGATGAACGTTTAATTTGAAATCTGAATGCGTTACTTACCAGTTTGTAAAATCGCTGCGAAAATAATGAGCTTCACTGCAACTCGCATGTTTATAAGGGAATGGTAGTGTGACAGTTTTTTCCACAAGAATATCAGTAACTGACTTAATATCGAAAACGCCCTGCAGTACTTTGAAGAGCAATGCATTCTGGTTAAGGAATCTCTGAACTGAGGCGAACCGCAGCCTGACTCTTTGATAAGTATTCGTGTGCACTGAATTTTTCTGACGCTAAATGTAGAATACAAACTAGGCTCTCTCTGGTAATCGTACTACAACGAAAACGATGGAAATCCACTGTACTGGATTGCACTGACAAAGAAACGATAACTAACTCTTACTGGCGGAGGAAGTGGGGAGAGGCACTCTAGCGTTATTAAGAGTACAGACGTTTCTGTTGTTGTTCAGGTGTGACTGGTTTTCATTCACAACCTCGTTCCTAGGGACTCGCTCCGTGGACAGGAAGATAAGAGCCCCTGGGAACGAGGTTGCTCCATTCCTTGGCCTTTTTAACACGAGGGGGACGAGGACGGCTCTACGATGTGAATGCAAGCTTGTCTTCGCTGGAACGAGGTTGGAGGAGACACGATTTTGAGTAGGAAGGAAACGGAAGCTTTTTCACCGTGCATTTGATGCCAGAAAGCGTCACATTTTCGTTTTCTTTATCATTGCTGAACTGCTGAACAATCTAGTAGTAAACTAACCGAACAAAAAAAAAAATCATTGTTACCTGACGAAATAACAGAGACCACAGACAATTCAGACAGTCACTAGGCGATAAACAAATCCTCTAGTAGAATTTTTTTCCCTTTTTTGTTTCTTTCGGCGACTTAGACCAAATATTGCTTATGTTTTTTCACCATGACTAAGCGTTGAAGGTCAACTGATAGCCAATCTGAATGAGAATATAATTTAAATTTGCTGACTTTGGCTGCATATTTTCATTTCCAAATAGCAGATTGGAATCATTTTGAGACTGCCAGAATCTTCTTTAAAAGGTAAAAAGAAGGTTGTTTTCTGTTTGCAAGTCGGATGATTAATTGTAAATTCTTAATATGATTTTTTTAAAGAAAACAAAATGGACTTCTCTGCCAATAACACATAGTTTCATTATTTCCATTGTATAAACTACTTTATCAAATCTAATTAACCGTCAATGGGGAATCTTTCGTACAAAGTCGCGAAGGTGACATTTGTTCCGCAATTAACGTTTTCTTCAATCTGCCTTTTCAGCAATTTTCAAGTGGTTGAAAAAAGAAATAAATGGGTGAAACTACCGGAGATATGGCAAAGTTACATCATTTGCTTTTTTTTCTGCCTTTGGTTCAATGTTAAAAGTCATCAGTAGCGTGAATAATTTAAATAGTTTAGACAAAATGTTCGGATTGAACAAAGTGCGTCACAATAGCGCCATGAATGCCAGTACTTGTGTTGATTAAACTATAAAACGTGTGCTATTTATTATTGATTATCGTTATTGTGGCATAGCAATCGTTTAGCACAGTTCTACGAGTGATTTCAACGTAGCGTCGATTCAAAGTAACGAACTCTTCTGGTAAGTACATGTATTAGACTGAATTCTTAACTTTCCTTATCGCTTTGAAGCGATTCAGCCGTCTAAATGCCTTTCTACACGATAGAAAGTGTTTGAAGACAAAACATGGGAATTGAAAATTTAATTTTGGATCATCAAAGTCATAGATCAGTAAACCAGTTTTGTTTTTGATGATTCGAAGAAAGCAACTCTTTTATTTCCATGAAAAGAAACTATATATATTTTAAAAACTAATGATAAATTGAAGCTTGAGTAATAAAAAGGCAGGCTAAAACTGATTCTAAAATTACTGTATTGTATCAGAGGTCCATAGAAACCGATCTTATTCACAGTCAATTTTCGTGGTATAAAACATAAAGGTTTTTCTTAATCTCCTTTTTCGCATCACTGTCAGGGTTAAATATCTCTCGTTTCTCGTAGGTTTACCTAAAAGAGCTGATAACGTAAACCTGTCATGTTTCCAGAGTGTCGGCATGTCCAATGCGATAGAAAAGCATGCCAGTGGGTCCTTTTTGCTGTATTGTTCGTGGTAAGAGGCAAAAATCTTATTGTAAATATTAAGTTAAGGTTTCACTTCATTAGCAATGCAGAGATATGTTTAATTAATAGAAACTGAATTCCAAAGGACGAACCTCGGCCCGTTATGACACTCAAAGATGTCAATTCAAGTTAAGTCCTTCTCCACGAATAGTTTTCAAATTTAAATCTTTTAGTTTCCATTCAAGTGTTTTTTTCGTTGAACATATTTATATGTATGAATAATACATAATTTTATAAACAACGTTGAGCTAGATACCTTATTATTTCCACCTTAGAAGCAGTTGATGTTAATGTATTTGTTCGGTTTCCTGATTTAAGCTTTTTGAAAATGGAATCACTATTCAATTCCAAGGTGAGTGTTCTACCTTGCTTGATAAATCTGAAAATGTTAATTGCTGATATCTTATAATGTCCAAGCTGATGCTGACTTAGGCCAGGGTCATACTCATCATGTATGTCAATACATATCGGAGTTATGCAATGATTTAACGTATTGTGGTGGGTTTTCGATAACAGCAGGTCCAGTTTTGGGCCCTCTTGGTTGGATGCCTTACCCCGATTAAAATTAAAGCTAACTTAACTCTGGGTTTTACCGCCTGCTTTTGTTTACATATAAAAGCGTTGTCACTTTCCTGCTGTTTTTTAAATTATAGATGAAGTTTCCCCCTTGTTTGATTACACACTTTAAACAGACAGAACTGATCTGGAATTATCGTGCAATCATATTGATTTGCAAGGAAAGCTTTCCAGTTTGTCGTTATTCTTAGCTCATGCGGAAACAGTGCTATAATTATAATATATAATGACTCTAGGGGAGGAGCAGAGACTACTGCCTTGAGAGTTGAAGCCCGGTTCTAACAAGCTTCGCATGTCTAAGCCCAAGCATGAAATAAAGTATCTTCTATTTGACATAAGCAGAAGAATGACAAACCCTTACGTTTATCTCATGTTTATACTAATTTCGCTATAATGTGCAGTGAGGCCATGGCTGCCATGAGAACGAGCACAAGCATAGGTGAAAGACTATCAGCCAATAAGCGAGCACTTTATGCTTATGCCAACTATGCCGTCCTTTCTAGACATATATAACATCGGAATAAACAGAAGCATAAGAAGAAGGCTTAAGGTTATGCTAATATCACAGCAACCTCACTAGCCAATAACAATTGGTACTACAATTCTCATAAAGAATAACAAAGAACTTTGCTCTTATTTTCGTGCAATTTTCTACATTAATTGTGATTATAATTTCAACCCGTGTGGTATTTTTGAGAGTATGACGTCATTTACTCCAATTCTTAACCAAGACTTGGAACAAGGAAAATTAATGGCGGCCGTAAAATTGCGTAAATTCTTCAGAAATAAAGGTCCAAATGTCGTGAGTTCTGATGTTCGTAATAGCTTGAAATTTGGAAAGATCTTTCGGAAAGACTTATTGTGTACGAAAATGTAAAAAAATGGATGTCGAGAATTTGATTTTAGTGGCACTTTAAGGACGTTCGCGCGAAAATTTTCTACTCGATAGATTTTTTTTTAAACTTCTTCTGCGGACAGACAATGATTTACTTGTTTCAGTAATCAAATAAAAATTGGGGGCCACCGGCTTCGGAGATAAGGCGTGTGGAAAACTAGTCTGATTTTGATAAATTGGTGCGCGTAATTCAGCATGGTGTTCAGGGTCTTCAGGTCAAAATATCAACGATAAGTCAACAGAGGCAAACAATCCTAATAATAGTTTGCATAAGTGAATCTGTGGCGTTACTAATTTCAAATATTGCCATCATTAAACAAACCTTAACCCTTACAGCGGCATTTGAAACTGACGCACAGCTAAACGAAGAGGTCAAATGAACGGAATTCGATGGAACGTTTTGCAAAACATTCAAACTTCTACTCGAAATATTTTTTTCATTTCTTCGCAAAACATAGAACATCGGTAGAGAAAATGACCCATCGAAAGAAAAATAGGGGTCACCGAACGTCCAAGAACGTTAAATCTACGCAAAGTCATAGCAATGGCCATTTGCCCTATTATTGTTCACTTTACTACTTTGCGCGCGCGCTGCGCTGGATGCATGACCGCGTGTGAATTTCGTGCGCAGTAAGGATGCGCAGAAACAATTAGCGCGAACGTCCTTAATCTCAAAGGCCGCCATGCTGCGCGACGTCGTCGTCGCGTATGGCGCCCGCGTCCGCGCCCGTGATCCATGCCGCGAGCCATGTTGACTATTAAAAGAGCTACAAATTTTCCAATTCTATAAATGCACGTGGCTCTCTTCCTGTAGTCATGGAGCCCCACTTTGCGGCCGGAGCTCCGCTGTTTAAGGATATCATCATGCAACTCAAACCACAAAATAGAGAAAAAATGGGGTATAGGAGGTGAAGCTACCAACAAGACGCGAAATCATCCCCAGCAAGCAATGATAATTTTAACGCACACTTCATTTTACAGGCGATCAACCACTTCCGATTCAATGTGGTTAAAACTGAAACAAACACGAACAAAGCAAACTTAAATATAGCGAAAAAAAACGGCGCAAACCAAACCCGTGATAATAACAGAGACCAGCGATGCTGGGACTGCTTATAAACGGCTGAGATGCGGCTGAGATACGGCAACGAACTGCATTAGATGCTTCGATTATGGATACTAACCTCCGATCCGCACTGCCAAAGCTTAAAAAATGCACTGCCCAAAACTTATTTGAATAAATTACACGACGAAACAAGCGCCACATTCCAACACGAAATACAATACAATACAAAATGTACTTGCTAATTAACCGGACGTATAAATAACACCATTTTAGGGCGTTGCGATCTTACAGGAGGTGAACATGAAAACGTGCACCTGCTTACCTCTCTGTCGTCCGTGTTATACACGTGTTGCCAGTTCAAGTACTTTTTATTGGATTTGTCTGGCAGGTATCTGACGTAGCGCACTTCTCTTTCTTCAAACTTTCGTAGAACTTCGGGCTCCAGTCTGGAGAGGAGTTCTCTGTTTTCAACCAAGGTTGTTTCCCCGCCGCAGCCATCTGCGGGTTCTTTCAGGCAGAAGAAGAAAAGCTGTAGGGGACGAGGGAGTGGTAAAAAAAAGTTAAAGGCCGAGCTAATTAACGCAATTTGCAATCGTTGAGATCAGTTTGAAGCTCCCGATATTGATATTAAATGAGCACGCACCGGCGAGGTATAGAGAAAGCGTATGTTCAAGCTGCCAAATGCTAGGGCCCTTGGATATACCAAGAACAGGAGCAAACGGGGATAGGAGGGGAACATTGCAGGAGATAGAAGAGCGAAAGGCAGTAACGCAGAAGACAGAAAGTACTAGATATGGAAGGGTTCAACTGAGGCTGAGAAAGGATTACAGAGCGAGAGGTCGGTTTTTTTTATTACACACACTGGTTACAATACTTACACAGTTATCTACCCTACTTACAAGACTAGTGCATATACGTATATTATTTATATTACTCCGTATTCAATAAGATTAATTAGTTACTTACAATAGAGCGAAAGATAAAGCAGTGAAATTTTTCTCACGAGAAGCTAAAAAGAGATGGATGGAACTGACCTGGCTGAAGAGGCGGAAAGAGTAGCAGAGTGGACGGGCAAGAGATCTGGCAACATACTGACTAAGACGATAACAAACAAAGGAAGACGGAAGATGATGCAGTAAAGAGCAAAGAACGAGACGAGATAAAAGACAAGAACACCAAGATGGAAAGGATGGGGAACTTTAACGAAGAGACACTCGACAATTCAATACATAAATATGAAGAGATGGATATGGAGGACATAGGGGTCAACACGGGGGTGGGGGGGGAGGGAATCAGAGAAAGGAAAGTGGGGGAAGAAATAAAAAAAAAACAAAACAAAAACAAAGATTAGGAAAGTACCAGTGGGACCTGTGGTACCTGTGTCCTATCCTATAGGGATAGGGCACAGTGGAAAAAGAATGTTACGGCCCAATGCACCTACTGGCACAAAGAACAGTGATGATGATGATGACGACGAAAGAGCAATTTTGTTCCTAGATATAATTTATCTGTCATGACTCTTGCATTCTGAAGTCATGTACTCTATGCTTTATTGTACTGTTTACCTTAGAGGGGTAGACCTCAGTGTATGACATTTCGTTATGTGGATCTATAGTCACATCCTCAGGATCATCGTTAGCTGTGTAAGTTCCAACACTTTTGTCAATATTTTGTCGGAAAGCTGTACCACCTTCATAAGTCATTCCTTTCCAAGGAATTGCCTTTGCGATTGTTGAAAAGTTCTGCGCAGTTTCAGCTGGGAGACCACGAAACAATATGGCGGGATGTTGTGCGTGATTTTCCTCTACGTACTCCATACAGTTTGTGGTCAGTTCGGCGAGGGAGGACTGGTGCGGATTAATAACTCGCACGCCATGTGGGAATGACTCTCTTGGTTCTGCCAGGAATTCTGGGAAACCTTTACCTGTTGAACCAACAGTGAACGGCCTGTCCTTGAGCCTCGACTTGAATTTAGTGACCAGTTCCTCTCTGGGTAGTGGCTGAAAAATTCTCCTTGTTGTTGGATTTTCCTGACTTTGTTGGGTTGAATAACTGCAAACAATATTTTTGACATAGGCCTCCCTGGTTCCGGGAATACTGCATCTAGGGAGTCTCGAGAAAGATGCGCGAAGCCACAGAGGCCGAGCTGCCATATCCTGGTAAGGGAAACAAATGATATAGGAATTACGCTCAAAGCACAAAGTCCAGCTGTTATCGTCCAAAAATATGCTGAATCAGTTCACTTTGATGATAAAAGAATACAACTTTTCAAGATTACTACCATCCCTAAGCTAAAATTCGCATATGGTGCTGAGTAAAGTTTTCAGCTACCTAGAAAATGGCATTTTTAGAGTGTTATTTTTCAGTCTCGTTTCCATGTCGAAAGCATGCGCGGCACTCAGCACCGTTAGGGAACTTTTGCTGGATCCTTTGCAATAAATGTTGGTCGTAGGGATGGTAGTAATCTGACAAAGTTTCATTCTGTTATCATCAAAGTGAACAAATTTGGACGATAACAACTGGAATATTAGATTAGAGGGATCACCAACCAGTTAAGAGAGTAGCTAACGCTTACTAAGCTCCATAGTACAGTGTTTTGTTTCTAAATTAACAAAATGGTTGATGTCACTGTTCTGTATATTTACCATTCAGTAATGCAATAATAAAGACAACAATAACAAGATGGTGTAATAGTGGGAACACAGCTCTGTGGCAGGTTAGTTTGTGACTTCTGGCTATACAAGTCTTCGTTCAAATACTGTTCAAATTATGAACTTGGATAGCAAGAGACTGTCTGTAAACACTACTAATAGCTGAGCTTGCACTATGAACTACTTAGACATTGTGTGCTGAACTACCAGCCATGTCCGAGAGCTTCAAGTGCTTGCATTGCCACTATGGTTGTATGTGCCACATATATATAAATTTCTAGACATGAAAGACCATAATTTTTCTCAGGTAACAGGTAGCTTTCAACTTAGTGCTGAGCTACTTTTTTGGAGTTATTGATTTAAGTATTTAAATACAAAGGAAGGACATTCTTCTAAGTTGTTTTTAAACTCTGACTGTTATTATTGTGTATGTTTCAAAGCGTTTATCTCTTGCATTGTAGTACAATGTTATGAATGGCCTTTGAAAGCATCATAATTACAGAAAAAGATAATTAAATCTAATATACTGGATTATGTTCTTTTACTGCATTATAGGGTTTATTTATTGCCTATGAAGAATATATAAAATACAGTGCATGTTTGTTAGAAACCCAATATATGCTAAACTTTTGTATCAAATGAATACTGTTATTGAAGTATAAGATCTACATGTAATGTTTTTTGTTTTTCATTTTGAGTTAATATTTATGTATATTTTGAAATTACTGTATTAAATGAAACAAATAAATTTGTTTACCTTTTTGCATTCTCCGGATTTGATTTTATTTTCTAGAGCATCATCTGCTGAAGTCTATTATATGACAGTATCAAATTGTTACCCGGTAATTAAAAGTGATTTTTATTTAAGAGTATATTCCACTTAGGTATTGCCTGCGTCAGGCTGGGTTAGTCCCATATCCCAATTTATTCTTATCTACCTAAGCAGCTAGGTTGGGGCTTCAATCCCTGGGGGAGTGTGCTATCACCCCAATTCATCCACTACTGGTATGTTAATGTACTCCAACTGTCCAAATTTCTGCTATGGTTTAAGCGAGATGAGTTTCGGATAACCGCTTTTCCATCGATTCGCGTAGCCGTTGTTGCATCTGAGAAGCTCTATTTGGAGCTTAGTAAGCATTAGCTACTCTCTTAACTGGTTGGTGATCCCTCTAATCTAATATTCCAGTTGTTATCGTCCAAATTTGTGACGTCACGTGACGTCATAATTTTCCAAAATAAAAAATTATCAATCGTTCTGTAGTTTAATTTTAATTTCATCACATGTAAAACCCTCTAATAGCCTGACGTTTTGTAACGTTTAAGCCCGAGAGTTCCTCATTTTGTATTATAGTTCACCACTAAATTTTCTCCGATTCTAATTGGTTTAGATTGATCACGTGACGTGATAGTGTTTATCCGCGGAGAGACACTATCAGCGCTTATAGTTCACCACTAAATTTTCTCCGATTCTAATTGGTTTA
>OMLO01004378.1_pt1 | contig 11806 bp, 9 predicted proteins | sample 1674811 | NCBI WGS metagenome assembly OMLO01 (sample SAMN06265003, study PRJEB25207) | coral metagenome | isolation source: Coral host | place: Mexico:La Bocana,Puerto Morelos, Mexico | collected 2008-11-13 | reverse complement strand
AGTTCAGGGCAACAACGATCATTTGATTGCGTGACTTCCCATGCTGTTAACCGGGTATCAAACTGAAGTTGAGAAGGGTGTAAAAACGGGGAAGTACCAACGAAATTGTTACATGTCAACCACAAGATAACCCAGAGCATACCAAAAATTGAAACATTTGATTCACAGCCCCCCCTCGCCCCCTCAAAAAAAAAAACACATGACCATGCGTGAGTCTTCCAAGTAATAATGACCTACCACCCCTCCTCCCCTTTCGAAAAATCGTTTTCTGTTATGTTTTATTGATCGAAGACCATGAATTAAATGCCTTCCTAGTCTCCCCCACAGCAATTTTCTGAGGCTGTAAAAAAAACGTCTGCACGGGATTAATCCAAACGTGATTACAGGGTAAAGTTAGTAGAGCTGTAGGAGGATTCGAAGGCGGTGCTTTGATATTGCCCGTAACAAATCTGCCAATCACCTACTTCAGCCAAATATGGTTAGTAGAGTCAGCCTCGAGTAACCGCCCTGATTTTCGATCGAGACACTCACTGTTGTGTAAACGTGGTTGGGTCACATTAATTTTCAGTCAAAAATGTATGGACAGTCGGCGATTTCACAACGGGAAAACGAATATCTGAACCTGAGAAGACAGGTCGATCAACTTAGAAGGGAGAGTAAGCTATCAAGAAAGAAAATTTCGGTTTGCTCTGAAGAGTAAGTAGAAAATGGTTGAAGTTTGCATGTTCATAAAGTATTGACTTTAGCTGTTTAAAACCCTGTTTATTAATTAATTGCGCTTTATGTTGGCATTGTTCATATTCAAAAGACTTCTTTTATAATTCAAGAGGATTTAAGACGTGTCGTTTGCTTTGTTCTTCGCAGAGAGCAGCGATTCCGTGTTAAGACCGCTACTGGTACTCGCACCAAATATCAAACTGTTCCCAAAACGCATTGGCATAAGTGTCCAAACTGTTATTTTTATATTTGAGTTAGTCATGTCATAGTGATGTTGCTTTTTAGTTTCCTTGGCAAATACGTGCAGTTCCCTGGTAATAAGCTTAAAATTTTCAATTCGATATTCGGAATATTGGAATCGAATCTTATGATTAGCGTGATGTTTCGGTTCGAAAGCAATCTTTCGGTTTCATCGATGTCGTCTCCTTTACAACTGTTCTGTTACTTCCGTGGTTGATGTCAATGTAGATAGTCTGGCAATCGAAAATTTCCCTCGATCACCAAAAATTAGCACTTTATTGTATATTAACTGTGTGAGATATGGGCATTTAAAGGGCTGCATATAATTAAGCCTCTTAATTTGCATTTTCCTTTTTCCTTCAGTTGACAAATATCGCTCTTCATTTGGTCGCAAATTTCACAAATATGGGGACGGGATGAATACTTTTACAATTTGAAAGTTTACTGTGGAAGGTTTCAAGCTGAATCAAACAAAAAATGTTGCGCCATTTGTCAATGCACAAAGTGAGGCAAATTAATATAACTTGGATCAGTGAAAGCTAGTGAAGTTCTAAACCAGTTAAAACATGTCAAAAACCAGTATTTATATCTTATTCATCCCTAGTCGTGAACAACAGTTACTGTGATCAAGCATTTGAATAGGCTCAATGGGAGAGAAAAAAATATGGACCAGGTCCATCAAAGTATAAACCAGATACATAAACCCCATTAATTAACTGGGCCCAGGGACCCCTATTTTTACAACCCATAAAAATACTGTTAGTTGTAGACAATAATAAAAGAAAAATAAAATAAGTAAATTGAAACACTTCGAATATTTCATGTTAGTCTCAGTACAACAGACTCTTGTAATCTCTAGGTTCTTTTAAAAATATGAATGTATTTACTGTACCTGTGACAAGACAACATAGAAAATAGGGTGTCCATGAACCCGGTCCATGAACTTGGTCCACGAAGGAGGACCATGGACCATGGGTACATGTTTTGACCTCTCCCAGTGGTTGCAAGCAGAGCTTTCCTCTGATCTCTCACCAAGCAGAAAGAGAAGGGAATCTCTGATTTGCTGGGCAGTTCAATACAGATTCAAGTACCAGTCAACTAACTTTTCAAAAATTGTTTCTAACTGACTTAATTAATCTTGAAAAGTAGTAACATGAATACTTGCATTATATTTATATATTATTATAATATTTAATTTCATTATTATATTAAGTTCAATTTCTTTGGTAAAAAAAAAGCACCCTCAGGAAGCTAACAATTGCAAATGGCTCAATGTTACATGAACGTGGCCACCACTTCTTGTTCTAAGTGTACATGAAGTCACTTAATATACTAAAAAGCCTGGATATTTGCCTAGTTTGTTTCTTTCAAGTGGCAGCCAATTTCTGTTGTGAAAATGGTCATAAGGAAATTGCAACTCCTTGGAGGTGGGGTCAGTGACCTCTTGACAAACTTTTGTAGTTCTAAAAAGCGTATAATAATTTTTCAAACTTTTTTCAGTTAAAATAACCAGGTCGGTAAGTGCAGGGAAAAACATTTTTTTAAGCAATAAACTTAATTTCAATAATACTAATTTTGTGTTCATTTATTTGTAGCTTATGTCGATTTTGCCAAGAGAAGCGAGCTGATGATCCCCTACTGGGAAAGATCCCAAATGCCAACAATCCTTACAGAGATAAAGGAATGGGGTGTTTTTTGCTATAACAGAACTCACTTCTACTGACAGTATTAGAGACTTGACCAGGCTTTGCTGCAAATCTAAGAATTAAGAGGAATGCTTGAATCTGACAAGGCTGATGATTGTTGCGCCATGTTCCTGGCTTACAGGAGTAGTCTGGGCAAGGAGTAAAGGGGTTATGTGACAAGTAAAACTACAGCACGACTCAATCTGGAAATGTATCTTGTAAAACTATAAGCTGATGGCAAAAAACGTTTGTTATCATGTTGAATCTAAGACATTTTTATCGATGGCCAATATACATATTTTTCAATTTTAGATCTGGCCAAGTTTCTATTTGTGTGTGTGGTAGTGCAATACAGTGCTTAAAGAAAGTTATGTGCAATAGCCTTTGCTGTCAGCCTAGTGAATGGGCAAGTGAAGTTTTTTTGGATGTAAAATTAACAGAGTGGTGCAAGATGCAAGACATCATCTTTTAATTGTTTTATTTTTAGTTTATAATTGGTGTTGCTGATGAGAATTCTGAGCTAGTTAAAAAATGTCAGCTTTAATTGCAGCCATAAAACTGACTTCCCTCTATTTTTAATAAGTGTTTGCCTGGACAAAGTCACAAAATTTCTTCACTTATACACGATATTATTGGTAATTTTCAGTGTCCTGGTAGAAGAAAGAAGTATTTTCTGTTCTCAGAAGTCAAAAACAGACAGACGTGTATTTTATCAGGCATCATCATCATTGAAGTGACAAAGTTAAATTTTGGATCACCTTAATTAGGATCATTTTGTCACCTTTGCAGTGTCAGTCTTGCTATTGAGATATAAAGATAATTTGCATAGCTTATTTGTGAAATAGCTTTTACTAAAAACATGCGATCATGTATAGTTGCTGTTTAAAATATATTTCCTAAATTTATATCGAAAATATATTGTCATTACCTACTTTTTGAATAAATTGCTTATTAAACAGTATGAACATTGATCTTATGTTGCTGAATGTTAATAAGGTGGACAAACAGGGTTGTTTCCTGTACTAAAGTCACCTCATATAAGTGCAAAATAATGTTATGGTCTGCATAAGCTTGTTTTAAGGCCATTGAGCTCTTCTGATTGGAAAGGCACATGGTGTAAGAGAAAAGTACTGACAGTAGGTTGCCCAGCTGATTATAACCAGCATTAGACAAGCTTGTCGTCTGAGAACTGCCCTTGGCCCTCCAATAAGAGCAGTAATGGTATTTGCTCTTTACATGTTACAATCCTTTTCTACTACTTTAGGTTGAAATAAAATTTGCAATTTAGGAAATAAATCTTTGTGATCCGTCACCTGAAGGTTTTGCGTGACTCGAGAAGGACTTGAATTATTAACCAATATTTGTGATTTTTACCACTCTTTTCTCCATGATTTTGTCGCACAAGTCCTCTGAATGGTCAGAGTTATCTATCAAGAGTGATTTGTAATAAGGAGCCTTGACTTGGCCTTTCACGATTTTGCTTTCTTGAAGCACTCTTTCTAGAATAAGAACAGGTTCTTTTGCATCTGTGATCCTGTATTTTTCCCGTTTCGTGAAGTATGCCTGAGACCATCCCTGTACGGCCCTCTATTTACCATCAGACATACAAGCTAACTCACCCCACTGTGGTGCACGGCAGGGATGGATGGTACCCCCCTCTTAGATTTTGTTCTGTTATGAAAGAAATATACACTGACTAGATAGCCCTGAGGATGATACTTTTTCATGGTAATGATGTCATACAGTATCAAACAAATGAATGTACGAATCAACGTTCACAAAATGATTTGTTCACAAAACCACTGATGGGAGTGAGGTCATTAGAGAGTTTTCATGAGTGGTGAAACCACAAGGAACTTTATGTCAACGACTCGCAAGTCTTTGTTTGGTTTCACTGCCTTTATTAGAGGCTCTGCCATTTAATCAAAGCAGCCACACATGAAAAGGAGACCACCTATTTTATTTTTTAATGTTCACCAACTTTTAATTGCGGTAATGTAATTATAATGTGTAAAAATTTGTTAGTCTACTTTGGTACAAAATGATTTCTCTCAGACAAGTAAAGAAAAATATTTTTGGAAAATACTATCCAATCATGTTTATGTCTTACACTGGTAAAGGTAAATATTTACAATAAACTGGGATCAACTAAAATGTTGCTGTCTTCTTCAAATGTGTCACCATCAGTAATAACCTGGCACAAGAAATGTAAAAGGTGAATTGATGAACATGACACAAGTATAGGGCAATGAAAAAATCTGGAACCCCAACAGGAATTGAACCCACGACTTTGACATTGCTCAGGAGGTAATGGGTTCAGATCCTGTCAGGAGTTCAGATTTTTTTTTGTCCCACGCTCATGTCATGTTGATCAATTCACCTTTCATCATGATAACTTGTCATCATACTCCCAAAACACGACTCATGAAACACAAATTAAGTCATCACATTAGTTTATAAACATAAGACAGTAAGGGTACTTACAAGTGTAATACCATAGGTGACAAATAACTCAATTTTGATGTGAAATTTCAGCATTACAAAATTTCCATGACAATGCTTTGTGTGAAATGTGCTAAATACAATAAACAAGACAAAAACCCTTGATTGTATGCGTACTTTGTCCACCATGATCATAAAAAGTATTAATCAAATGGTATACTTGTGAAATTAAGAAATTAAAGACCTTGAATTACTGTCCAGTATTTCCAATAACAAACACAGCCAAGCCATTTAATAATTATTATTTTTAAAGTACATGACTTGAAATGAGTTAAGAATTGATTTAATTTATAATAAAGACATTTTTTTAGGATCAAAGCCAACAGTCAAACTTAATGAAAATTGGCCAGCAAAAACTCATAAAAAGACACTTGCCATCAGAAGGATTAAACATTACTTTACTGTCAAGGCTTCATTCTTTTCCTAGGGCTAATCTGTTTCAACTTTATGTCAATCATCTGTTGCACACTTCTGTATGCACTGAATTCATCTCGTGTATTGAGTATCAAATAGAACATAAAGCCAGAGAGGGTGACGGTTGTAAAAATGCGAATCAGATACAAGATCTTGCCAGCAACATGGAACAGTGATAGAGTAGAGTGCTCACCCACGGGAAAAATGACAGGCGACAAGACAAAGAATAACATGACACAGGCAACAAAGACATGCAAATAGTTTGTACTTGATAAATTGTCAATTGCTTTAGAGATGACTTTCTGTGTGTCAGACAGGGCTTCTTGACTCCTTTTTGTATCAGGGCTTGTTCCTTGAAAAGAATCTGCAAACAAGAAAACCTTTATGGCCAAAATGGTCCAATGATTTCTCACAAAATCAATTATTTACACATGAATGTTAGAAAATACAAAGATTGCACTAGATAGTACTGGTTGATTCTTCATACCTCCCTTCTCCAATGCTGACTCTTTCACTACAAATGAAGCTGCAACAGCCTCATGGTCTGAAAAGGAGAAGTTCTTTCCTGGAACTAGCCCCATGGTAACTTCACAATTGACACATTCTAAGCTTCCTAGGCTACAGCGATAGAAAATGTAGTCAATTCTGTGACCATCATCTGGTCCACCCGTAAGAGTGCTGCTTGCATTTCTGTCTCCAGAGAAGGAGTTGTGGCTGACATTTGATGTGTTTCCATAGTAACCAGGCTAAGAGGAGAGTGACATTCATTTTTTTTGTAAGGAGATCAGAGATCACCCAGTGCAGTTAAAATTCACAGAAGTACATTGATAATTAATTTTATTATAACCTGGTAGAGATATCTAAAGGCTTACAATGCAAACAACATGTCCCATAAGGTACTAGTAATGTTGATTCCATAATCCAATCTAATCTTTAATCTTTAATCATTATTTAATACACACAGTAAAAAATTATTTATCAAGTACAATAACATACAATTCAATGTCTAAGATCCTAAAATGCTGAACCTAATATTAAAATAACTTACAATGATATTAAACTAGAAACCTGATTTCCATGAATGCCATGTGTTTAGAGATTATTAAAGAGAAAGCATTTGAATTGATCGATTAAACTGATTTAATGATTTAATGAATAACTGATTAAATTGATTGATTTAATGAACCAAACTCTCTAGTGTTACAGGGTAACCTGTTTCAAAGAGTTGCACTGTAAGCTCTAAGTTGGAAAATTTATTTTTCAACTGATGTGAACTGTTCATGTACATGTAATACACAGATCAAATGAACAAAAAATTGATTTCATATCCATTCGTACACACTCAGGTACTTAGAAAAGGCAATGCAAAAAAGTCTATCACGATACCACAGTTTGAAAAGTTAACATGACAAGTTAAAATTTGTCATCATGTACAGAGAAAATAAGACAACAAGCTTGGAGTTGGATTGGCCACATGTCGAGGAGACCAGATGGACATAACAATAATAATGTGTCCTTATTGCAATTGATAAAATACATATCAATAGTTACAATAGTAAAAATATTAATTAAAGAGCCAAATACAGGAATAAGAATAAAATAAAAATAAGTTACAACATGATTTCAATTATAAAAGAACTATTTAAAAAATAAGAATTTTAAATTGCTAAATAGTATCTGAAAGCTAACCTATTACTAAAACTTTTCTTAAAACGCTCAGTTTTTAAAAGAGGCAAGTGAACACAATATTTGATGACTGTAATTGATGGGTGGTACAGTGCCGCTTTGGTAGTAAAGTATACAGTGGGTGGTTTTTTTTCCTTTCTTATTTTTTCAAAAAGTGTGCGGTCCGCTTTCTCAAGAAGGTCATGTACCGTAGTCAACAGGGCACTGGAGTGGAACCCACAGGGGTAGTGAAAGAGAAGGGAGACTCCAGCACACCTGGCAACGTACGAGAATGGCAGAGTTGGATTGGAAAGCAATTGTCTTACGTGGAAAGCCATAAAGGGCACTGCACAAAATAGGGTTAGGCGGCATGCTCTAGTTGAGGACCTATGTTCAACTAGGAATGAAGAGGAATAAACAAACAAAAACAGAGAAAATGGCAACAAAACAGAGTTCACAGGTGCAGGGTGACTACAGGAATAAGTCAGCAAGTTACACATTTTGTGTTTATGATGTTACCTTCACTTTTCCACGTGTGTCCCAAGCATCAACCAAACCAGTAACATCCTTGATGACTCTGTAACACAGCTCGGATGGTTCACAATTCATGTCCCCGCAAACAATAACAGCATCAGTAGGCTGCGTCAAATGTTGAATGAACTGAGAGAGCTGGTAAGATTGAACTGTCCGATGGGGCAGGTACTTTCTGTCTTCGTTGTATTCTGCATGCATCTTGAGGAGGCAATGCAATAAATGCTTACCAGTAATCAGCAGAATCATTTGTTACACAAGTTACAAGTCTTGAATGTATCTATACTTACTAGTACATGTATTAATCAACCATTACAACTGATCTTGAAAGAAATACTGAGTGTTCAACTCAATGTCTCACTCATTCGTTGCACTTACTAATGAGATATAAAGTTGAACACAAGAAGAGAAATTCCATATCTACAAGCAGCTGTGTAATATTTTTAATTTATTATTATAATAACCATACTAAATATCATAAATGACAACTTTTTTCAATTGATGATTTTCCAAAGATATCCGAACACTTTTTCGAGGATTGTCCAAATTAAACTATTCGAAGATCAGACAAATGTTTCCAAAAATTTTCTGAAAATTTCCAAGATTACAAAATATCTCTGAAGATAACAGAAGATTTTCAATTAAAATCCAATGATATTTCCATCATACAGCAGCACATTTAACTACAGTTGAAGGGATTTGTGATCACGTAACCATAGCAAGGTGATCTTATTTTTGCATGTGAAGGTATGTTTTCACGTGAACGCTCACCTGATATTCCACAGGTGTTTAATCATAAACATCCATATCATACCATTATGCGCAGCATGTGTTGACATATCACACACCATATTTACCTATTGTAAATGTACTACTAAACTGGAATAAAATCAAACTGCTTTACATCAGATATTGTGTATTCTTTTTTTACAAAAACTGAAAAGGTAATCCTAAACTAGTCAAGACTGCTTTTTACTTTTATTTATGCAATACTCCCCCACAGAAGTGATTAGAAATTATTAGGGGTGGGGGTTCTGTAAAACCAGGAAATATAGGCTTAATTGGATTTTCCAGGGGGGTGGGGGGTCTTGGAAAAACTCCCTTCAGTGAGGGAGGCATGTATATTTTCTACACGTCAGGTTAGCAAAGGCTAAATCATCTGGCAAAAATTATAAAATGTATAAATTAGCTACATTATGTCATGTGACTTACATGAGTAGAGAAAAAATGAATTGGCTGTTTAGGATGATCTATCAGGCAGTATCCAGCAGCTTTTCCACCAAACCAGTCACCATGAGTGATGTTGTACATATAGCCATTCAGAGAATAACGATAAGTGAAGGCATCAATAATGGGATAGCGAGAGAAGACGCATACTCCACTACCAATCACGCCACTGAAAGAAAATTTTAATGAAGAATTCAAAATATGTTTCATAATCATTTCTTAGAGAAAAGCATCATGTTAAAACATAGTCATGTACCGGGTACACAACATGAGAACTATTTGAATTTTTTTATTTCTGTACCTGTAAAAATAATGGGAGTATGGAAGGACATCTTCAATCTTTTGACTGATAAATTCAAAATCTCCTCTGCTCCAAATCTGTAAATTTATCAAATTAATTTTTAACAGGTAATACTATTGTATTAGAGTAAATTGAAAGTTCAAAAGTATTTTTTTTTTACTTGTAAGACTGCAAGAAACTTCTTTCCCTGATGAAAAAGAACATATAATGACCCAATGAAATAACTGCTGCAATTATATTAACTTACATTGTATTTTATCATTAAATGACTGAAAACATTACATCATCATGATTAGCCAAGAGCAGGCAAATTTATTGTTAGTTCACTACTCATGATATATTTGAATTTTTTGCATGCTTGTAAGAGCTCATGCAATTTTGAGAGAATTTTGAGAGATGTAAATCCTAATTGCACTCGCATAATTCACACAGTATCACCTATAGAATCACCGAGTTAAAGGTAAATTTGCGTTCTGACTGGCTATCAAAGAGAGGGTATTTAGTGTGGAATTGCATTTGTGCATTAAGGAATATTGCTGACATGAGTTGCGAGCAAATATTGTTGCTATCGTGAAAACAAAAAAGGAAATTTGTGCTACAAAAATACCGTCTTGGAGACACACTGAAATAATTTCACAGAAAATGAATATCTGCAAACTTTTGAGCTGAAATTTAAATTTTTGGAAAATTTGAGGAAGCCTCAAAAGTACGACATTGATATTGCCTTTGAAAGGGTTTCCACTGTCTGCGCACTGGTGTGGCTCACAAAAATACGAAACATTTAGTTTCGCCCAGGTGGCTTTGGCTATGCGATTCATCGCTTCACGATTCATGCAATATCGTTTTTTTTGCATGAACTTTAACATGGAATTCACTCATCAGGCAGTGAATTTTTCTAAAATATATAGACTGAGCCAAGCCTAAAAGCAGAGCTCCTAATTTAACCTGGCTTGAGCCTGCAATCTAAACCAAAACTTGTACCTAGGTCAGCGGTCAACTTAAAAAAAAAAAACAAAAAAACATGTGACCTTGATAAGCTATAAACTTGAGCCCAACATGTGATCACATAATACTAGTCAGCAGATACCTTGTTTTGACTGGTGTCAATTGAGCATAACATGGAGCCCAATGTCAAAGATGAACGTGTACAATGTAAACCAAGGTTGCATTACCTATTACCACAAGTATGGAGAGTATGGATACCATGTTGAGTGATATTACACACCCATGTTCCACCACCAACCAAGAAAGGTGGCAATGTCCATTAATTCTCGTACAAGCTATAAAATGAACCTGAATATTGCTTCTGTCAGTCTGTCAATCTGAGAATAGATCTATTGCACTACATAACTTCTAAATAACTTCAAGACTTCTATTTCACTTTTTTTTTGTAACTTTGTTTGCCCTTAAACTTTTTGTCATTATAGTTTCTTTTACAGGACCCCTTTGATAAAAGTTTTAAACCTTCAGATGTAGCAAATAAACATTGTTTTGACTCAATTCTAGGCTAAAAACAGTTCATCGATACTACATGTGAAGTCTGCCGTCAATCTTACCACAAAAATGTACTTGAATCATACCTCTTGAAGTGATACAACATCATAACGACCCTTGGCAAGTTCCTCAGCAATCAGGACTTTACGCTTTGCCCACATCTTGGACACATAAGGAATACCCCTAGTGAATTTTGGATACAAATTAAAACAAATTTAACAAGAACTTCTCTTAATAGTTGTCTCTGGAGGTCTTCGTAACGAGATTTACAGAAACGAACTCCCGCTATGAATTAAGCAGTGATTAAAAGATTAGTACAGTTATCAAGGATAAACTAAAACCAGAGTACCAGCAATTCAGTGTCAAAACGTGCAAATTCGCCTCGTCCGCCATGTTTATAAATGAGTCTGCAAATCAGCAGCGGCTGTACTAAAAAGCGCTGTAGGTACGCCATGTATGGGGACATATATTGTACCGAAATATAGGTCGGTACTAGTGTAGCACATTCCTAGCATCTGTAGTATTTTATACAATAAACCAAGTTATTCTCACATTCTGATTGGTTTTCGCCTATAATCTATTAGAGGACAGACACAGGATTGACGTCATCAACACAAAGTTTTTCCTTCTGCATTTTAAAATGGCGGAAAGTTTTGAGAAATAAGATAATATTTTACTGGCTGAAGATAAAGAACAAAAACGTCTTGTCGAGGCACTGAACAGGTATGAGAAGCAGGAAAAAGTAAGAAAAAGCCGTTTCTTTTTCAGGGGATGACTCGGAAAAAATGCTCGAGCAGTCTCAGTCGGCAGTTGAACGAGACTAAACCAAACACAAAATTGATCTTGCTATGCCTCGAATTTAACAAATCCAATAAACTAAGTGTCTGTTACATTGATTTATTTAAAAAATTCAACTTTTCTCAATCTTAAAATAGTTGTTGACACAGATTGACGTCAGGAATGAAATATAAAATCATCACTTCTTAAATTCAGTTAAAATAAACACGTAACCTTACTTTCCGACGCGAAT
>OMLO01004377.1_pt1 | contig 11806 bp, 5 predicted proteins | sample 1674811 | NCBI WGS metagenome assembly OMLO01 (sample SAMN06265003, study PRJEB25207) | coral metagenome | isolation source: Coral host | place: Mexico:La Bocana,Puerto Morelos, Mexico | collected 2008-11-13 | reverse complement strand
CTCTACTATTAAAGGGGAACTTTGAAAATATATTTTTGGGAAGTATGGAATTTATTAATAGGGAACAAGAGGAAGGATCAAGGGAACTTCCCACCACATCCCCCTGAGGTTCTTGACCTAAAGTAATATTTTGCAAGTCACAGTTAATCAGCACTTACATATTTTAAAATAACTTTGCCGTGTAATGTCAAAGAAAAATTAAAATGACTTCTTTGTAAAATGAAAACGTATCGCCTGTCTAATAAAAAAAGAAATTGATCATCAATCTCGGTTTAATTTCAAAACCTATGAACATCGAAACTGGAAGGTGCAGTTTGGTTGCCTCGTTTCCAAATCATATTGCCTTATGAGATATTAACTGTTAATGATCGCTTTCCCACTGAATCGCGAAATCAGACGAGAGAATTATTCAAAATTTGCTCACAATGATTACCACAATAGCATTTTTCAGTTTTTGTTTTTGCAGCGCAGCAAGCCACTGATCTTTCCAAAATTGTTTACAAAACGACTTGACTACAAATTGTCACAAATGAAAAGTACACAGAAATTGACTATGTTTATTTAGCAATGTTCGCCAATGTATTTCTAACCTTGACGTCACTTGTATTCATTCGACAGGCGTGCTCAATATTTAAATTTCGTCCACTGCGGAGATCAACACTTTGGCGTTTAGAATAACAAGGAGAACAGCTGCAAGTGTTTTCGGGCGCTCCGTTGAATTAATATAGTATGGTTCAGAAGCCCTCCGTCTACTTCGCAATTTCATAACCACACGTAGTTGCTTGAGTCGTGGACATAACACAGACACAGGAATCAGCCCGCGAAGCAAATTCGATATTGGGTTTCTTGTAGGAGTTTTCTATGGATACACTGTTAAGGCACAAACACCATTTTTCCACAGCAACTGCTCGATGGAACATGTTTATAAGGCCGATGAAGGTCTTCGTCAGGTCATTTTCGTGTTAAAGACGTTTAAATGGAGACTTCACAGTCTAACATTTCTATCTTCGAACACAACAATTCTGATTCGTCGCTTTGTGCCGATTACATGTCTCAAAAATCTACCGAAGCGATTCTGGCTTGTCTTGTCATCATATTAATCCTGTGCATTTTAGGTAACAGTGCAATCTGTGTGATCGTTTCACGACATTACCAGCTTCACACCGTAACAAATGCATATTTTGTGAATATGGCGGTTATTCAACTCCTCTTTGCGCTGTTTTCCATTCCACCGTATTTACGAATATCAAGTTCCGCCGTGGAAAGGACGCAGTTGTTGTGCGTTTTCATCGGATTTTCTTTTGAGTTGTTCGCAGCTCTCTCGAATTTAGCCTTAACGTTGCTCACCGTGGAACGTTACTATGTAATTAACAATTCGGGCAGAAAGAAAATTTCCGCCAAAGCGACGGGTAAGCTGATATCTGCTGCAAGTATTTTGGCTCTGATATTTGCCGTTTTATGGACTTTGTTGGAGGGAAGTTCAACTAGTTGCTCCGCTACCTCTGACTTTGCCGGATCGAGTCTATCCTGTTTTTCTTTACTAAGCTCTCACAAAACAGAGACTTTACGAATCCTCAATATTGTTTATATACTGATGTGCTTTTTGCTTCCGATGGCATTATCGGCTGCACTATTTGTCAAAATGACCAAGCCACTCTGGAGTGGGTTCCATGGTGTTCGACCAATGGGTGCTGGAAACACAAGTACGCTTCGTTTTTTTGCCGAAATCAAAACTACAAGAACTTTATTTATCATCTCGGCTCTTCACCTTTGTTGCTGGCTTCCTCTATGCATAATGTCGCTATATTTATCTTCTCGGCTGCAACACAATGAAGACCATTTGTCTTTTTTAAGGGCTAAAATTGTCAGTATTTGTCTGGCCTTTGCTTCATCTTGTATTAATCCTCTAATGTACGCGCTGAGAAATCCCCGCTTTAGCATAATTCTTCGACCGAACAAGCGTTCGCATGGGAAGAAAAGGGTTCGTTTTAATAAGACTGCAGAAAGAGGTGAAAACACCACAACAAAGGTGATGACTTGGGTACAAAAAACGAAATGTTCTTCTGTATATGATACTAGTCGAAGCGAAGAAACCCAAACTACGTCTTCGTGTTAAGCCTCAAGGCAATATTTTGTTTTAAACATTTCGGAGAAGACGAATTAACGCGAGCTTTATTTTGCTAGCTTGTCAAGAAGACCGACAGGTGTTTTCAGTGAATAAACTTTACTTCCCTGAATTTGAAAATTGCTTATTGAAAACCATATCTTGACTGACAGAAATCATTATCAGCCAATTAATGCGTGCATCTAAAGGACCTCAGCTAGAGTTTTTGAAGCCCGGCCGTGTGATATTTCGGTAAATGAGAGCTATTATAACTACACTACACCTGCCAAAGTGTTGTTATTTTTTTCTTATTTCAAATACCGCTCATTTGTCATTAACAATATCGCTACCCACATTAAACAATAAAACCCCAAAACACCAGCTCTTTCCGGTCATGTCCCAATGAAAAATTTCATTATCACTGAATATTTCTAGCACGAGAAAAGTTTCAAGATCAATTATTTCTTCAGCCCTGGTGTACCGTCAATTATGTTTGAGTGTCCTTTTTCTATTTTCGCTAGAATAAATAACTAAAATTTTCATCATTATCTACATTATCTTACACAAACAGACCTTGAAAATGCACGGAAAACAAGTAAAGTCGAGGTGCAACTAAAAAGGGAATACTTTTTCTTCTTACGAAAATTCGCGGGAAGTTTGACGAAAGTCGCGCGTGCCTTCCCTATGAAGCTCAGTTCTTATACTCATTAAAAGCACCGATTTTTAACACCATTTTCACATACATTTTAAACTCTGCCAGAGTGAAAATGGCGTCTCATAATTTCAATGTCGTATTTCTAATGGTAAGATGCATAAAAAAGAAGACAAAAGCAACGTTCATCAGATGAAACGAAATTCTGTCGACTGAAACCAATTTCTTGGCGAGAGATCGGAAATTGGACTAAATTTGCGTGGGGAGTAAAATTTAAATATTTATTCAAACAAATATATTTCACTGATCAAGAAAAAAAAACTAAAGCTTATTAATACATGTCCAAGTTTGCAAAAAAATCCAAATGTTATTTAAATTGTAAACTATTTTGTACCATAAGAAAATTATGTAGCTAAGAAAAATTATAGTATAAATTAATTAGCGAGAATAATTAAAATTGAAATCTTTGTAAATGAACTGCTACTTGTGATGTTTTTCCCGCCTAATTTATTTCAATGGAGCAGCCGATAAAGAAATGCATATTTGCTTTATGGGTTTTTGCTCTTCAGCAGGATTTCGTTTCCGGCCTATAATCTTGAGATCGGGAAAAAACTGAATTACGCGAAAATTATTCGGCGTCCATCTTGTGAAATGCAGTATTTTGTGTTTTAAATTTAGTAATCAATTGGTGTGTCTGAAACGAAACACTTAAGAATATGAATTCATATTCTTAAGTGTTTCGTTCTTAAAGATGCGTTTTCGAATTTTGCTTGGTCTTCTATACGCACCAAATCCATTTGGCGCGTATAGGACACCAATTGATTACCTTACATTTCTCCTATACGGCTAAATTAGAACAACTTTAATTTACAAACACAGTCTCTAGGCCGCGCAGATGGTACAGTCCAAATCGTTAAATTTGCAAAGATTAGTTTCAAGCAATAATCATAGTTTCACAAATTTTTCTAGATATTCTAAATTCTATTTCTATTCTTGCCACTTATAACCCTAATAGTTCCTGTTTTTTGGCAAGTAATTCAAGAACTACAAAATCAAACCATTACGTTTGGTTTATAAATGATTCCCCGATTCATATCTTACTTTTTCCATTTGGTTTGTTTGTTTTGGTGTGCCAAAATTAGAAAGCAACGATCCCTAAAATTACCAAGATTTCAAAATACCTACGATATTGCGACATGCCTAACATAAATCAAAAGGAATGAAAGCTACAAACATATTGGGCCGGATAAGGTGTTTATCATTTATCACATCGTTTGTTTATTTTGGTGTGCCAAAATTAGAAGGCAACGATCCTTAAAATTACCAATATTTCAAAATACCCGCGATATTGCGACATGCCTAACATAAATCAAAAAGGGATGAAAGCTGCAAAAATATTGGGCCGGATAAGGCATTTATCATTTGCATGGACTAAACGTCACGGCACTGTTAATGTGGATTAATCATTAGTGATGATTTCCGTACGAAAACAGATAAAACTGAAATTTTTGTAACATCCTCGGAGGTCTTTTTCCGCAGCGACCAGAATATCTGTATCATTTGCTCGCGTTAGTAACATAACTCAAGATTGACTTCGGTGTGCGAAAATTCGTTGTCGTTACTGCGTAAAGAACATGAAACATTTGACGATAATCCACACTCAGTCCCCGTCCTTCAACTTTGCAACTTTGCAAGTGAGAGTTTAGCAGTGAATTAAAGTTATTACTCAGTAAAAAAAGCAAAATTGTTAAAAGACCTGCTGTTCAGCTTTATTCACAAAAGATGCCGATTAATTCACAGTAGAAAGAAACTCAGCAACTCGGCTATAATTTGTCAGCGGTTAACTTATTCCGTGTCTTCCTCGTACTCGTCAATCTCTCCCCATTCCTCCTCGTATTGCGCCCCTTCCTCGTCTTGGGGCCGTCCCAAGTAGCCGAAGTCCACAATGGGATCCATGCCAACAACAGGAGCCATGACGACCGGCGTCTCTTCTGTCGTCTCCTGCTTAGGCGTCCTGCAAAACAGGTTCTTAACATAAAAGATTTTTGAAGCGTTCTCTGGTTAAAAATTTGTTAAAAATAAGCTTTCGGCTGCCAAACTACAGCCTTTAACGAATGCGTTAAAGGCTGTAGTTTGGCAGCCGAAAGCTTATTTTTAATCAATTTTTAACCAGAGAACGCTTCAAAAATCTTTTACATTATGAATCCTGGTTACTCTTCCATTTTTAATAGGTTCTTAACAGTTACCGAAGATTCCTACGGAAGCGAGTGTAAATTCAAGACTTTCCGATATACTGTTCATTTTCAACATGGTTTGACTCCGGTCGACTCCGGATCGAGCGCTTCGGGTTCGAGCCCTGACCGGGGACATTGTGTTGTGTTCTTAGCAAGACACTTTACTCACAGCGCGTCTCTCCACCCAGGTGTATAAATGGGTAACGGCAAATTTAATGCTGGGGGTAACCCTGCGATGGACTAGCATCCCATCCAGGTGGGAGTAGCAATATTCCTAGTCGCTTAATGCTACAGAAACCGGGATGAACTCCGGCCTGATGGGCAAGTTAGGCTCGTATGCAGACTTAACCTTTACCTACGAAGTCGTTGTCACTTTAAGCGGTTCGCGCACTAATCAGCCTCGCTTCATTGTTACAAGACAAGATCACGGATTACTTTTAAGTCCTCACCTGTTTTGCCATTTACGGAATAACACCGAAGAGACAATAATCAAGAACAGAATACCAAGGAATCCACCACCGATCATTGCCACGCTTTTAATCAACCCCTGGATGTTACCTGAAACAGTGTGTATCGCGTTATCACCGTTATTTTACCACTTCCACGGCAATGAATCAGCTCCAGAAAATTGAAATATCACAGGAGCGGTATTTTCAACTGTAGCATGATAATGGTAAGCAACTTGATTATTTTATTGCAAGCTCCGTTAACACTGTGATTAGCTACCCGGGCTGGCAAAAAAGACTCCATGTTGCCTGCTCGCGATTACTCGCTGTGTCCCGTAAGAAAAAAGTGTTTTCTTTTTTCCCATGTAATAAATCCTTTATTGAACAAGCTTGTTCGGTCAAGATGTTGCCGGCTGGATGTTGCTCTTTTTGTTTTTTTTGTGATGTTATTGACATCGAATTCGTCTCGGTCTATAAACACAACAAAAGAACATGGCCAGTATCCAGCTATCTTGACCCAACACTTGGTTAATAACCAACATATGAAATGATGACCGAACCATGCGCATATAATGAATTTCTTTGTAGCACTCAAAGGGTTTCCGATGCATATTGCCCAGTTAGTTACTCCAAGCATAGTGACGTCACGATACATTATTAATGGTTGCTTAGCAACTTGTCTGATCTAAACTAGGGGCTCAATGTCATACCCAAAGCGCTACGCGCGCATTGTTGTTACACTCGTCTGCTGACCTTCAGGAACGCAGCTTTTTCCAACTTCTCTGTATCCAGTTTTGCATAAACAAATGTAACCGTCGTCGGTTGGGAGAAACTTCTCCTCGTTGACGCAATAGCTGTTCGCAATGGCGTCACAAGAGTTGTTGCTAGATTGGCATTCATCAATATCTAGAGAGAAAAAAGTCGAGGAGTTTATTCCAAGTCGACTGATTCGAGAGCAAAGCTGAGAATATCGCCAACGGACGGATGATTATTTTTTTGAGGGGTAGGGGATAGGCGATTTCTAAAAAAGAATTCCTACGCAGCAAACACGGCTGAAAAAATCGTATAAGGGGAGTCTTTGGAGAAAAAAAACGAGAAAGCTCTTTCTACTATGAAGGTCCTGTGTTTGACCTTAAAAAAAAAATTCCTGCATGAGTCATTGGCCACTTAAAAAATCATACACAACCTAAAGGTTAGGAAAAAATTCACGTCCCGAATAATTTCCCAACCCTAATAATGTGGATACCTCAGCGTCAGCTGTGAATGTCAATCTTTTTGATTTGGCTGTCAAACAGAAGTGACTCTTTCTGATCTGTAGCCTGCAAACTGGCCCTCGGCGATGCCGAGCGAGGCGAGTGTCCGGCCCGAATCGTTCCGCCTTGCGCTAGCGGATTTTTCTTCCGTCCTAGCGGTAGCCTGTTCACAGGCTACTGATTAGTGTCTATCTTAGAAAAGTGTTTATGTTAAAAAGTGCCTGGCTTTCATTGAATTAGTAAAGCCAGCGACGCTTCAAACTAATTGTGGCTTCGAATGTTTTTTGGATATTTGGAACTTAATTAATAAAATTTAATGCGTGACATGGAAACAAAATGGCGGAAGAAATTGCGTGACTAGCCTATATTCGAGAGAGTTCTCCTTTAAAGTAGTATCTACCAATGAAAAGCCTTTGCCCTAGAGGATTCACGTTACGTCACGGTTAGAGAAAAACACAGCACGTATATCAGTATGGGAAATAAGGAGAGAAAATAACGTCAAAACGACGCTTGGACTAGGGCTTTGTCTGGGGTAACTGTATTACCCGGGGGTATGGTAGTAGTGTTCGCCCACATCATTTCTTTTATAATTATGTTTCGTTTTGATCAACTTGTGTAAATAAATATATAATACAAGTTACTTTTCCACATATTTATTGGCCATATCTTAAGGGGATTTTTTAGAGTTTTTTAGAGGTAAGCACACATGGAGGGGTAGGTTTTTAAAGGCCACCGTAAAGAGATTCGAAAGCTGACGTTTCGAGCGTTAGCCCTTCATCAGAGCGAATCCATAAGAACACACTTAATCAGATGGCTGACTAACGCATCGTCAATAAGCTTTTGACATTGAACGTCTCGTGTGAGTGTAGTCAGAATCGACTCGCTGTCACAGTGCAGGGAGCCAGCAAAAAAATTAGAGAGACCGGACTGAAAAATTGCTCAAGGGGAGTAATGGGGGGGGGGGAGGGGTTGCCCGGCGACTAGCCCCACTCCAGGAAGAGTAGCAAGACTACCTGATGTTATGCGACGGACGAAGTTTCCCCTTCTACTTACCAACACACGCGTACTTATCATTCACTGCATATCCTTCATGACATTCACACGAGAAGCTGCCTAAAGTGTTGCTGCATTCTCCTTGGTCGCAATCGTGAGATTTGCATTCGTCGATGTCTGCGACAAGAAAACCATTGTGAATGAATAATTACCTGTGAATTACGACAATCCTTTTCAGACGTGACTGTTTCCCTAATAATACGATGTAGGACAATGCCCGCGTTTCTCGCAGATTACATGTTTCCCGCCCATGGCATGACACATTTTAGTTTTAGTTCCGATTGGTTAGTTGTATTTTTTGTCACTGACGTGATTGCTTTGCCTTTATAATACCCATGCAATATTTCCAATCATTAATTTGCAGTGTAACACGAAAACCATCACGGCAGCATCTTGAGTCAAGTACTTACCTACGCAAGTTTTGCCGTTTCCTGTAAACCCTTTCTTGCAGGAACACTTGTAACTCCCGTGTGTATTGATACACTGTCCTCCTACCTTTGAACAGTCGTTTTTACCGGCGCATTCGTTGATGTCTGTGTCAATTAAGCAAGCCCGGAAAGTGTTACAGAAATGAACTCTGCAGTAATTACTGAATAATCAATAATTAATCAATATGTGAGTCATATGTTAACCGTTTGACTCCAAAGCACGCATAAACACGTGCTTAATGGTGGTGCTCTTTGTACCAGCTGTGACGTCACGATTTAGCTAAGTAGAGCATGGGTAGATTTATCAACACAACTGTCGATTTTGATATCGACTGCATTCCGATGTAGCAAACTGGTGCAAGAATGGTAGTAAAATGGCTCATTATACCAATAATTAATCAAGGTTCCATTTCCAAACATTGCCCATAATCAACACCCAACTTTACAGCAGTCAGAAAGACTATGAAATGTAAAAGGTAACGAGAGTAAAAGGGACGAGAAAAAAAAACAGGGGCAAGAGCGAATAATCGCAAAAAAAATCCAGTCCAATTTTGGCTATTCTGTGTACGCCCCAGATTAAAATATTTGTACATTTTTGTACCGAAAAGATAGATTTCCTTCACCATTTGGTAAATAAATCGCTTTTTCAACAAAACTAAGGCCTATTTACCATGAGGGCAGCCAAAAAACTGATTTCACGTTTAAAAACGGCATTTTTAGGAAAAAGTTTAGGTTTTCAGCCTTTTCCCCGGCTTGGGAGCAAGGCTCCCCGCTTCTAAGGCAGGTCAAAGGCCCTGGGAACGAGGGCTGTAACCCGATTGGCTACAAATTGGCTACACTGTCACATACCAGCTATTCTGTCAGCAAATGACGAGTGGCGTGATCGGGCAGTTGATTCAATAGTCTTAATAGATACCTCGTGTTCAACTGTTTATTCTGACCTGTGCATTCTTTTCCGTTGCCTTCAAATCCTCTCGTGCTACACTTGCAGGTGTAAGTGTATGGCTGGTCCTTACACGTCGCCATGTCATCACAGTCATTTTCTTCCAAACACTCATTTACCTCTGAAAACGTTTCAGTGCGAGAGTAAACACAATTGTTTCAACGTTGGGACGCGGAAGGTCGCATGACACAAAAACTAAGGCACTGTTTCCTACGATGTTTTTTTTTTCTTAGGAGATGTACAAACTAGAAAATGTGCATAAAACAATTAAGGCAGCTGGCAACAGTTTCCAGCACTTTTCTAACAGCTTTACTTTGAAGGATAAATACTACTTTTGTTTAACAAGTGATGCTAAGATAACGGTACCAAGAAATGCCAAATCACTGGTAAATAAGTTGCGGTTATCGTTTATATTTAACAGGTTACCATAACAACAATGGAACCTGCCAACAATACCTAAAATTGTGTCTATTGTGCCACGCAATTGACACAAACAGATTTACCAATGATAGGGCTTTGTTTTTGATTCCTTGATTTTGGCATCAACCGAGTGATTGCTGAAAGACTCATTAAAATCTACGTCTTGGAAAGTCTTGGAACTGTTTTGAGCCACCCTAAATAGCAATGCTAATACTACGGAAAGTGAGTAGGGAAGATGTCATGGCAACCTACATAACCGGAGTATCTGGGAAAGGGACCTGTGCCTCATTCAAGGCTTTTTCTGTTTTCAAAAAAGAAAGTGAAAAGAATTTCTAACACCTTGTGAGGGTTCATTTTAAAATTTCTGGCCGTCATAATCACCTCGTCACTTTTGATGAGAGTTCCCAGCTAGTTTAAAGCGAATTTCCTTTAGTGGTCTCGCTCACTCTTTCTCCTGCAGAGTTTGCAAAGGTATGTACTCGTCTGGTCCTCACACATCACGTACCTACACATTAGTTATAGAAGTCCGCTGTACGAGGTCAGTGTAGGCGCAAAGTAGAATGATCGCGGTCGCCCTTTACGTAGCGTTGCGCCTGCGCTCACATCGCTCAGTGGATTCTCTTCATCCGAGATAAAAACTCTCTTGATCTTCTGCAAGGGAGAGAGTCGCGCTTTCTTATTAGTCGATATTCTTCTCGAAATTGACGTGGACTTTTTCCATATATGGAACTGATCACACATTCATTGTCTAGAACTCTCTTTGCGATGTTGGAAAGTGTAGTCAAACACGATCTTTCATTTCGGCAGGTCCTGGAGGGTCGGATCTATCTAATTAGCTCATATTTTTTTCATTATTTCCTTACCACAATGTTGATTAATCAGAGTCTTAAGCTTCTTGAATGTGTCAGGCTTGTAACACATGGCCGGAACAGGACCCAAGCTGACGTTCTGTTTTAGTGTCAGTAACGGCAGCAAACCAGTGTCGCAGTGACAGTCCAAGTTGTTGTTTTGTAGGCGGCTATAAAAAGAAACAAAAACTTTCAATTTTAATACACTCTTTATTTTTTATAAGAAAATCGAGGCTGAAATTTGCGAGAGTCTAAGAATATTTCAAGAGGATGCCTGAGGCTGTGACTTTTGAAAAAAATTGTAATATAATTTGGTGTTTCGAAAGCTTGTAAATACCATACAATAATGTGTTTTTAACTTACGTATAAAATTTCTCAACAAATAAACGACAAAAAGAGCCCTAGCTGAATGTTCGATGCTAAAAAAATTTGAGCAAGAAGTTGTGTGAGTCATGCCAGGCTTTAGTGCCAGCAGTCTGGCTCAAAATTTACTTAAACACCATCCCGCAGACATCAAATAAATTCGAAAACGGAAATGTCATATATACGATTCACAAGAATATTTTCAGCTTAAAATCGGCAGAAAAAATAATATTCAGCCTGGATCGGAAACACAGTGAGTGTAACATAGCAACAGAACTGCCAAGTTTTCTGTCGATTTTTAGTCGGCAAGTTATGTCTAGGCACTTTTAAAACTTTCTTTTAACAGATCGCCTTTGTTTGGCTTTTATACTTACACTTCAGCCAAATTTTTCAGGTCATCGAAAACATCAGGCGGCAGATTTTCAAATTGATTATTCGACAGATCACTGAATGAGGAACAAAACAAAAACGATGTAACATTTAACGAGTGGCAAGAGCGGGAAAACAAGGGATTAATGAAGAGCCGGAGTAACTGATAAAACAAATATCTTAGCACTATCTCAATGGGGCTTTTCGGGGCCAATGAAAACAAATCATGAAAATATAATGCAAATGAACATAACATGGTTGAAAATCCTAACTGGCAAGAAGCAGAACAGTTGCCTAGTTGAACTAGGGTCTACCGAGAAACAACTCCATCTTAGCGGTCAGAGTGGGACTGCTACGGTTACAAGGTTGTTTATCAGTTGGCCAAACAAAACAATAGATAAACTACAACACAAGCAATGCCTCTAGCCCTATAAAACAAAAGAGGTGCAGATTAACAAGAATCAAGATAGTTCTAAGTTCTAAAGCGTTGCAGTTCAACTGTTCAAGTCCACGCTGGCCAAATGTGGCTTGTCCAAGAGGGCGGTATGTTTAAACAATCAACCACAACAACTGAATACTTATTTTATTCACAGGAAAGCAAAGTAATCAAGTTAGTCTGAATTTCATCCGTTTCTTCCCTTTACCCCGAGGGGGCGCCCCCTCGGGGTAAAGGGAAGAAACGGATGAAATTCA
>OMLO01004376.1_pt1 | contig 11812 bp, 8 predicted proteins | sample 1674811 | NCBI WGS metagenome assembly OMLO01 (sample SAMN06265003, study PRJEB25207) | coral metagenome | isolation source: Coral host | place: Mexico:La Bocana,Puerto Morelos, Mexico | collected 2008-11-13 | reverse complement strand
TGATATTCGTCACCTGCCAGGTTATTCAAACTGGCCTTTTATCCCCTAATTGGAGCTCACTTAACCATTTAAAGGGTCACTTAACCATCCCAAAAAGGTCACGAATTGAATCGCCAGGTGGAAGAATTACAGTGTTTTTTTTCTTGAGATTCTGAGTGATTGATTCCCATATTTCATCAACCTTTCGGGGGAAGCTGCGTTTCCAACAACACGGAGTCTTTAAGTAAAAATGGCGTGTCCCAGTTACCCTCCGTAAAACTAACAGCTCGCACCTGAAAATGGATGGTTGGGAGACCATCTTTTCATTTGGGGCCAGGCCTATTTTCAGGGCCTATGTCAGTTGTAGGGAGGGTCCGGGGTACTACCGTACTACCCATCAAAAAATGCCGGCCGTGTCCGCGTAGGTATCAGGCTCCAAAAGAAAAACGGTTTGCCAAGGAATTTCTTGAATTTTTTGGAGGAAGTGACAGGCTTGTTCCCCTTAAAAAATCAAAAAGAAAAGGATTGATTGCCATCACTGTTTCAGCCCATTTTAGGCCGCTATATTTATTTTACCCCCAAAAAACTCATTGCAAAACTCCGACCTCTGGTGGTTCCAAACATCTGCTTCTGAAACCCTGAGGTGGCCTCCATCACCGCTCCGAAGCGATGGTTGCCCGTCAACGCCAAACCAATACCCGCATGGGTCTTTTGATGTGTGGCTTCACAGCAACGACCCAAGTTCCAAAAGGTATAGAGAATGACCTTTGAAGAAATTTTGGGAAACAAAAAACTACCCTTCCTCCCGTAATCATTCCAATATCAGTTTTCATTTAGGGTAGTTTTCCACTTCTATAATTATGGGAGAAAGAGTAGTTGGTGAAACTTACAAATTACGTTTTGTCGTTGTTCAAAGGCAGGGCGCATGGTTTTCTAATCATTACTAGAACTACTTATCCATTGTGTTGTCTTTCTTTTTGGTGTTTGAAGCAAGCCATCTGAAAAATTATGCTGGTCAAACTGATCACTGATCACCTAAGAAAAATGAGTTTTACTCAAAACTGCCCCCATGCTGGGAGGGATTTTCATCCTGGTGGCGGTAAAAGATAGGTGTACATAATTGTTGTTTATTTACACTCTGGAATATTAACATAGAACCCAACAGTGGAGGTTTGGAAGATGATTTTCCTTTTCAATTGGGTGAATTTTAGGTTCCATTTTGATTTTCCAGGGTGTAAAGCAAAACTAAGAAAGGCAAGAAGGATTTCTTCTCCGGGCGTCATGTTTGTTGAACATTTGAACTTCTCACTTCTTGCTACCAAAACCTGCATGCAAAGAACTAAAGATCACAAACTCATTGGAGAACTGGATGGTCTCCATGAAAATCTCCCTTTGGCATAGGCTGGTTGTTGAACAGCTAAACACATTTTTGCAGGGCCAGCCGAGGGTTTTCCCAGATAAACACATGTCAAAGGAGAATTCCGGTTCTTCTAACAGGTCGCAGGGCCGCATACAAGGCCACCGAAAATAAGGAGGTTTACAGTTTCAAATAAGATACATATATACGACTACAATCCATACCAGCACCTTCAAAGGGGTGCCAAATGGTTCCTAAAGGGTGTCAATTCACCAAGGGTGTCAATTGCCACCCACCCCCTTGCAAGGTGCTGGCATGCCTGACCTCCTACATGAAGGTATATATATATATATATATACTGTCAATTACATTGACACTGTTTTCAATCAACACACTCCAGGATCCAACATAGCTCCCTCCCAAGAAGTTTGTTGAAAATGACTTTGCTCTCCAAAACGGTTTGAAAATGACATTCCTTTTTCCTATGTCCTAGGTCACCTTAGTAACTTAAGTTCTTTTTGGGTCCTCCAGTTGTTCACACCACCTGCTTCACCCTCGCCTTTTTCCGGCGTTTTGGAAGCTCCGAATCTTTTTTAAATTTGAAGCCACGATGCCACGTACATTGCAATCAAAATCAACAAGCCTGTTACCAAGCCTGTACCTGCAGCAATTCCTGCAGGAAGACTCAAGATTCCAATGCCCACAATACCTGCGTGAGGTCGAATTTTTTTTTCGCTTCGCGAGAAATGATACCGGTTGATGGTTCAGACATCCGCAAGAAACATCACCTTGGGATTGTATAAAACTTTCTACCAAAATGGGATTTCAACTACCAATCTTAACTGGTGATCTCCGGATTTCTGAAGCATCAACCGTATCATCCACCATTTAAGGGACCTATCGAGTGGCATTTCACTCAAAAAAAAAGATTGGCCACTAGAAGGTGGCATTGCCTCTAGAAAGCAGGGTTGGCGTTGGCAACGGCAATCTTAGGGGCTACAGTATGGCTACCTATCGCGAAGTGTGAATTTCTCGCCATTTTTACTAAGCAGAAGGTCATGGGATCTGGGATGAAAAACTCTTTTCATCATTCCTTTCTCGGAAGGATGTCGTGGGTGAATCATTGGGATGCACAAAACCCAGTGGCAAATTGAAGATTTACTTTGCGCTGTCAACTCATGTTCCCAGGTGTACCCTAGAGGGAACGAATGTATCCCACCTTTGAAATGAAAATATCTTCAAAATTGCCATTTGAGGGGCAATGTTAGTTGCCAGATTGGTACAATCAAGACAGAGATTGCCAGATTAAAGGCTTCACTGTCACTCTATGTCCACGAATTGAAGTCAACCACTCCCCTCCCCGATTTCGCCAGCATTTCCTCAAGAATTCAAAATGCCTTTCTTCTTCACCCTTTCTGCCATTTCCGCGAAAATTGTCAAAAACTTCCGGCCTTTGGCGATGTTAAAGGCAATTGCTAGAGCAGAGACACCTGCAAACTCCTCATCATCACTGGTATCAAGATCTGAATCGCTACTTGTGGGTCCTGGCCGATGAGATTCATAAAGCTCAATCTGGGTGAAAAATCCCCCGAACTGAAGCAACTTTGAAGCCACGGCGTGAAGAGAGTGGCTGAAAATTGGGAAGATCAGGCTGATGATCTTTGACATTGTTTTGGCCGCGTGATCAGGACTTGACTTTTTTTCATATTTGGAAGCAACCTTCTCTGATTTTTTTCGTGAAAAAAATGCACAAAAAAAAACGGCATTTTTTAGGCAATGAAAGTCAGTGTCGACTGGGAAGCTCAAACTGATCTACCAACCACCAGATTTTCTCCAAAGAAAGAACCATCGAATTCTCCCGTATTCGTGGGGGAACACATCAGGAGCAACTTCTTCACGAGTTCCCTTACCCACATCGAATCACTTTTCTGTTCAACGTCCCTTGGGTCCAACCAAAAAATAGATAGCTTTTTTTTCTACCTACCGGAAAGAGGCACGAATTTGCTTTCAAATACCTGTACCCTGAAACTAAGAGCAAGTTTGGCCCCTTGAGAATTGATATCCTTAGAAGATGATCCAGCTTCCTCTTGCCGGGGCAATTTGGGCCTATTTTCTTTTAGGGGAGGCATTCCTATTTGGGATATCCAAGCTCCACTTTGTCACAGCTGACACCCAGCCAATAGCCAATGGCCTACAGGTTCTGGTCCGATGATTTTAAACCTCTTTAAAAAGAAGGCCTTTGCAATTCCCGGTTCTTGGCAAAGTGGCCTTGTGTAGTTGGATTTTGTCCGTCACGTGGTGATTTTTTCATGCATTTGCTTCTCATCCAAAAGCAACATCATCCCGCCTTCTTCTGAGGAGTAGTCTGAAGATAAGTCAAGTTCTGGCGGATTCCGTGCCATGGCGCAGATCCCAAGGTTTTGCTGACAGAAAGCTGCAAGCAAATGGAAATTGCAATAAACTATGTGCTGATGATAAAACCTGGTGCTTTTTTTGGGGGTAGTTCCTTAGCTCGCTCCCTAGTTGTGCTTATAGGAAATTGAAAAGATGTATACATCCAATTTCTCCTTCCAAATTCCTCAAGCTCCCTTCCGCTTGGAGCAGACAGCCAGAAGATGATGCGGAAATTCCCTCTGGAAGGTCCTTGGCCACCATTTTTCATAGGTCGGTTTCCGAGGCTGGTTGGTGATTCTCACCCCTTTTTTTTTCATGTATAATGATTTGGTCCCGTCATCCAATTGAAACTCTACAACCATTTTTTGGGTTGATTCGTGGATGTTTCGTTTAAGTACCAGGTATACAGATTCAATGGATCCCCCCACATCACGACGCAGCGGCCCTTCGGTCTTCCAATGATTTTCGGCGAATTTTAGGGGTCTGGAGTCTTGCGATTAATATAAACTATAGGTGGCAGTTTGAGTCAAAAATGGATCACAAAAATTCCTGAACTTGTGCACTTTTCATAAAAAAAAAAATCCTCCTCCCCACCAGAATACAAGTTATGAACATGTCCAAGTAAACAAAAAAACCTCCACGCAACTACCACAGTGCGTACAGTCAAATATAGTAAAGCACCATAGGGTGAGTGTCGCAACATCTTGGTTCGAAACGCTTCACCCCAGAATGGATAAAGACATTCTGACGAATTTTGGCGAAGGCTCAAAAGGCTTTTTTGGTACGGGATATGGCAGGCCAAAGACACTTTTCATGCTCAACTTCATATCGGTCTTTGAGTTTTCAAGCGTTTTTATTTCTTTGGATTTCTAGTGGATGAAATCATTCTTTTCAAAAAGTTCTTCGCACACACCCACAATAGTGAATTCACATCAGACTTTTTCACTTCATTGCAATTTTCATTCCAAAATCCGTTTTTTTTCCAAAAAGCCTTCAGCCTGGCCGATAATTGCAAGGAGAAGATCTGACAGTCTCAGAAGTGAAGTTTTGTCTGAAAAGTGGGAAAAACTGTGGGCCATTCTGTACCCCCAAAAAGGTGATTCACCTAGTTACTACTGTTGATGGAAGAAATCAGGCACCAGCTGTTATCTATGAAACCCTATGCAAAGTGGGATATTCTCCATATCAGCTGGTGCAGGAGTTCTTCCATCAACGGTGCCGTAGTGACATCGTTCAACAGGAAAAAATAACTTAGAAACTATCAGTCAGATCTTGTCGCTTCAGCATTTCGGCGGAAGAAGCGCATCTGCAAGTCGAACACCAGCCGAGTATGAACATCTACCCTCCCATGGCTCTGGCTATCGACCCTGGTGACCCTGGTTCAGTGGAAAATGGTAGGAAAAATGAGGCCTTTGGTTCCGCAAGATGGGTCTTGCAAACCGATCTTTCTCAATGGGGTGACAAGGCGCCCCTATAACCCCCACAAGTCGAGTTATTCGCCCCAAGTATTTTCAGCACACGGACGGACGGCTCGGGGCATGGCAAGTGGGGGCGGGTGCCCTTTAAAAATTCTCTTGAATAATCATGGCTTGTCTTCAAAGGGGTGCCATGTTCATACATTTTCCACTTCCAGGATTGATTTTGGAAAAAGAGGAGATTCAGATACAAATTTCAAATTCCTTTTTTAGGTGGAAAACCATGGAAAACCTATGTACAATGTCACCCTACGATATGGGAGCACAAAACGCTGGCTGGAAATACACTCTAGCCCGGGAAAGATTCCATTTTCGAGCCTTGTGATTGGCGGGAAAAGGACATGCATCACTGTTTTTTCAACTGGTTTCATTGCAAAAAAAAGGTTCTTTTGGACAAGTCCCTATATTTCTTTTGGGTAAGTGCCCGTGCCATTTTTTTTCAAATGAACATCCCAAAGTGCCATGTTTTTGACAAAAGGAGTTGCCTTTTTAAAGAATGGGACTCAAGATGGCAAAACAGCAATAATTTGTTCCTCTGGTGGTCGCCAGATGTGTAGATCACATGGAAAATATATATAATTGGAGATGTTGATTTTCCAATTAAAACCCTTAAAACCTAACCACCATATTAGGTGCTCTTTATTTTTACGTGAACTATATATACATATATATATATATATGAGCCGGCAACCTCCCATTAGGGTCACAGGACGTGTTCCTCTACCAAACCAATTACTGTTAAAACCAGAAAAGCTGAAACGAAAACGACCAGGTCCCAGTTCTTTCCCTGGAATCGAAGTTCGCATTTTTCAAAAAAATCTGTGAACCTATACCTACTCAGCCCAAGGACCATGAAATAAATGTTTTGACTTTTTTCTCCTATATAAATATATAATCCCCAAAAGTTGAAAGGTTAGCCATTGGCTGAGTGAGCATAATTTGCAAGTTTAAAGGGTTGGGAACCTTTGTTGGCTATTGACTATCCAGCGAGAAAGAAGTTTGGATCTGCCCCCCCAAGATTCCAGTCACCAATAGAATGATGACTTACAAGCTTGTTAGGCTAGGGTATCAGTATAAACTGTTCTTCCCCAAAAAAAAAATCTTGCACCTGAAAATGGGTGGAGTTTGGATTCCAGGGGATGAAACGAACGGCTGGAGTTTCCCATCATCTTTTGGCTCCAGCCATTAAGGGATCCGCAGAATATCCCATGGGAACTCATTGGTTTTGGGATCCGATCTCTTCCCCCAAAAGAACTCGACCAAAATTCCTCCTGCGCTTTTGAGGCTTGTCTAAAAGTGAGGAAACTCCGGCATTTCTGCCTTTCACATCCTGTAATGCTACTGCAAAAATGAGAGATTCTACTTGGGATTCCGCAGCGAGTCAGTGCCGCAGAGTCTACTTTGAAACGGATTTGAAATTCCCTATGCCTAACTTTCACTTTCATTCCGAACTATTTAGAATCAGAAGGATTCCTGAGAGGATAAACCCAATTTCTTGTGAGCATTCTGCCTGTAAACCAACCAAATGGGTGGGCCTGTCAGAGGCCACGTTCAAGGTCGAAACCGATTAACTGCCACGTGACATCGGAAGAGGAGAACAAAAAAAACTATGGGAAAATAGCCACCAGGGAACTAAAATATCCCACTTTTGGAAAAGGACAAGACATCTGTTGAAGTGATTTGGGAAGGGATATGTTACTTCTCCAAAACAAAGAGGTAAAGTTGATGGCAAGCAGGTTTTTTCTTCATCAACTGTTTGAACGGCTTTTGGAGACGGAATTGGTTTCTCCGGCATTCACACACAATGAAGTACTCTTTGGCAGGTAGCATGTGCCTTTGATACACACACTTCTTGGTGTGCATATGTGCCAGGGTCCATCAACTCCTTATACTGAAAAAAAGGTCATCCCACCTTCAATGGGGGAACCTTATATGTAACTATATTTTTGGGTTGGTGACCATCCCCGATTACATGGAAACAATGGTAGTTTTTAGACCGCAGCACATGTTTAAAACGGAAGAGAGCTTCGCTTCGCAGCTTCGCAGCTTCTCAGGTTCAATGAAGGGAAAAAGAATTGAATTTCTCGGATTTTGGGGGGAAGGTATCACTCTGTTTTCCCCGTTGTTCACCTAGAAAAAAAATCCAAGAAGCCATAATGATTGGGTTTGGATTGGTATAGGATTCGCATATATAGCTGGGGTATATGTTCTTTTTTCCAATGATTGTTTTACATATCCATCTATATCCATTTTTTCTTGGTTCTTTTGAATTCATTGTCTATATAGTTGCCCCCCAAAACCGCCAGGTGTTTCAAACGACCATTTCCCTTGGACTTTGACCCTTTGAGAAATCTTTACAAAATCAGGTCGGTACCAATCCTCGAGCAGCCGCACCACTCACATGATTGGTTGATACATCTACGGGAATTGCCTTGAATTTTCCAGGCTGCATATGAAACATTGAAACGGCGATTTCCAGCCCGGATTTTGGGAGGAACTTGAAAAGCTAGCTCCCAAAAAAAAACTCAGCCATGGCTTGGGATGTTTTCAACCCCCAAACCTTCCCTCTTAAAACAAAACGTCGACCTGGGCGTTTCAAGAGAATGGACATCCAATGATTTTTTGATGAAGATTCGTTTAACAAAACAACCTTATAATAGTTGATGGCTGTTGATAGGTAGTTTCTCCCATTATTTACAAGGTTTGATACATCCCAGGTGGTTGTTTGGGATTTCTTCCATCAACAGTAGTGAACTTCAGAGGGTTTCTTGAAGAATAACTGGTTTCTTGATCAAAATTCCATTCTACAAATACCCCTTGAGCCTGCCGTCTTTTTTCTCAACCAAAAAGGATCACATGTTATTGGGGGCAGGGTCTTTTGCTACACATCCCCTGAAACTAACAGACATAGCCGCATAGCCCCTGGAAATAGGCGGAAGCCCCCTAAAAGGAAATGAATCATCTTCCAACCATTCATTTTCGGTGGTTTCAACCCATCTGAAAAAATATTAGTCAAAATGGGAATCTTCCCCGAATAGGGTTGAAAATAAAAAATATTTGAACCCACCACCCAGTTTTCCGTTTCAAGGTATTTTTTTCCTATGTATTTCCATTGTTGCCCATTGCCAATTTACAAGATCAGCGCCGGATCCAAGGGATCAAAGGGGGCATCACTGCAGTTTCACCCCCAACATGTCTGTGAGCACCACGGTGGTTGTACCAAACAGCGATAACCTCAGGAAAGGCAGAAGGAAACTTCTTCCATTCGGCTTTAAAAAAAACAGTGTGAACTGCAAGGTACGATAAATCCCAAGGACTGGGTTGGGTTGGGGATATGAGTCATGAGTGATATTTTTGGGGGGAAAGGTTGCCTCCACAAAAAAAAAAACATCTCTTCGACCCAGCTGCTGTGCTGAGGTTTTCATAGATCCCATCCTTATCCTACAATGAACCTGCTTCGAAAAAAAATCTGCAAGGTTTCCCCTCAGTCCCTCTGCAAACGAAACCAAATATAGGGGTCCATTCGCCAAGTACCCGCAGGACATCCATTCGTACGGCAATGCCCTTGAAGTGGGAGTCTGGTGTGGGTATTCCTAGTGGCTCTGGAATCATCGCTCCCTCCGTAAGACTTAGATACTCCCCATATTCGCTCCAACTTGGCTCGCAAGATGGGCTACCCGAGCCGATCGTTAGAAATGGAGTGAAATAACTCCTATATAAGGGTGAAATAACCTCACCCCAGTGAAAATCATGGAAATGTTTCGGCCAAATTTCTAGGGGTGGAATTAAGTAGCTCCGAATTTATAACGAGATCGGCTCGGGTAGCCCAGGATCGAAGCTTCATATCCACCGAGCCACACGACTCCAAATACCACCAGTGCTGGTGCCACGCACTCCCCTTCGACCCTTCGGAAGATGTCTTTCCCCGAGGAGAAGGTCTCGGCCGTTTCCAAGCGGTTGGCCAGTTGGAGCCGGGTTGGGGGACACATCAAAAACCGAGTCGGTGAATTCTGGAATGGAGAAAAAGGCTGGGATTTTTGCCACCATTTTTGTTTGGGGAGGGATCAAACACACCTCTTTCTCTTGAGGGCGCTCTTACCTCCACCTTCACCTCGGCTAGACATGAATGACGAAACTTCCCTTCTGAAAATCCCAGAGGTTCAACCTTCTGGAAGAACTGCCAGGAACAACATTTCCAGCATTGCAGCTTTAGGGGTTCGAGTTTCATATTCAACTTTTCTGGGGTACAGTTTTGGGGCGCCCAAAACTACTTTGGAGGATGGGCCGCCCGCTTAGTAAATGGTTAGTTATATAAGGGAGTTACATCCACCATGTATAACTAGACCAGAACCTCCTTTGGGGGGCTTATATACTAACCATGGTTCTTTTCACCCCGGGGGTGATCCTCCAAGTAGGTTCGAATCGCAAGTGGAAGGCAGTTAATTCACCCTGGACGTCGCTTAACTAACCTTTGAAGGGGGTCACGTCACCATCCTAAAAAGGGGCGAATTTCTAGTTGTAAAAATTCGATATCTCACTCCAGTTGTAGTTGTCAGGTATTTTTCCTTGATGCATCCAATGCATGTTCCATCTTTTCACTGGGTGGTAGGTATAGGATCTTTATGCCAGCCAACTCCATTAATCTTTCATCCACCCCTTCCACCGTGCCTGGCTTCGGTTATAGGACCACATCACCATCAAACCTGCCCAGATCTATCAGAATGGCAAGACATTTGGTTACGTAGCTTCGCTTCATCGATTGGGATCGATGCTGGCTTGTGGCCAAAGGGATAAAAACCTCCCAAAACAAAACGGATGGAGGATACCCTCCCTGAAACCAACAGCGAGTTTACACCTGTACAATGCTAGTTGGGAGACGATCCTTTCCTTTTGGGAGGCCCTATTTTTGGGGCGAACTGTTAGTTTCCAGGAGGATATCATGTTTAAGAGGAATTCTTTCAAGAAGAAATGTTGTCTCCTATGGCAGGGGTCGTGAAATATGACACCAACCCCAGAAATGCACTATTGTAAGAGAAATCCCTACCAAATTACCACAAGTTTGAATTTGTGTCATCCTCCATACCATGCTTCTCCCTGAGAAAATGGCATCCCCCAAGCCACCCAAGCCCCATCCTCCACCAGAGGCCGAACCTGGATATACGAAAATCACTAAGGCACACAGTAGCGAACCAGCAAACGCCGCCAAAACTCCCAGGTCTGTAAAAGAAAAACCCAAAACGCCTTAACAAAACCACGGTGTTTTTTTGTTTCTCTTCCAGCCTATGGAAGATAAGGTCGTGTCTGTGTTTTTTTGGAGGGGGGGAGTTGTTTGTCTGCTTGGTTTTCTCTTTTCATGTGCCCCCCCCCAAAAAAAAAAAACAAGTTGGGACTTGTGAAAATCCCTGCGGGAAAAAAAACAAGGTTGTATTGAACAACCTAATTGCCTCAGCCAGGTGTGTCTCTCAACTAATCTTCTTGGTATAATCCTAGCACCTTACAAAACTTCTCATCTAAGAAGGTGCCCAAAGTTACAGTGACCTACCATCCCACATTCGTGGGTTTCATAATTCCACCATCTCTCCCTCATGAAGGTTGGCAAAAATCAAGTTTTCTGCGTCCCAAGGCACAAATGACGGCAAGTAAGAACACATTCACCTCGGTCCGGGGAGGGATAATGTTTTCAGCCAAAAAAAAGGAGAGACTGTCCAACCAGAAACCTCAAGTTCCACCCTCATTTGAGCACCATATAAAACACACCCGTGGCTGACATGAACCATGAAATCCTGGGTGGGTTGATAGGGATCATTGTAATGGCTGGTTATAGTCCCTATAGTGCTGAGTAGCATATTCCCCTATATACACCAAATAAGCAGGGTTTTGATGCGGTCCTTGCGTGGCGAGCGATCCACTCTGTCCCCGTCCCGAGCACTTTGGCAGGATCGTGGCAGAATAAGTGAAAACAAGTAACTAAACAAACCGAAAAAGATGGCACTAAAAGAAGCTGTACAACTTACGTCGTTGAATGTACCTTCGAAGAAAGTTCCTGTGCTCAACCTTCTCCACTTGCAAGACTTCGACTCGAAAGGGTAAAAAAACTCGTTGAATGACCAAAGAGATCAAAATTTCCAGCACAAATGGAAACAAAAATCGTCAATGTAAATCAATGTTGCGCTCTGTAAGTCAAAATCAAATGAAAGCAACTTACCTTCCCACCAAACGCCAGTATGCCCGAAAACGGTCGTGAATCCCCGGTTCAGCAAATGTCGGTCGAGGAATGAGAAGGGAGGAGTCTTCCGGTGGATCCGGTAAAGCCGGGTGAAGTCCTTTGCCAGTTAATGAGTTCAGATAATTTTGAACACATCTCATGGTTCTAGATGCAAGTGGCATAACAGGTCGTACCGGAAGCCCCAACGCGTCGCCAACATATCCAAGTCGTCGCGTAGAAAAACATCCTTTTCGTTGCAAAATCGGAAAAACTTTCTGTTTGGTAAGAGTCTGCATAGTTTGTATAGCTTTGCTGAGAGCCATTGTTTGGTGACTAGCGGAACGTTTAGACACCCGCAACATTCGAGCTTGCTCAGAAAAATAACCTACATAAACAGTATGA
>OMLO01004375.1_pt1:7500-11813 | contig 11813 bp, 7 predicted proteins | sample 1674811 | NCBI WGS metagenome assembly OMLO01 (sample SAMN06265003, study PRJEB25207) | coral metagenome | isolation source: Coral host | place: Mexico:La Bocana,Puerto Morelos, Mexico | collected 2008-11-13 | reverse complement strand
TAGTTAATTTATATTTTGCTGTAATTTTTATCTCAATTTAATTTGGCAAAATAAAATGGTTGGTTGTTGTTGTTGTTATTAATGTGATGGTCTTGAATTTGATTGATGACAAAAATTTATTTTTTTTTTCACTATTTGGTTTCACAGATATTGATCTCAGCAAGGGGTCTGATCAGAATTTTGTCCAAGAGTACATTGCAAACCCATTTCTTGTTGATGAACGGAAATTTGACATTGGCATTTACACAGTCCTTACATCCATTGATCCTCTCAGGGTGTATGTTTATGACCGGGAAGTTCTCATCAGGTAATTATACATATTATTATATGTCTTATAATTGAATTTAAATAGTGACCAACTTGTACAAATAAACAGTCAGGAAACCTTGTTGACAATTAAACAATTAATTCATGTACATGTATTTTAATTGTGGAAGACAATTCATGTACTAATTAACAAATGAAAGTGCACCTTTATACCAAAAGTGTTTTTTGCTTAAATAATAAAGCTTTTCTTGTGGAGTAATTTGCTGCAAAATGTTTTTGATTTGTTCGAATCTTTGATTTTCTATTGCTTGTCAAAGTATGTCAAAATTGAATGTGTGAAGTTAAAATAATTTGAGAAAGTGAATGGATTTGACTGTTATTATTAATGCGAGATTGAATTAGGCATGAAAATGAGAAACATGCACCACGCTAACAGTAATCTTACTAGAATCACTCTTTGACTTCTACATATCATTGCCTATGAGTCTTGCCCTTCAGAGCTCGTTTGAGTTCGTTGTCAGCATCCACATCCTGGTATTTGGCTGTCTATTCTTCATTGGCCTGCGGGTTGTCAGTACGTAAATCAGTTCAGTCATCATTTAAGTAAAGTGATGTTGTTCTTCAGTTCCTACCTCAGCAATATAATAAATTTCAGAGCCTTTTGAGTCAAAACTCATTTCAGAATCCTATGATCAGAAGTTGAAGACATTGTTAGTAAAAACAAGATGTTTCGACTGTGGAGTCCCAGTGAAGAACTTGTGCTGCAAAAAGGCTTTTACACTTGTACAAAGTAAAGAACAGCCGAAGCGTTTGTTCTGGTTTGACATCACAGCTTAACTCTCCCCAGATTCCCCATGCACGCTCATGAACCATTCAAAAGTTGGTTTTGACAGGGCATAGAAATTCAACAATTTAACCAAATCAAAACATTTTTGCAGCAAATTAATCCATAAAAAAGCTTCTTTATTTTAGAGAAAAACTTTGAGGTTTAAGGTGCACTTGAATGCCTGTCTTGATCTATCACTGTCCTATTTAATGCTTTGAATGGCTGTCAATTATTAATTCACTTTTCTCTTTGACTCTTTTATTGCACCATTTCCTTAAACTAGTTTCTGCATGCCTTTGTGCATTGTACTTAAAAAATAACGTGCCTAAAGAGAGGCACATTGACTAAGACATGTGCAGCAGCACATCAAAAACCTCAACACCTCAAAATGAGATGCTTTAACTACCTAGCCACCACAGTGAAGGTCCAAATTGATATTATGAGGAAACACTCCATTTCCATAACTAGTTGAAAGTATGCAATAGTCTTTTTACTAAATTTGCAGATTTTGTGAGAAGGACTATTACCCTTTTGACCCAGATGACGAACAGAAATACGTCGTGGAAGATTCATACACCCAGCCATGGGAGGTCGGTGTGTTTACTGTCATACACCTGACAAGAATTTTTAATTCCTTCTTTCTCCTCCTTCCTGTTGTACTTGTAGCTTCAGTTCAGATCAGGTTGATTGTGCAAATATTAAAAATGAATGGAATGCTTAACTTTCCTAAACTGTATTATTAACTATCTAGAGCTTCAATATGTGGGATGATAGACTCTAGGTCATGATACAGTCATACATGTAAATTTATCAGGTCTCACTGTTGTGGCTGTAACGTTAATATATCTACATGTATCTTCTGTAAACTGATCTATTCTTACAGGCTTTGCTAAGATTCATTTTCCTTTATTGAGAGAGATATTGGGAGATGTTGTGCTACTAACATAGCATAGTGTAAGGATTTTGGTATGTTCTAATTTAAAAATATAAAGGAATTGAAATGCCTTGCCAGCTCCTATCAACTTGCAGCCTGTGAGTTATTGTTCTTTTTGGAGCAGTTTTTTTTGTTACTCAACTCTTTCAGTTGCCATCTCTGAGGGAATTATGGCATAATGGAAAGTTCAGCCGCAAGATGCTGCTCAATGCATATTTACAACAGCAAGGTGCAGATACATTTTGGTGGTTATTTCAGTGTTATAGTTTTTGTCAAGATCAAGTGCCAGCTCAAGGAGACAGGGACTGTGAGGGCTAAAAAAATCAGAGCAATGCAAAGAAGCGTTAGGGGTCCCTGTCCTAACATTTATCATGTACTCAGGAGCTCTAAATTAAGAGCAGCCCAAGCAAAGAATTCTGCTTTATAAGCCTTTCCACCTCCCTGCACCCTACACTGCTTGTGTTTGGGAAGACATTGAGGATCATTGCAGTTATATACACAACTTAAGCAGCTGTGAAATTAAAGCCTGAGAAAAATTCATGCCTAAACGGGATTAAAACCCACAAGCTCTGCGATACTGGTGCATTGCTCTACTAACTGAGCTATCAAGCCATGTGGGAAGTGGTAAAATTGAACTGACAATGTGACCAGTCCCCAGGTTGCTTCAGTTGATAGGTCAGTTGGTAGAGTACTGCACCAGTAGCTCAGAAGTCATGGGTTGGAAACCCATTCAGGCCTTAACTTTTGTTAAAGTTTTAATAATTTCTTCATAGGTAAAAATGTTGATAAGATGTGGAAAGATATCTACAAGGCCATCGCTGAGGTAAAGCTCTATAACTATTTGTGTTTTCATCTAGCATTAGTTCTATAAAATACACGTACTTCAATGTTTGATTGAACAGCATTATGAACTTATGTGTCAAAAACTATAAAGGAAAATGCAAGGGCTTCTAGTTTTGTATCTTCAGCAAAATACACCTGATTGGTCAAAACATGTTCCACTAATTTAAATAACCAATTAAAGTGCTCTAACCAAGGAAATCCTAAAGAACCACATTTTACTAAGTTTTCAAATTTGATTGAAACCACTTTTAGTAATTTAGAAACAAGCAGAATGCATTACATTCACTTAGACTACTACGGAACTGTAACAGTTGGAATTTGAAAGTGTTTTTAAAAATGTAATATTAAACCTTCACGCCATTAGTGTATTGTTTCTATTTTTGTTATTTTACAGGTGTATTTAAGAAAAGAACCAGACCTTATAAGTTCATCGTCAAGCTACAAATCCACCAGGTAACTCTGCTTTTGATTCTCAATGGATGCTGTGGCATTGATTGTTAATGTCATCCTTCAATATGCCTCCGTTAGAGAGTATCTTCTTCTCTTTTAATAATTCTTCAAATGCTCCTAATATACCTGATATAGTCAGAAAAGGACAAAAAGAGAACGGCTTTTCTTGACCTAAACACGTCTTGTAATCTTTGTACATCACTTTTTTCCTCATTGGTGCTGTCACCCCTTCCCTGTTGTCAGAAACTTCTTTGAGATGGTGCGTTTTGATTTCATTTTGGACTCGGACTTGAAAGTCTGGCTTATGGAGGTAAATGATTTTATTCATCATCCTGTAGGCGGTAGGAAGTGTTTGTTACTCCAAAAAAAGGTTATCAAAATATTTTCCTGAACACTGAGTATTGTAATGAGACTAGCTAAGAGCCAATCACTATGGTAACAAAAACAATTGTCCCTGAACCTGAAGCAGAAGCGTGAACTCGGCGAAAAGCGCGGGAAAAGTGTACTAAGTCGAGCTAGTATTAGGCGGACTAATAAACTTCTCGCTTTGATTGGCTAGCGCAAGTTGACAAGCAAAGAAACTAATCGACTGACGCAGATACAGAACTTATAGAACGGTCAGTGGGAAGAACAAAGTTTAAGAAATAGAAAACATGGGAACCGTATTTTTATCGAGTCTAGTGTTCTATCACGAATGCCGTTCCCTGATTGGTTGCATTACTCACGATATATAAGGAGTGAGATAGTGAGTGCGTTAAGGAACTGGCGGCCGCTCCTTTGCGTTTTCGCAGTGTCTGTGAAGTAGATTTAGATAAAGTTTTGAACGACTAATAGATTTATACTAAATTAGATTATTCACTCTCGATTTATATGCGTGATAGCTGACTCGGGCTTCGCCCAACTCGAATATCAAGCGATAGAAATCTCGAGCACATAATCTTATTGTTTAATAGAAACACGAGTGAAAGTTTGGGAGAACGAGAAATGCTGTGG
>OMLO01004375.1_pt1:0-2500 | contig 11813 bp, 7 predicted proteins | sample 1674811 | NCBI WGS metagenome assembly OMLO01 (sample SAMN06265003, study PRJEB25207) | coral metagenome | isolation source: Coral host | place: Mexico:La Bocana,Puerto Morelos, Mexico | collected 2008-11-13 | reverse complement strand
AGACGTCGTTGCCACTTCCAGGTAATTCAGAATTTATCCTATCTGGTGCTCGTGCAGTCTCGCGTGTCCTTATTTTAGATTGGGAATTGCAATCACGTTACAAAGCTAAATTAATCTGTATCAAGGTTGTAAATTTCGTTGTAAAACTCTTTGTTTCTTTAAATTGTTTGTTTTGTGTCGATTTTTTCTCTTTCTTGGTATGATTTATTTCATTTACAGTAGTCTTCGTTTCTTCACAGATGCCAAAAGCGTTCAAAACCGAAACGAAATAAAACCTTGCTAGAAATCTGCGAAGAATTGCAGAAAAAGTAAGTAGTGGTAAAACGTAAGGAAACGTTTTTTTTTTTCAGAAAATTAACATACCGTAAAATTACGAATGTAAAGGCCTTCCCCCTTCTCATCGAAAGTAACGGTCCTTTGAAGAAATCGCTAAAATGAAAAACTTCCTGATCTCAAGCGCAATGCGGATAGAACAACCTGACTTCCGGACTGAACGACTTAAAGATTAAGTTGCTATTTAATTTCGGGTTTCGAAATGAATTTTTCTTGAAACTATATAATTTACAAGCTCTAATTTTCTGGAGTCAAATGATCTAGTGAAATCAGTTGCCTTTCAATGTAATGCGACAGTACGAATATTTGTAAGGACTTATACAATCTGCTCTGTTTATGTCGGGTACTTTTAGAAACATACCTGAAACGGAGCTTTTAATTTCACAATGGTGATTTCACGCCCAATACGCGTCTGCTTTGTCTGAAACGATTGTGAATTACCTTGCAGTCGTATTTTAACCATCCGTACCGACTGCCCGAAAGTAGCGGACCCTTTTGCCTTCTAATCCGAAAGTAACAGGGGCTGTTACATTCAGGGTTATACGATGATAAGATTTTTAAGCCTTTTCGATTCAGAGGTGCCAGTTATGGTGCAAATACTGTAAGGTTAGTATTTTACACAATGGCCGACATTGTGCAAGGTTTATCAGTTGTTACCAGTCACCAAACTGAGTAATATTTCAGTCTCCGGAAACATTGTAGGTAGTGAGCCAGTTTTAACATGAATGTGGAAAGTAAATTAATCTTATAGTCTCTTATAGCCAATTGAAATGTATGCTACTTTTTTTGTAATACGAACAATTCTTTGTATTTATTAAGTGTAGTAAAGCATTCCAATAAAATAAAACTGATATCTGAAAAAAAAAATGAATGTGGAAAGCATACAATTTGCCCAGACATTTGCATTTGATTTGGTTATACTTAACTCGTGCCACTTGTTCCTCTGACTAGTAATTAAAAAGGCACACGCGTAACTCGCAGAGGTTTTCCAGCGCCTCACGTCAGCTGCGTCTCGTTGCATCGAGTTTTGATTGGTTCTCTGGGTTATCTTCGTACTTTGTGATTGGTTAGAGTAACAACAGCAACAACAAAACCTTATTCACGAAATCATATTGTTTACAATATTTTTCACCTCCCGCAATTAGCCTAGCTATTCGAGGCGGGAGGTGAAGAAAAATAAATTACAAAAAGGTTATACCTTATCTACATTAGAGAAAATGAAAGAATAGAAATAAGAAAGATAACAGTGAATAATATAGTAATAGAGTAAAACTCTTCTAAAAATGAATCTGTTCAAACTTAAACAAAAGTTTGGTGATCAATTGTGACCAGATTCACGAAGGCCTTTTAGATGTCTCGTAAGTATTGTTTGAATACTAAAGCCTGTTATTAGGAACGAATGCTTACTATGCACACCTCAACTTAGGAGAGCTTCGTCAATTGAGTCCTGCAGTGCCAGGCCTAATTCGTTATTCTCCCTAAACTCCTGTTCAGATGTTACTCAGTTTTTGTCATTTCATTTTAGGAATCCAAGATACTTGGATAAGAAGTAGACCGATTCCAGTTTTACAGTCCTGTATTGACGCACCTTAATGGATGTTTTTTATTGGCATAAATATTCCAAGAACTGAGACCTTGATATGATTAAACAGATGTGTAAATTAGGATTGCGAGAAATTATTTCATTCCTTTAATAAACGTGTATTAAAACTGCGTCAAGATATTTCGTATCATCGATATTTCTATTTGTATTTGTGTCGGATTCAGAAGGGGATGGAAGCCAGCTATACTATTCTAGACACGATAAAGTTGTCACGCCTGTTTTACGCCATTAGTGACGTCATCGCATATCGATTGCATAAATTTCATAGAAAAATTCACTGCCTGACGAGTTAATTCCACGTTAAACTTTTTCACTTGAAAAACCGATATCGGTTTTTCAAGTGAAATTTACGTGGAATTCACTCGTCAGGCAGTGAATTTTTCTTGAATAGCATAACTAAAGCCACCTGAGCAAAACCAAACGTTTTCCATTATATTTTGTGAGCCGCGCCAGTGCGCAAACAAAGGAAACCCATTCAAAGTCCATTCGTTTTCTCGTACTTTTGAGTGTGAGTGGTTTCCTCAAATTTTCTAAAATTTTAAATTTCAATTCGAGATTTGGCAA
>OMLO01004374.1_pt1 | contig 11814 bp, 6 predicted proteins | sample 1674811 | NCBI WGS metagenome assembly OMLO01 (sample SAMN06265003, study PRJEB25207) | coral metagenome | isolation source: Coral host | place: Mexico:La Bocana,Puerto Morelos, Mexico | collected 2008-11-13 | reverse complement strand
AGTGACACATTTGCATATCGGAGTCCACACAACAAACTTCGTTTCAACGCTTCGCGTTTTCCACTCGTTTAAAAAAGAAGGAAAATATTATTGACTTGGTCTCTATTTTGGCCTCTTGCATGTGAGCCGAAGTGTTCATTTCTTCAGATTTGTCCCAAAGTTCCAGCCAAAAAAGACTCCGCCGGGGTCTGAGTTCTCAGAGGACTGAGTATGATCGTATTCACCTTGGCAGACAAATAATATCGCACACATATTACGCGTCTAGCAAGAAGATCGTCTAGGTAATTACGAAACGCATAAACCTCGTGTGTTTGCAAAAGAAAAGTCTTGTAAGAGAGACTGTTTGATTGCTTGATTACAAAACAGTATATTACAGAGTGAAATTGCCGTCGGCAGCGCACTCTAGTATTTTCCTACTAAGGTATGCTAAGGTTCCCAGGGTGCTTTGCCCTTCAAAGGTGGGAAGGGCGGGCCATTAAAGCAGGACCTTTTTCCGTTCTTCCAACCTCTTAGAAGTAATCACAGCTTACGTTAAATGTTCACAAAGGTGGTCTGAAATATCGAATATACATATAATGCCGTCGTGCACGACTTGCTTCTGACTGAAAAGAGATTTGATACCAGATGTTGCTATTTCGTCATAATAACAGGAAGGAGTACACCGGTTTTGCCAAGTTTGGAGATCTTTCAAGATAAAAAAAAACAACGTAATAGCTGTTTTTTTTTCAACCACATGCTAAAAGGTAAATAATGTTATGGCAATGATTTCAATTTCTTTCCTTTTAAAGCACTTTCAATATCACAGACTTTCCGGCGGCGGAAGTGAGTAATGAATGTTCTTATTACTGAATATACGTAGATATAGATCCAATATTATTAATGACCGATTCATCCCTCAAAATCAATGAAAATAGAAAGAGCGTAAATATGCCGATTTTTATTGTCAAAATAGAAAAGGCAAGAGGTTACAAGAGTTAACGCCTATGACAAAGCCCAATGCTCTTACGAATAGCAATGAGCTGAATTTATAAGCTTGGGGCTTGTGAAGTGACAGCTCATAGCAACAATAAAAAAAAGGTTAGACATTGACCTCCTGGAAGTTTTACTGATTACCTCTCCGCAAACAGCGAGTGGACTATCGAGTGACATGACGCAGGCAAATTTGAATAAAAACTCCGGGCATTTTATGTGCACTCGTCTAAAATTGTTAACTTACCTTTCAAAATGTCGATTTTCGTGGGAGTGTGAAGATCAGCCCAAGTCACTAGAAGTCACCTTGGAAGTCTGCGGCTCTGAGGATCATTTTTGTTCGGGTGAGGAGGATACGCATTGTATCGATCCATTCGACTCATGTTGCGCCTATACTCACTTCGCACAGCGGAATTATATAACGAACGTCCAAGCCTCTGCGGAGGAGAGGGAATGTGTTCCCGGTCCTGTAATTTTGTTTTCTGCTAATGATTTTACAGCGGGGAGGGACTGGATACGATACGTTGTTGTGAGTGTTGACGTCCCAGGCTTGCGCGGTTGTATGGTCTGGGCCTCCATACCACCCGGACATAAGCTCCTCTATATCTACAGGCGTATTATTATTTATTTATTTAATATTTATTTATTTATTTATTTAATTTTAATGGCGTAATATAACAAACATATCATTAAAACAAATAATTAAATAAAAAAGAAGCTATATACAGAAATAAGCAATAATTAATACGAACATTTAGTTCCCTACCCCACCTATCTTCGATTCTATGAGAAAAATCTCTTCTAAGATGGGTGCTAATCTACTTTCTAATGTTAAGGAGTTCCAAATTTTAACAATTATTTTTGAATAATATATCGAATTCAAATTTAGTAGCCCTAGCAAAGTTCAGCTTTAATGAATAGTCATCATGTCTAAACCTGTACGGATTAGCCTGGGAGCAAGTTTAGAAACGTAGTTCAAAAGTCTATGTTAAGGTAGCCATTAGAGCTTTGTACAACAATGTAACATCAAAGAGAAAGCGTTTCTTTTCAAGGGGCAGGATGTTGAGGCATTTTAAGTGATCTTTGTAGCTGATATCCTAAAATACTGAATTTTTCTTCCCCTCCGTTGCAAATGTTCCAATCCTTCAATTTTTCTTGAAGAATAGGCAAGCATACGCCCGATCCATACTCCACGATCTTACTAGTGTGCAATACCAGGTTGCCAAGGTTTCAATATCCTTCCAACCCTCACATGTTTTTTTAATCAGGCCTAAACTTATATTTAATTTACATGCAATTGTATCAAAATGAGAATTCCAAGTATTATGATGGTTGCTTAGTTAGCCAAGGTCACGAAATTCGTCGTCTTTCTCCAGGTCCTTTTATGGTGAAGTTGAAAATAAGAGGTTGTTTTTCGTGGTAATTAATTCGCATCAGCTTGTGCTGATGCGAAATCCAAGAAAAAAAAAGAAAAATTTATCATTGAAATACATCCTGTTCTGTTCACTTCATGTACAAAGCCTTTCTAAATCCCCTTGAAACATCAGCTGATGTTTTAGGCAGGATATCATTTAATTTTGCATGCCTTGCGGTCGTCTGCATACATTACCAGAGTATTCGCTACACTCACCATCTCAGGCAGGTCACCGGATAAAAATAACAAAGAATAGGGGGCCCCAAACGGACCTCTACGGCACACCAGATGGCATATTCAGCCAATTTGAAAAGCTGCCGTCAACCACAACTCCGGATTTGAACAAAAACATTGGCGGATCGACGGATTTGGCGAGGAAATATCAGGGATCGACGGATTTGCATACATATCCTTATTCAGCCCCTCCTATTACAACCATTTCGTCGCTTTCATAAGCAAAGTTTTAGTGATAAATTTCTCATTAGAGGCTGATATTTTCATTATATGGTTGTGGTACCGTGAAATGCTATAAGTACGAGATAATGTCGTTAAATAATATAAAAAAGAGGCACACTGAATTGAACTACTGAGGGAAAGACACTGATGTAAATGTCTACACAACAGTACTCGCATTGCCGTCATTTCTAAAACTCAGTGGTAGTCATTCCCCTCGGAATGTAACAGTCTTGACTTCCTCGACGTGTATTTTCTGTTACATCCCGGTAAATATGTGCGCTCAAGAATTGTACACTTCAACAGAACAAGGCACTATAAACGTTTGGTGATATATATCTTGAAACTACCTTCTACGTGATATTTGATGCATGCTTTCACAGTAGGTGCGCAGAGTTTAGCATGTGACTGTAACTGAGACCCATTTATGATTCTTTCATGATTATTTACTTTTTCAACCTTTGACGAGAAACAATAAAATAAGGGGTTAAATAAATATAATTCTTGAGGAGAACGAAGTTGTTACTCAAAACGTTACCGCCAAAAGAAAACCTTTCGATGATGATCCCAACAGGAAACAGATAAAATCTTCTCACGTTTTCGATTTTTTATTAAAATTTCTACTGATAATTCAGCATTTTTTTTAGCTTACTCGCTCACACGTTCATCATCTCTTAACGAGAAAACAAAATCTTTCGAGCGCGAGCCAATTACGAGAAAGCCAATGAAGGCTATAAATTCTACTTGGATGACATGATCGATTCAATTAACTAAATAATCTTACAATCAGAAAGAGGTGTTCTTCCTTACCCTTGTGAACGATCTGGACCTTCATCTTCACTGAGAGGAATTTTCACTTCGAAGTGCAGTTCAGTATTTTCAAAAAGCTAAGATCATTGGAATCCTAAAGAAAAGATAAGAGAATTAATTGGAAGATACGTGTACGGAAATCCTCGACATGAATTAAGCTGTAAGTAACCTGCAGAGAACATCCCACCGTGCCTCGTTCCCAGAGTTCAATGCGTCTTTCGCGGGCTTACGAAGGGCTCTGGGCAAGAGTATGAGTGTAGCTCACTTTGAGGAGACGCGGTGGCCTAATGCGGGGTTAGCGCGCGCGATGGACTCTGGATCGAGCTAGCAGTGGCATCGCGTTGTGGGCAAGACACTCAACTCTGAAAGTGCCTCTCTACAGCAACATACTTTACCATTTGCGACCCTCGCCCACAAAATCTCCCTGTATATGCATTTGGGAGTGAAATTTTTGATTGAATTTAAGTTATCTTTTTCGCCTCATTTCATGTATCTTATTTTATGTCATGTCACGTTATCTTTCTTAGTGACAATTAAATTTGGTCATGGCTCACTTAATTACGTTTAGTTAATTTGTTTGAACATCTCTCGTTCTCGGAATCACGATTTTCTTGAAAGAGTTTCTTCAAAACTGATCTATAGTGTTCATCTGTGGGCCCATTTGCTTTTATTAAAATGCTCTTTTGTAATTTACTTATTGAAATTAAACATACAGTATTCTTAAATAATACATCGTTTCATACCATGCCATATTAAATACAACCAAAAAAGACGTTCAATATTAAAATTCGACGCAATTACATCCAACCGTCCCACCATGCGCCGCGCGTATGTCGTACTGGTTGTGTGGAGGCTGTATTTTCTATGGCTTGGTATAAAATGTTTATGCAACGCTCTCTCGTGGAATACCGTGAAATATCCTACTTGCCACTTGTCAGTTTTTCTGTATGCACATTCGCCTATAGAGGATCAAGTGTTTACCGAGGCAAGTGACTGGTGGGATATTCCATGCTATACCACTCGAAAGCGTTTCATAACTAGTATATATCTATTCTATTTGCCATGTGACATAGAATGGAAATGAATTTTAACATTTTTAATGCAAACCGGGACCATACAAAACTGATTTCGAGTTTTTCGGTTTAACGTTTCCGTGAAAATATCGATTTCCCTGAAAATACATTAAAAATATTTCAATCTATTTCCAATAGCTTTTGCAACTGAATTCACAAATATCAAGTAAGGGCAGCGCCTGGGGGACTTCCATAAAATGACGGTGGTTCTCTTCGTACCCGTCAGGGGCAAAGAAGCGCTTTTGGTGCTGTACCTCTAAGGGTGTTCAGCCTCAAATGGTCCATAGCGGGAGCTTTTGTGGTACATGAGAAAATTGAAAATCAACTGACGTCCAATTTTGACTCACAATTGTACCTCCTGAAGGTAAACAGAAATTTCCAACAAGTAACCCGTCCTTTTTATATGGAAGCCCCCCCCCCCCTTGCTCTTTTTGTGGAGAAGCAGACGAGTCTTTCGAAAATATCTCCGTAACTTACCATCACAGCAAGAAATTCTGGGCAGAAGTCATAAAATGGATTAATGGGCAACCAGGATACCCAAATTGAACCTTTTTACTCATGAATGGCGTATATTACTTCATCCATGAGTTGGCTGTCTTATGGGGCTACTGAAATTATTATTATGTTTAGTTAGGGTTATGACCACGAAAAAAATAATTGCTATTGTTCTAGCCTACTGTTTTTTTTCCAAGTTCTAATTCGGACCATTACTGAATACTGACAAATAACAGATCAGTATATGGACAACCAACAATTGAGACAAAAGACGCTTGATAGAATCAGTGTGGTTTTCCTTATAAATTCAGAATACGTGATGAAAACCGCAATGCTGATCCGTACATATATTTTACGGTTTGTCTCGAATCTTCCGAATTCTGGCTTGCGGTGCTCCTAGTCCACAAGAATTTCAACTACATGTAGATAAATCTCTTTTCTTTTTATGTATGTCATGATTTTATAAAACGCAAAGGCCTTTTGATTTATTAAATCAGTACGAAATCATGTGCTAGTCACAACATTCTTTTTCTCAGATTCATAAGTCATTTAGCGTGAATTGTCAGCCATCTACCGCCCTCAGCCTAATCCGCAGGATTTAGCTCAGCTTTAGGCTGAAAACGAGAGATAACTGACATTTCAGGCTAGCGACATCCACAAGTAATTCTACAGCCCTAATCTCTTTATCAATCTTACACAAATTCAAAACCAATAAGAAGTTTAAGATATCAGAACCAGCAAGTGACTTCACAGTACGGAATTATAACGCTCAGTATTCAGACGTCTGCCGCCCGGGGATAAGGCTTAGGACGGGAGATTACTGAGATTTCAGGCTAAAAGTTATTTTTAAATGACTATTAAAATTTAATTTAAAAATTAAATTAAAAATTTAATTTAATTTAATTTAATTTAATTTAAAAATTGCTTGGTCTTTGAAGTCAGTGAATCATCGTTGTTTCTCAGTTTTTCCGAGTTCGCTTTCAGCCCCTAAAAAAGAACAACCTGAGTCGATGGTTATTCATAGAATTCGAATCGACCAGTGAGATGGAAATTACTTGTATTTAGTATTCATTCGAACAAACAGCATATGTCTCCTGTCAGTAAAGTCAGTGATGGCTTTGTAGGGAACTGCCATCACTGCATGAAAAGGATCATTCGACAAAGAATATTCCCTTTTGACTACGATCATGTGACTGGAGAATTCATGGACTACGATACAAAAAAGCCATATCGTACTTACGTAAGGAAATGTTCAGTCACCCCTGGCTGAGAAACTAAACACAAAGATATGTCCCTCATTCTTACCTGTTTGGCTGTAACAATGTTGTTATAAGTTCTTCTTCAAGTTCAGCAAAGGAAAAGTACAAAAATCAGCGTGTTTGAGTGCAAAACCGAACATTTTCAGTACAAAGTTCATGTGTACCGATGTAAAATTTGTGGCATTCCAAAGGTTAATCAATGGAAATTTCTGTATTTTGTGTTCTATAGTAGAACATTCAGGAACTAAGGTCAACGGAAAGTCCTAAACACGCGGTACACCCATTTAATGCGACGAGATAGTGTTAGTCTCAGGCCTGACAGGACGCAAAAAAAAGGAGAGCTGGAAAATCCGCGCGAAACGCTTTTAATTTTTAAATCAAAATTTTTAAAACCCTCTGCACAGCTCCTTAGACCCTGTGGGTATTTTTGCCAGCTGATTTGGGTAAGGCCAAGTACATTTTGTGAGGACAATAAAGTGTTTTCACTCACGTGGGCAGCAGACATTCCAATTTATTGAATGCCTCAAGATTAGCCTGCGTAGCAACCATTTCCGTGGGGTTTGAGAGCAAAGAATGACCGAGGAGCGGGATTTTCGGTGTATTGCTCGCGTGAAAAATGAGGCGAGAGCCAAAAAGGAAAGACGGGAGAGGGGGAGGGACGCGGGAGGGGACGTTTCCCTTTTTCCCTACCCCCTCTTTCCTTTTTGTATTTCCGATGCGCGACATTGATCTATCACAGAGAACAATTGATATGGAGTATGTCCGTTTAAGCGCATGACGAAGCAGGAATCAGTTCAAACTGAAAGAATTATAATACTGTTGTTACCTCGTTTTGTTATATCTTCTTCTAAGCTGGCTCTACTTTTTCATTTCTTTCCTCGAGAGAGGCCTGGGTATTTTGTTGTGATTGGGTCTTGATTAAATATGTTGGAAAATTAAGAGAAACTTCCGTGCAGGAAATTACGATCACAGTTGAAAACTCTTGCTTCTCGGTGTAACATAACTATTTAATATACAGAAAACTCACCTTCCAAAGTAAAGATCCAAATCTCTGTGAGCAAGTGATAATGTCTAACTAAATGAAAATTTTGGAGTACATTATTAGATTTTAGACACAAGGAAAGGAAGTCCAGAACGCTGACATGACTTAACCACTGTGGCCTGGAACAAAAGTCAGAGACTTAAGTGTTTCGCTTCTTCCTCGAGTCCAGTCTTTGCTCTTACTTATTCTTCCAATGGGTTTGGAAGCAAGGCTCATTAACGAATTTCTCGCGCCAAGCCCCCCACCAGCTTTGCTTGCTGACGCATCTCTCGCGACTTTGCTTGTCGACTTTGCTCCTGTCGCATGAAAAGCAAATCACAGGACTGCGCACTGTGTTCCGGTGTCTCTTGCTGACTGGGCGTTCTACAGAGCAACATCCTATGTTGTTATTTAACATTCTTATATTCCGTCAATCGATACCCTTGTCCTAGTTGAAACTGTCGCTATATTTGAGAATTGTTTAATACTTGAAGGCTCAGATTTATTTAGCAGGGTTATTAAAACGTCTTTAAACTTATATTTGGCACTGATATTGGCACGATCAAAATTACTTTTAGAAAGCTCAGCAAAATACTACAAAACAGACCCATATCTAAATTAAGCCGTTTCTACGAAACTGCTGCCATCGACGCCCTTTTTAGGGAACAGAACATTTGCTAGTGTTTACTGTATTACCCCCCTGTTTACTGTTACTATGAACCTGATACAGAAACAAATTAACATTCCTTTGGCGTTATGATTACGGTACAAATCGGCATTGAAATTGAAACGTTTGTATTCGCCCGCAATACCACTATTCATTTTCATTTCATGATATAACTAGTTTGGTGTCTATTTTAAATAAATTTAGTAGGATTAGTATTACAGTAGTATCTTAATTTATCTCTGTCTTGCCTTCGTGATCATCTGTTCAGGATTTGACCAACATGTCTTCCAATGCTTGCTTTTGTTTTGCGATGTTTGCGCTAGAAAGTACTTTACTCAGGTTGAATAGTTACACCCTGTTATCAGCAGCTAATCACATGTAGCCTGAGTGCAGACGTCTTTTGTCCTACACGAGTCGCACATAGGCTAATCACGAGCAGTTGGAAGTGGAGAGTTTACGAAATCCTATCCAAAGCCCATCTGTCCATTCAAACTGAAGTGAAATTAGCTCGAAATTTCAGTTCGAAGCGTTGCTTGAGAGAATTAGAAACCTTTCCCTCAGATTGGCTGAAAAACATTGCAGTGGAAATATAACAGACTTTGTTGGTGCTTCCAGAAAATTCTGAAAAAGTTTGAAGAAAGGCGGCTGAGCGTGTAGTTTTTGTTTTGCCTTACTCTAAAGAAACAGGAAACGCTATGCCAGCTCCTGCTGTTGGGCAGCTTTTCTTTCGAGTTTTAGCACAGCGAACGAAAGTACAATCCACTGTTTAAAGCTGATTGAAAATGCGAGACGACTCCGTCAAAACTTTGTAAACGCATGTATGCATGTGTTGCGTAAATTAGGATCGATAGACAAAGAAGCTTTTCTTCTCTATCAATCAGGTGGGTTCAAATTCCTTAAACAGTCGCGGGTGACGTACATTTCCTGTGCGTCACCAGGGCGATAAACAAAAGATCCAGTTGCAATAATTCCAAATGGCCAAAAGTCCACGAGGGATCAACGTGGCCTTCGATGAGAAAAAAAATTATCGGAATCACAAACCAGTATTGCGAGTCATCGGGATTTGCAACTGTAGGTCCATACGTTTTCATCTTTTAAATTGTTCTTTCATGAACAGTCATTTGCCTCATAACTGCTTAAGAGGCCACTTGACAAGTTAAATTTTCATGTTTTGAATCCACTACCTTTCATTAATTAAAGTTCAAGTCTGACCAAACTCTTTATCTTTGCAGTTCAGTAAAATTTACTTTCCCCAGCTACAGCTTTATCAAAGCTCTCTTGCAATTGGTGATCACTGTTGTGAAGCTTCACTTTAATATTGGGTGTCAGATAAAAATTATCTAAATTATAAAATTAAGCCGTCTTAAATTATCTGTTCAAACTGGTCGCTTGGAATGGTAGTCTCGTTGTCGCGAATGCAGAGCAATCGCTTTGGCAGAGTCACGTGTCTGTAGAGTTTAACATTCATACACGTACACGCAACGCCAATTTTTAAAACTGACGTGGTGGCGTGCACGGGCTTGTACTTGTTTCTAGCTCCTGATCGCGGCCGCTGATGAAATCCTATTGAAAAAACTAATGTCGTCGAAACTGAACAACCAGCCCAACTTACCGTAATCAATCGATTTTGCCTTGTCAAAAGAAACTTTCGGCCACATCAGCGATTGTTTTGTGGTATTTCCATCGGTAAAGATTCAGGTATATCTTGTCGAAAAATACGCTGCGTCACGATAACTTGATCATCCAGAACTGAATTTCCATATTGACAATGGAATTTCGTTCGACAAATATAATTTAAGGCAGGGGAATCCCCGAATTCCGAACATACACGTCGCTGTGTAACACTAGACTACAAGACAGTAGTATTTTTTTGCCAACTCGAGCGACCCGGGTTGTAGTCGAACGAAAGGTCTGGAGCGAGTGTAGAATCGGCTTGTAACGGCCCTTTGAGGCAAAATCTTTACAAATGTGTTCTTGTACATATACATTTGCCTCCAGGAACAAGTCAAAACGGTATTTACCGAACTTTATTGTCATTGCATTAGTGGTAAATGCAAATCAAATATATGGCATCTACCTTCAGAGCAAAAATGATCATGGAAATGTAGAAGTTTCCCCATATTCGCTACCCTACAGTATGTGGTACAAAAGAAGTTCAACCCTTTCACCACACATTTACTTAACGAGAAAAAAAAGCAAGTAAATTCGGCCTTTCGTCTTTGCCGCTTTAGTAAACGCATTCCTAAACACGAAATTTGCTTTGAAGCAAACATGGTTGCAGCGAATCAAACTACGGTCTTTACGCTACCTTTGCTTCAGATTTGCCAACCACAAAAATCCATTTTTTCGTCCAGTGGACTATCTGCATATTTTTTGCCCCTTAATTTACGCCTTATGCATATCGCTTTCCTGATGTGTCAAAAAGTGACCCTTTTTGTAGTGTCCGTTTCAATTACTTTCTTCTAAAACTAGAAATGACCATAAAGGTCAAGCTTAAGGTGTCTGTGTACACTTAGCAGAGGCGTCTTTTAAATGTAGGTGTTTTCTACTATAGACGTGGGGAAAGCGGGACTTGTGCTGCTGTCCGCTGTGGGTCCGCGGTGGCCTCATGAAAACCGGAGTACCCGAAGAAAAACCTCTCGGAGCAGAGAAGATAAATCCACATGATGCCAGGTCCAGGAATCGAACCCGGGACATATTGGTTGGAGGCGAGCGCTCTCACCTTTGTGCCATCCCTGCTCCCTCCGTTCACACAGTTCATATTTTCATAGCATTGCGATTGGCTTACTATTTCAATAGAATGCATTACAGCACTAAGTTAATTTTTCATTAGCTATCCTTAGAAACTTGCAAACGTATACGTATCCTTAGAAAGGGTCCAACACCGGAAGTCCGCGATTCAGGGACTTCCCGTGAAATCGGAGAAATCTGATTAGCTGAGAATACGAAACTGAAACGAATACTCTGCCCATGCTGAAAAAATCTGGTGCGGACAGAGTTCATGATTCAAGGTGCTGACCAAAGGTAGCGCGGTCATGCTGTGGACGAAAATGCCATCGGTGTTTCATTGTCTGAACTTGCGCACTAGAGCATCTATACCCGCGTCAATCTGGGATGAGCCAAATGAATATGGCGCTCGGTTTTATGCCCAGTCGCACTCCTGTATCAATGTCAGCGAACGCGGATTCGGGCGACCGGCATATTTCTCAACACTGGATCTTCTGGACCTCCAGGCTTCTAATAAAGCGTCAAGGAGGGAAGAAGCAGTCTTTCAAAATCTGGTGGGGAAAAAGAATAACACTCAATTACATCTTCTCGAATTGACACGTTGAGACCGAAATCATGGATACATGGATGTGTGACAAAATCGAAAAATTGTTAGATTTCCGAAATACGAACCAATCAACCGAAAGTTTCGGAAATTCTGGGTTGAAAATCAAAGGTAAAAAAATTCTCGGTAAGAAATTTTCAAATATGTGCGTATAGCTAGCTCGCGAAGTTGTCATCTTTTCCGCAAATTTTGGAAAATGCTGTTCCATTCGCCAAAAAATTGAGCCTCCCATGACATTACTTGAGGATGCCGTCCAGAAACTGCTACTACGCTTAGCACAAATACCTTGTTCTTTGACAAAACCATTATTGTCCAGATCAGC
>OMLO01004373.1_pt1 | contig 11815 bp, 14 predicted proteins | sample 1674811 | NCBI WGS metagenome assembly OMLO01 (sample SAMN06265003, study PRJEB25207) | coral metagenome | isolation source: Coral host | place: Mexico:La Bocana,Puerto Morelos, Mexico | collected 2008-11-13 | reverse complement strand
CGCAGCCTGGGAACAATTCCAATAACACGTCGTCAATCATACGGTCGCACAGTCTTGGGTCATCTGCTGTGTGGCAGAGAGTTTGCCAGTGCGGCCAGCGTCATTGGCTTTGCACTTCTCCTGGAACGTTGCTTGTCCAGAATCGAGATGAAATTCTACAGGATTTTTCATACTCGTCTTTCCGCTGCTGGCATGGCTGAACCCTTCATTCTGATGTATCTCTCTCAACCGAAATTGTGAAGAGACATGGCTCATCATGGCCTCAAACTCTGCCGCCTTGTCAATTAGTACCTTGAAAGCTGCATGTCGTTAGTCAGCACATCTATAAAATCAACCATAAATGACGATGCAATGACCTTCTGATTCTGTAGAAGGCAACACAAGATATCTCATGGTCATGAGGTCATGAGTCATAACATTCATTCATTCATTTTATTCATGCAGTCAGTCATTCATCGCATCACACATCTCACCAACACCCCCATCCTGAGAAACAGAATCATTAAAGTTCATCACATCACCATCACCACCATAATCATCACCGTCATCATTCGAATCATTCACCATTCATATTCATCATAATCATCATCATCATCGTCATCATCATCAGAATCATCATCATAACCATCATCATCATCATCATCATCATCATCATCAGCATCATCATCATCATCATCACAGCACCACTATCATCACATCAATTCACTCAATTCAAACCAAAAACCAAACAGTTCAAGATTCAAGGGGCATGAGTCAAAGTGGAACCACAATCGCAATGATCCAAATGCAACGTTAACGTTACTTAGTTCCTTAAGATTATCGCTATCGATGATCGCTGTTGCTGCTAATGTCTTATAGTCTTATGAGTTTTTTTGCTTATAGTAACTGTGAGACTAAATACACTACTGTGGCTAGACGACTATTAGACTATTAGACTATTAGAGGTCAGGTTGCGCATCTGCCATTGACACTGTCTTCGATGGTCCCACAACGATCTTGAACAGTGCTTTCTTCTCGCTTGTGGAAGGACTTGATTTGAACATCCACACTCCACATGGTGCCAAGCTTGTAGCTTTGTTCCAAGAATCTCCGTGCATGTAGAAGTTGATCGGCTTACCACCGAAGACGCACGATGCCACCTGTGGATGGTGGCAGTTGGGTTGGGGCTGACTATGAACACGATTACTCACAAGATAAAAACAATCAAGAAATTCCAGGCGTGTTATGTTGGTCATGTTGGGCCGGGCTTTTGGGACATCGACTCGACTCTGTGATAGAATCTATAGTCAGTCTATAGTCTATAGTGAGTCTCTGAGTCTCTTGGTAAGTCCTTTGCTTAGCTAAGTTAATAGTTGAGTCAGTTGAGTCGTAGTTGAGTTGATTGATTCTTTCATTGATTTCTTCCCTGGGCAACATTTGGAGTCAGCATCAGTCAGCATCATTCAATGATTGAAGATTCTGATTGTATCATTGAATCAGTTCAGCTATCAAATATCAAACTGATTGCCTTTGGTCCTCTTTCATGTTCACTGCTTTCACGTTTGTGAATGGAACCCGGAACACTGGAACTGGAACACTGGAACACTGTATGTTCAAGCCTTGACGTTCTTCGGCCCACTCTCGGTCGTGATGCTGCCAAACACACCAAGCTGCAATTTTGCATTGCCTTGTTCCAAGTTCATGATGTCGCTGTTTTGACCCAACGTGTTGATGTTGATGCTCGCCTGGTTCTTCAGATCAATGTTGACGAATTCCAGCAAACTGCGATGTTCAGGATTCATCCTGATTCAGGCGGCAGCAACAACATTAAGAATTAAGTAGCAATTTCAAATCCATTACGGTCCATTACGAGGGTTCTTCCAATACAAAATCAATCATTGTTGTTATTGTTGTTGTTGCTTCCAAAAAACTTTAACTACTACCATGTCACATGTCCGTCGGTGTCATCGTGTCATCCGTCAGCCATGTCAGTTAATGTAACTTACAGTCTTTGGTCAGTCTATATAAGTCTAGTCTAGTCTGGTGTGTATAAGATTCAGATTCAGATGTATGACATATGATGTAAATTAAATCACTGTATAGTCTAGTACGTAGTACGTAGGTCGGTAAGTCTGTAAAGCTAAAAAGTTAAAAGTTAAAAGACGACTTACACGATCAACACTTGAAGGCAAGAAACGCCAGAGTCATCATGTGGACGTGAATCTGATGGCCAATGCTCACAACATCTAAGCAATTCACGTCCTTGGCATCGGGGAGCTCGTGCATGTTGTAAATGCTGGACAAAGAAGGAGCTGTAGGATTCCATGAAGATGAAGCGAAAGTAGAAGTAGTAGTAGGACCCTTGTCCTTGTCACCGTGACCGTCACCCTTCTCCTTCCCATTGTCTCCTCCGCCCTCATCTTTCACACCAGGCTCGCCGTTTTCACCACCGCTAGAAGGAGTACTCGAGGTAAGAACTGGCAAGAATGACTTTGGAATGACTTTTCCACAACTGGGCAAGAATTTCGCCCAATCACCGATAGGCGTCTTGGCATCCTCCTTGAAAATGGGCTCTGCATTGGCAAGAGCTGTTTTGATGGTTTTAGCCCAAAGGCTAGACCATGCCTCATCGCTTCGATCACCAGCACATCCATGGGCAGAGCAATTGTAGCGAGCTTCAAATTCTACCATGTAAGCACCACCATCCGCTGTTGACACCAGCCAGCCCAACAACTGGTCTAACAACCCTGGATACTTGATGTCTGTGAAATTGATGTACTTGTCCTTGTCAATGTTGCTGCCCTTTTTGCCAGGGCCAGGGACATGGATACAATCCAGCATAGCAGTCACAAGGTACTTGATCTTGAAAGAGATGAGACTTTCTACCAGTGAAGCCTTGAAGCATTCGCTTCCGTCCTCATCTTGACCAACCAAGAAGGCACCATCCTTACCCACAAGATCGGACAATTTGATGATTTTGTTGTTGCTGCTGTTGCTACCTGAGCCCGGGTCACCGCCTTCAGCAGTAGGAGCCTTGGAGTTCATCGTTGCAGAAGCCAAGCAGGCAGTCCCCACCATACCAAGACAGTTGGGAACAATGCCAGCACTAGCCCAGTTGGCTGGTTTGGGAACGCCAATTCTCATGATCTCATCCAACCCCCACAGCAGGTCCATCACTGTGTGATCTTCCGAATGATGAAATCTGCACTCTGGAGGGTTCCACTTGTTTGGGTCACAGGTGCAAACTGCTACTTTCACCTTCGAGATATAGTCCTGGTAAGCTGGCTGGGCTTTGGTGTTCACGGTGTTGTTCGTTGTCACAAAGCATTTTGCCGTAATCAGGTACCCCTTTCCATCAAAGACAGATCGCACGATGTCATCAAGGGACTGTGACTGTATTTTCTGGTCTGTCTGATGTCCGTGTCCGTCTCCTTCTTCTGGTTGTGGCCTTGAATGCGAAGCTGAAGACGGGCCCGCAATGGCGGCTCGCACTGACGTTTGCAAGAATGGACGAACCTGAACCAGGACTGTCGAGTAGGATCATTTTTTAGCATATGTTAGCAACTGAGCAACACATTGAAAAGAATGAATTGATTCTTCATGATCAATCACCACCACCATCATCATCAATAAATCAATAATTAATAATCATTCATCGTCATCACCACCGTCCCATCACCATCCCCATCCCCATCATCATCATCATCATCATCATCATCATCATCGTCATCATCATCATCATTCAACAAGTGGGGTCGTGGAATCGTCATCACCCAACACAAACTCACGCATCAATTACGACTAATCAATGAATCAATATCAAGTGTCTCAGCCCATTGAGACGACTATTATGATACATCTATGTCTGTCTATGTCTATGTCCGTCGTCTGTTTGGAAATATTGGAAACCCAAATGCCCAAACACAAAAACTGAAGTACCCGGTACCCCAGCAATCCTGCCTTGCTCCACTCTTTGAAAGATTTCTTTGCCACGGTCAACTTTGCAGTCAATGCAAATTCCAAAGCAAGGGAAATAGCATTGGAAATGACTTTGCCATGAGGAGAGACATTTAAAGGTTCCAATGGCCCAGCATTAGCTTTCTCCAAAGCTGCCAAAAGATCATCTAACCAACGACGAGGACGTGCGCCCTCGGAACAACTCTCTCCCATCGCAATGTCTTCCTCCAGCATGGCAACAGAGTCCACGGTCTCTGCAAAAGGATTGCTGCCTGCCTTTGCCTTTGCCTTGCTCTTAGGCTTTGTTTTTGCCTGCCCCTTAGCCTTTTTCTTTGGTACTGCTTCTGATTCATCAACTAGATCTGGTGCCTTCATGCGTTTCTTGGAGCCCTTGTCAGTAGGCACAAGTTTTGTCAAGAACTCAGCCCCTGCGATCGGAGTGCCGAGCTTCAGCGCAGCATCAGAACAAAGCGAAGACTCGGCACCTTTTGTGAAGTAGAAAGGAGGCGTTCTATGCTTCTCGCCGTCTTCCATTGGAATCAGTGGCACCTAAGTGGCTGCTTCAAATGGTGGCATGGTGGCATGTTGCAAACTGGCCCCGCAAGATATATGATATATAACATTGACAATTGACAAAACTACTTCGTAACGTCGGAATGTCGTACTACTACTACTTAAATCTACACGATACCCGGATACACTACACGGTGTCAATATGTCAATATGACATATTCAATATGTCAATTTATGTCAATGATTCAGATTGAAATGATTGATTGATAATTGATGATGATGTGGCTTCACAATTCGCCCTGAGAAAAAAAGGTAATAGTCGAAGTCAAAGTCAGTTGTGTTTGGGACAACTAAGGAGAGAACACACATTTTAGCAAGTTCCATGAAGATAAGCCCTTGGTAGGCTGCTGATTGGCCACATGTGTAGCTTTCGATCATCACCCCCAGTTCGTTCATCACTGCAAGAATCCGGCCATTGTTGATTTCCGGGGCAAGGAAGTCTGTCCATTCACCGAAAAAGTCTTCCCACTGTTTCAGAATCTGCATGGAGTTGAGTTTTGATCTCAAAGCTTTGGCAACTTTGAACGTTTGTCCAGTGTACCGTTCCTGTGCGTGGGGATGTGGGACATCTACATTGGTTACATTGATACAATGAACTGATAAGTTATCATAATCATAATCATAATCATAATCATCATCATCATCATCATCATCATCATCCATGGTCCTTCATCCATCTCAAACATCAATGCATTGGTCATGACCCATCATTCAAGATAAGTGATAAGTTAGATATTAGATTAGAAAAGGATTCCATCACTAGACTGATTGAAAGTCCAAATGAATCACCACCGTCGGTCGTCGGTCCCATCGGTCCTTGTATTGGCTGCCAGCAGTCCAGTCGTTGAAGTGCTGACGATCGCTATGACGCACTGAAACCAGCTTCCGATCCATGAAAGATCTGTATGCCTAAATTGAAATTGCTGAATTGACCGATTGACATAGTGGGGGAAATTAATGTGGCAGGTTCTGTGTGGCCAAGTGTGTGTGTGTGTGTGTGTATGTATCAAATTAGTTGAGTTGGTGTGCTGTGTTGGTGTCAATCTGTCAGTCAGTTATAGTCTATGAGTCTATGAGTCTATGAGTCAAGTCTTTGAGTCTATGTCAATGTCTATGAGGCTATGTCATGTCTACATCAGTCTTCTACTTGTGCAGCAGTGTTGCAAATGACTCAAGGACGAAAAACAGATTGAAGGGGCTGTATAATGACTATTGACGACTCTAATTATGACTATGACTATGACCAATGATTTTTGCCTCATACCGCATCCGTCCGTCCATCGTCCGACTCGACTAATCCTTTCAAGATACCTGATCTACTTCGTGAACTCCGCTCACAAGTTCCAAGTAGGAAATTCCAGAGCCCCCATGAAACCTGTTGGAAATGTCCTTGAGAAACCTTAGCTGTGAGAGACGACAGACGTGCAGGGGACGGCCCACAGTCAGACGGGCCATAAGTTGTATAAGTAATTCCAAAGTGTGAAAGTGCAACTTCGTATGTCTAGAAAGAGTCAGTCAGAGAAAGGTCTTGATTCAAATCCGGATCCAGCCCATTCAAAAAACCAAAAGCGTAAAAGTAAAAGTCCTTTTCTGAACAACTTGACATACAAATACAAACATACTGGAACGTACACAATATGTCACAATATAAATATATTATATAAATATAAAATATATGGATATATTGATATATTTATAACAATAATGATAATAATGATATAAATAGTTGATTGATGATCGTCAAAACTATACGCCCCACAATGCAGCATTCATCCTGGCAACGACAGGACGTCAGACTGGGTCTTCTCCGAAAAGATCTTGCAGTTCTTCAGGCCCGACTTCTTTGTTGCCACGACTTGTCTGTTTGAAGCATCTTCGTCATGAGCTTCGTAAAACGCTTCGGACCTTACAGCTAGTCAGTCAGTGCAGTCGTTTGAGTTACTTACAGTACTAGAGTACTAGACTAGACACTACAATTCTGATTGGTCTGAAGCCTGAAGTCATGAGTCAGTAAGAAAGTAACAACTACACTACTGACTCCTGACTACCGGTCATCGGACATCTGATGATTCTGATGATGATGATGATGATGATGATGATGAAGTTGATAGTAGTTGGTAGTTGATGATCGTTATGAATGAATCAATTGACATCAGTCCCAGTCCCGACATTATTTCAGTCTAGACGAAATTAGCATTCTTGTAGCTACTCTTTATCATCAAGAAAGGAAACAAACTGACACGACCGACCGACTCAGCTGACCCCCCTGGCTGGATCACCCAAGGCAGCCAAGTGGCAAAGTCCCAAACGTGATTGCTTGGAAAGGCTGGCCAAGCTTCGCTGGCCTTGGGGGCAGGACAAAATAATATTAAGGAATGGAATGGGGAATGGGGGGTCATGAGGTGTCCCAGTGTCCCATGTACGAATCATCAAAATCTGACCGGCCAACTTGGACCTAAGCCCGTGACTGACAAAGCCAGGCTTGTGAACGACATCCATCAAGAACTCCGTAGGCACAAATGCTCCGCTTGTAGGATCGTTTCACGGATGTTTGTTTGCGAAGATTCAAATGATGGCGCACGATGTTGCGCTCACCGGACGGAGTGAACCAGGGAACGGTTTCACCATCCTTGACCTGAGCAATGAAAATTCACACAATCACACCAATGCCAGATATGAATCATTGTGAGGGGCGATCAGTGATCAGTGTTTGTGGTGGAGCTTGTTTTTCATTGGTAGACTAGAAAGGCTTTAACAAAGGAAACCTGAAAAAAGACATTGAAAATTACTGTAAAACTACCCTCAACAATTTCCTGATAGGTCTGGTATGCCTGATATGATGACAAACTGACAGACAGATGTTGATTTGATATTCGATATGATATGTTTGAAAAAGGAATTTCATTAAGTACTTCAAGTTACTTCAAGATTCAAGATATTGAAAATCAAGTCATTCATGACACAGACTTTTGGACTTGTCCGTTAGTCTGTCCGTCCATGTGTCATTTTTCTCCCACCGTCATCCAGCCTGGTACATTTCCACGATTTTCTCCATCAATTCCTTCCCACTGATGCCAGGAAAGCGTTCTGGCAATGACTTTTCGCCCCACAGAAGATCTGCGGCGCCGCTAGCACCAGTTTTGGTTGGACTAGTGGCCATTCTGACCTTGGAATTCGAATAGGAGTCGGAGTCGCACATCAGGATCAATCATCATCAGGGTCATCATGAATCATCATCATCATCATCATCATCATCATCTAATCATCATCATCATCATCATCATCATCATCATCATCATCGTCAATCATCATCATCATCATCATCATCATCATCATCATCATCATCATCAATCATCATCATCGTCATCATCATCATCATCCAGGGTCCAATGGCAGTAAGGTGGAAGTGGAAGGTTTCATGGTTCTCCCAGCTCACAATTGGTAGACCAAATCGGATCCCTTAAATTCAAAATCAGAATCGAAATCAATATCAATGAATCAATGATTCTTTCGTCAAGGACCATCATCTCAACTGTTGTTGAATATTGAACATCTCAACATTTAGTCTCCACGTGTCTAATTCTAAAAAAGGTGCTGCTCCAGCTGCTCTCCAAAATGGATGACTGCCAGCCGCAGTGTCTTGATCGCTAACTTACTGTTTGATGCTTGGTGGAACTGCCAATCAAGCCAAAACGGCTGTCACGGTTCACGGACGGTCACGTTGTCAAGACGAGACTAACTGACAAGCTAACGAATCACAGACTCAAGAGTACGATTCATCTTCAAAAATAATGGATCGGAATCAAATTCATGATTTGAACACTGATGACTGAATTTCTGAAGTGCTCTCTGATCGATTGCCATTGCCAATTGCCAACACGTAATTTCCAAGGTTCTCGAAAACTTGAAAACTGAAACTGGCTTGATGATTCATGATGCTAGAATGGTCATTCATTCATTGATGGGTTTGAATTTCAAATGTCTGTGAAAGCTGTAGTGCAGTAGTGCAGTGATTGCGAATGAAACAACAAACCATTGACTTGACCTGGCCCTACCAGGTGTCATTGGGCTGCCAGACTTTCAGGCTGTCAAGTTGTTTCTTTGTTGCCTAGCGGGCGCAGGGCGCAGAAACCGAAACGACCCCAAACACGACCTCGGAAATAGAGAGATCCATTTGACCTGACTGTTTGATGTATGAGGATGATAATTTTGCTGGCTGATGATTGATGGTTCATGATGATGATGGTGATGGTGATGATTAGTGATGATGATGATGATGATGATGATGATTGATGATTGATGATTATTCATGATAATGATGGTGGTGATGATGATGATGATTCGAGGATGATGGTGATGGTGATGATGATGATGGTGATGATGATGATGATTCTGAGGGTGGTTGTGATCGTGAATCATAGCCACGGAAAGAGTGAATTTGATCGATGATCATCTGGAAAGAAACCCTCGACTCACTTGCCAGTTGTGTTTTAGTCTTTGAAAAGGAACAACTGACAAATACCCGTGCTGTTCAAGCATATATGTTGATTTTACATATGTTAAGAACTTGTTACTTACATTACATCATTACATCAACAAAATCAAATCAACAACACTTAACAAAAGTCACATTAGGAGCCCATGGCCATGTCACCCTTTGGTTCCCAGTTCATTCAATTATTTCCGAGGATCTCATGACTCAGTACACATGTCACATACTCCTCTACTCCTCTACTATCTACTCCTCTCCGCACCGTTCCATTCCCACCAAAAGAGATATATTGTTTCTTCCCCGTGTTGCTATTGTTTAGTCGATCATGCAGGTCAAAGCCAAAGCGAATTCATTGGAGTCAAACACTGGCACTGCAGAACAATGTCAGCTATTTTGGTGACGTTGTCCGAGTTCCCAGAAGTTGGCAAGCGACCTTTTTTTGTTAAGGATGGGTAAACACAAACACACTTGAACTTGATGAAGTCGGCTAATCGAGTAAACGGTAAAAGGTACAGAGTCGTTGTTCCCCGAATCTTTCAAACTTAACAGCAAATAAGCTCAATCAAAACCTTCAATGACCTTCAACCATGTCATATATAATCTAATCATGTTTCTGTATATTACATATTTGATGTTTTATCGACTTAAACATGAGTTTCTTAGATCTTAGCCGCTTAGCCTAGTCCGTGTAATCAGCCGCAAGCTTGGCAGCTAAACGACCTAACATTGAATTCGATCTCAATCCTGAATGTGGCTTTTCAATTTGCGTGATTGCAAAAAGAATGGCGATAGCGCAGACTTCAACATGCATGGCATTCCCTGCTTGTCCAATGACGGCAGTTCTTGACGTAGATGATGATGGTCGTTTCTCACTAGCAAACGAACATAGTGCCACCCCATCAGTGTATTCTGGCCAGACAGGCATTCCCTGGGCGGCCAAAGCTTCCACAGCAAGTAGCCATCTGTTGTGCAAACTCGACCTGGGCTGCCAAGCCACAGTGGTGTTACTCGGATATATAGTAAGCTGGTGAGCGTCTCTGGTGTTGAGTCTCAAAAATGTTTAAGAAGTTAGGTTCGGGTTCTGCCACAATACGACAAACAAAATCAATGCAAATCATATTGAAGCATGATTGGTTGGATTGGTTCATGGATTTGAATAATATCAAATCGTTTGGTCCAAGCATTTCACCCAAATCAAGAAAACGGTTTCACAACTATATGTATAGGCCTAGGCACCACAACACTCCAGCATTCTTTATGAGAGTCTGCAAGTTTTCCCAGTTGCTACGTGTATCCACAAACTGAGGGTTTTGATTCAGTTGATACACCGCGCAATCGGAAGAACCAGCACTCACATAGTTGGACAAGTGCTCTTGCTCTGTTTGCGTCAAGGCTGCCAACCAAATTGCAGCGTGTGAGTCTACGCAGCTTGTCTTGAATTCATCGAATGTACTGAAAGGACACTGTGACAAACAACCGGGACGACTGAAACCCCACAGTAACTCCATGAATTGTTCCATCTGAGATGATGCAAAAAATATGTCCCAAGCAGGCGTTCTGTCTTTCACCTCATCCCAAAGGCCAAACCATGGCTGTGAGACAAACAGACTGGCAAATATGTTGAAGGGACATCGCCATGCTCTTGTTTTGTATTTGTGCCGAAGCACAGTCCACCGCCTCTGCCTTTGCACACCCCAACCTAACTCTTGCGGCCCAAATGTAACGGATTCAGATGTGTCTACATGATAGAGTTTCCCAAGCATGCGAAACAGCAGCTCTACTTTGAATTGATGAACGTTCTCCTGTATCAGGATGCTTTCTTGCAACAATAGCCTCTGTGCACACCAGCATAGAAACAACACAAACGTTGGTCCAAGTTCGGCCATCTGATTGCCCTTCACAGAAAAATCTGCGCACGGCGTGCCAGCTATGTGTATGCTTGCTGGAAGCACCTGCCCGGGCAAGTGTAAGATTAGATGGTAAGATGGTAAGTAATTCATTAACTCATTGGAATGTAGATTCTTGATGATTGATTGATGGTCCAGTGGTGTGTCTATGAGTCTATGGTGTGTATTTATCTATTAGTCTATTAGTCTATTAGTCTATTTGTCGTCTTTTCATTGAAGACTTGAAGATAGAAAACAACATCACACAGGCGGAATATACAAAGACCCAAACAACAAAAAAAACAATAAGTTCATAATTCAAATGTCAGGACAAAAAGCCTTGACTTTGACATTGCAGTATGGTTCTTCCAATGCTATTCCCTTTGTCAAACACGCAGAACATCAAAAAAACTGACACAAAATCACAACATTGATAAATTGATACGATAATCTGATGTTTCAGTAACCAGGCCTTACATTCCCGCTGATGTTTGACACAGAAAGCAGAATCTTTCACAGAGGTACCGCTTAAGACAAGTGGAATCAGGTCAGATTCAATCTTGCCGGACTGAATCAGGTGAGGAATGCGTTGAGCCACATCGGGTTTCCAAAAGCCTTGAATGTCCGAAAAAATGTGTTCCGGTTCATGAGGATGGTGAGCAAGTTCCCATTGCGAGCATGAAAGTATTTCGACTGCAAATAGGTTTCTCGCTGAAGGCAAATCTGAAAGTTGCATTCCAAGTTCTGATGTTAGAGCCCAGCCAATACACATGTAGCTGGTAGCCGGTGTATCGACTCCAGAAAAACAAGAACTGATGCTTGCACCCGCAAGTTGATCTCGCAAGCGTTTGTAAAATTGATGTTGGTCTTGTGATCTAGTACTTGTTGGGTCAGTAAACACCTTGTATTCTCGTGTTTCCAGCTGAAC
>OMLO01004372.1_pt1 | contig 11817 bp, 2 predicted proteins | sample 1674811 | NCBI WGS metagenome assembly OMLO01 (sample SAMN06265003, study PRJEB25207) | coral metagenome | isolation source: Coral host | place: Mexico:La Bocana,Puerto Morelos, Mexico | collected 2008-11-13 | reverse complement strand
TTAACATTCTGAACATGATTGAAAATTCCACCACCCAAAAATGCAAACATTGCTGAAGTATGAACATACATGAATGGTTCAGTTCAATGGGAAAGCACCTAGCTACAACAAACACTTGCTCCGAAACAAACACCAGGCTACCAGCTACCAATGCTTGCTTAGTGGCGGAGGATTCGCTTGGAATATCATCGTCTTCCTGGAAACAACAAAATTCGCCAAGAGCCGTGGTTGAAGATCCGTCGATTGTTGGGTTCGGTGCTGTCCTTTCATCTTAAAATCTTGATAGAGCCCGATCCATCTAGCCAACAAGGTTCAGCATATTACAGGATATTTTTCAACCAGGATGAATAAGCTACAACATATTTCAGCATTGATACTTCCAGACCTATTTACAAAGCCATCTCACATTCATGATGAGTACAACTATGTACAACTAATGTCTGACGGGATCGCCCCACCATGTCAGAACCATAGAATTCTTCACAGTGTTCGGGAAATACATGGGAGCAAATCCAAACACAGGAGACAAAGAGGTGCAAAAACATCATTTTCCACTTTCCAGATTGCGCACTGACTCAGATGTTTCGGAATCAGCCCGGCTTCAGGCTTTTACGGCCGTAATGGGCCACTCTGTACCACTAAACTTGGCCACCTCTTATCCTGCTTCGCAGGCGGAAGTGACTTAAGTTGCAAACCGTCCCTTGTGGCTGCTCGTGACAACCGCTGGGACAACCAAACTTCAATAGCTTCAAGTCTCCAAACCGGCCAGGGTAAGGCGATCGAATTCACGTGTAAAGCAAGCATTGTAGATGCTGGCCTCGTGACCGCTCCTTCCCAGTAACAGTCGTGATCCGTCAGTATTTGTCGAAACGCTTTGCCAAACCACGAACTCCGTCGATTGAAAGCAGCTGGCTGAAGTCGAAACTGGCGCAACCGACAAGGATCATGCCACTTTGTACCCTGACAAATTGGCCCAAGCTCACCCGTTTGCAGTTGGTAGTCAATGTATAACTGATGGACAGAAACCCACTGAACAGCTGCATTCGTGGCTGCACTTTCTTGAAGACTCGCTCGAAACCATGCCACAATTGTGGCCACTAACCGATGCCCAAACTTGGACGTGCTCCGGACTGGTAACTGTTGTTTTGCGTCAAACCCGCCCCATGGTGGAACCGGGACACTCATAATTGGTTGCACCCTTTCGTCCACCGGTGCGTCCAATGCGACTTCCTTTGCCAAGCTCTCGCGTTGAACTACCCTCCGGCTGATTCGTAAAATCGTGTCGAGCACTTCACATGAAACCTTGCTTGCAAACTGAACTGCTGACACATGCTGTTTATGAAGGTGCCACAATGATGCTGGTCGCTGCAAATTTGCCAGTCTCGCTGCTCTGTCCGCCAAACTGTTATGAAGATACGCCCAATGTTCAACCGCTGAAAGTGGAAGTTGACTGTCTTGATGCGCTGCAACTTTAGTGATCTCCACTCTTTGGAAATCCCATTCACTTAACAGTTCAAAAACGTCAAGCCACAAATCTGCGTGTGGAGTGTTAATTTTGGGCCTTTCATGCATGACAAGAATGCGTCGCAAACGTTTGATGACTGACTGACAGTCAGACCAGATTCTCACCGAACACCCCCAATGTTTTGCATATTTCAAGGTTTGGAGAACTGCTACAAGCTCTGATCGAAATGCACTCTGCTGCAATCCGTTGACCGCCCCTGCCATAACGATTTGACTGCTACACGGGTCCCCACTCGGGTGTGCTTGAACAACTGCCCAACTGGCCAACCTAAGTTCTTTTTGACATGGCCACAAACAACTGCCATCTGTGAAAATGTCAATCCATTGTCCACTGGTGCGGAAAGGTGCAATGGAGTCTTGGACCCTAGGCATTGGAATATCTAACAACATCTTTTTCCACTCTTTCCATGTGTCTGAGCGCAATGCCCATCCATGACATGTCAAGCTCGGAGGCAGATCTGGAATCATATCAAGGACATGCTTCGAGCATTGTTGTCTCTCTGCTTGGAAGACCTCACATTCCCAGAATCTGTGGAATCTGGAATCCTTTGCACCACAAAACTGGCAACACAACGTTCCAGTATCTGAGAAGTGATAGATTGAATCATTGGTGAAGTTGGCTCCATTCAGTGCCTTCCTCAGCAATCCTTGGTCTGTTGGTTCCAACTTCTGAAGATATTCTCTTGTTGCTGCAAAATCACTGTGGGACAAACCTGTGAGAGTGAGCCGGTGCTGAACGGCACCATCGACGATCGATCCCCACGCATGGTAAACCCGGGACCTAAGTTCTTGGAACTTAATACGCATTAATGAGAATTCACCTAATGCATCTTGAACACAAACACCGTGAGTGCACGTCCATCCGAGCGAATGGATTCTGTCAACCAGTAATCTTGTTAGGCTGTGTGCTGGGATCTGCGTGTTGGGGTCAAGAGCTTCGTGAATGAGAAGCCCTAGGCTTTCTTCGGATGCAGATTCACGGACTACTCGAAATGTTTCCAAGATTGCCCACACTTTTGGGTCAAGGGACGGAACTTCGACACAGCCTAAATGCAACATGGGATTGCATCCTGATCCCTCAGCTCCAAGGCCTTTCATGACTTGAGACCTAAGAGTTGCGATGGTTGCTGATGACAAACTTGAGGTTGCAATCCCATGAAGTCCTCTTGGCCATGCTGCTTGCTTGACCGCCATGACTTTGAGATGATATGGGCTTGCAGATGCTCGCAACTTAGCCCAAAGCGGACTAAGTTCCTGAAGCCTTTTCTTGACTACCTCAGTGCTATGTTGTTTACCAAAATGCATCTGTGCTCCTAAGCCACGGGCGTGGCGTTTTACATTTAGACCCTTCCTTCTATAGTCTGTCCTATAGAACGAATCATTGCTCCAAACAAAGGTTTTTCGTCGGTCAACTTTCAAATCAACCAGCCTGGCAAACTCAAGTAAATGTTCCATCATTTGAGGGATTTGAGATGGGACGTGAGTTAAGACTTGAAGATCGTCAACGTAGCTGATCGGCTGGCTCATAGCGAAGGAACTGTCAAACCATTTATGAAACAAACAGTCCATCAACATCATTGCTAGGCAGCTTAACGCACAGCCTTCCGGAAATCCGGTGGTGGACTGTATGGCATGACTGAGATGGTTACGGATTTGGAATCTACGCACCAACCCACCCATGGCACCAGCCCAACCGACCAACAATTCTTGTGGGAATCCTAGGGCAATTGCTGACTGGAACACAACTTCTCTTGGCAAATGATTAAATGCCTTCTCAATGTCGGCCACGATTCCCCCCATAGGGGAACATTGGACATAGGATTCTTCTAGCACCCATGCAAGGTGCGTCCAAACCTGTGATGCCTGGCAATGGGGCCTGTTGCCGAACAAGAAAGCTGGGCAAACTTTGTCCATGTGACGAAGCATCTGCTTTGCACGTATGCTGCTCCATAGTCTGTAGCTTTGCGACAGGATGGTTATCGGCCTGAATGATTGGACACTATCAGGATTTGGGGTTTTCGCAAGAGATGCTACTTTTCCATTGATCATTTGGCTTGGCCAAGCCCCCACTGCTTCTGCTGACTGGTACAATTCACACATTCCAAACAGTGCTTCTTGCGGAACGGATTTCAAATCTTGGAGAGAGACTCCGTCCAATCCTGTGGCACTCCTTGGTTTCTTGCGATCAAGTTCAATTCTTAAAACTTGTGGGTCAACCGATTGGAGGTGGCACGAGGTGGGGGACATGTGATTTCTCCCAAACTCACAGATTTGCTCCCATTGACTGGGTGGAACGTGCTTATGTCTATCCCACCTAGCTTTCCATTCGGCTTCAAATGCTGCAAACATGTCACGTGCACTGCCAGTGAAGATCGATTGCCTAACTGCATCACCTTCTTGAATGGATGTGGCATCAGTGACACAAACCTCACATTCATGTATATGAACGACGTCCATTATCTTACCTGCAATGTAGATAGGGTGATTCAAAACCAAGGGTTGATCAGCGGCTATTGTTATGATTGCATTGTGATGATCCACATGCTTAACAACTCCTGCATTTGACCTTAGTAGGAGGTCAACACGATCAGGGCTCTGTCTTTGGATATCCTTGAAAACCATGTGAGCTAATTCTGACCTTCTAGTGGCTGCAAACTGACGCCTCTTGGACCGAAGTTCATGTTCCAGCTTTCGAACGTCTATTTGGAAGGATTCAAAGATTTTTCCAGCGGTTTCATTATTTGGTGGGACAAGCGGGATACTAGCTGGAGCTCCAAACACTTGGCTGCTTGCTTTTTGCCACCATGTTCGAAATCCTTGCTGAAAACCTTTTGCTCTAAGAATGCTGCTCCACAAAGATGTTCCATGGGCATGATCGTTGTCAGAGGAGTGCTGTGCTCTGAATCTACAATAAGACTGCTGTCTCCTAAGTTGACGAAACCAATGTGCATGTTGCTGGGAGATTCCAACGAACTCTGGTTGGACATCTGAAGCTCTTCCTTTCTTGACTGGGCCAACATGGAACTGTGTCTTTTTGATCTGAACTTCCCTGGTTTTTGCACGGCCTAAACAAACATCGGGTGCTGGCAGCTTGCCGTCACGAAGTCTTGTTTGATTGGCTGCGGTTTCTACCTCATGCCATAGCTGTTCATACTTGATTGACGGATCTGTTTGAGTATGCCTTTCTAGATTAAGTGCAAATTCCATGTTAGTGGGCCACTGCATCTGTTTGGGGATCGGCCAGTAATGTCTTTCAATGAAATTGCTGCCTCCCCGGAATTTGCCTTTGAGCACTGCATGGTCTGCCCAAATCGTATCATCTACCTCCACCCCCACCAGCAGAGATTGGAGTTCTGGTGACAGGAAACAAAAGTCTTTCCTGGACTTCCCTTTGCACGTTACTTGGACTGGTTGCCCCCATCTCTCCTCGGCTACATCTTGAATGTCACGGAATCCAGCTTTTTCAAGCACCTGGAACACTTCTAGGGTGTTGATTCTAAAGTTGAAGTCACCAGCCATGAACCTGAGGCCTCCCATCATCAAAATATGTTCGGCCATTTCCAAAGCTAACAGGTTTGTATTGTCTGCTGCATCAGGGTGATTCACTCCGGGTGGTTCCCCATAGAGAACTCCTCCGCTGACCCAGAGGTCCGAACACAATGTGGAAGTGATCAAAACTCTTGACGTTTCATAGGTGTGCGGCTGCCATCTAACGGGAACTTGGCGTGTCGGATGTTTTGACAACATGGCAACCCCACTCCATGAACCTACTCTGTCCGAGTGTTGCCGAAGGGACACTGGCGACCCTCCAACACAAAACTGAAAAGACGATTCAGACCATTTCAGGCCTGACCTAAAGTACTGCATTGATTGACTTGACAAATGGGTTTCGGAAACTGCCCACAAATCACAATCATCCAACGATGTATTAATTATTTGCTGTTTACCCCCGAGCCCACTCGGGTTGAAAGCGCCGATGGACCACGACCTTTCTTTGCATGGCGAAACTTTTGGCCCTGGATTCAATGCTTCCCCTCGGTGAATGAAAGCCAAGGCACACAAACATACTTGAAAACGGAAGCGGAGATTTTGCTGCCTACAACCCATTTTAACACATCTACCCCTTGTAGGTTGCCACTGAGTTGAGACATGCTTGGATGACAGCCACTTCCAAACCGAACCCATACAAATCTTTGCCACATGAAAGGCCTGGCAAAGTTGCGAAACATGCCTTTGAGCACCACCACAGTAATCAGAGACCCAACCAACACACCAGCGGTCTAGGACATGGGGTTGATCAGGCTCCGAAAACCCGGTGATGTCTTCAAGGCACTCCAAGTCAAAAGCTTTACCATAGCTGCTACGGCAAAGCACTTGGACCCAACCCAAAATGAAAACAAAAGCTGTGCACATCTGAGATAGTGCCCAAAACCCAAGTAACCCAACCACATTGAAGCAAGCCTGGCTCTCCAATGTAAAACCCAAGAACTTGCCATGACGAGACTCAGACGATGAAGAACTACGATCCTGCCACCGTCCAAATGTCACACAGCAATTCTGCTGCATCCCTAGTCATTCTTGGCCATCATTGTCATCACGTGGCCTTTTCGCTAACAACGATCTGATCTGCGACATTTGAGCATCGAACATGCCCTGAATCTGATGTTGCTGAGCTTCCATTTGTCCTGTCAGCTGTTGACCTTGAGCATTGATTTGTGCTTGCATTTGCCCAAGTTGCGCCGACTGCTGAACTGATTGCTCAGTAACAATACCTTCAAGCTTCTGCTGACGTCCCAGAAGGGTATGAAATTTTGTCTCCAAATCATGAAGACGATCAGGAATGTCGTCTTGATCCATGGCAACATACTGAGGAATCTTCGACAACACTGCTTTTTCAATCTTGCTCTCGAGTTGGTGCATGCTTTCTGTTGCAGTTGTCATTGCTGCTGCTTGCGGATCAATTGCTTTGGGACCCATGTAGTTGCTCCACGGATCTACTTGTACCCACGGATCTTCCTTCCCCGCCGTTTTCCCAGATCCACAAAGAGAGATTGTTGCCGGGGTGGCAACTGGCTTCATCACTGTTGTTCTTTGGACAGGCGGTTCTTTTTGCTTCGTGATCAACACTTCTCCATGGCTCATGTGAATTATGTTGGTAGGTGGCTCTGACACTGCAACCACCGTCCACATCACTCCCCTTTGTCCATCCAAAGCTGCAATGGGTTGAAGCGGTTTTACTTCCCAAGGCATTTGCAGAAGGGCTTTGCACAGCGCCTTACGGTCTGTGCCGTATGGGATTGGGCCTACCAACCATTGTTGTCGAACTCTTGTGGACAAGTACACTGCATCTGGACGAACTGTTTTGTGAAGATCAGCAGCTTGAGATGTCAAGACTCTTAAACCAAAGCGATCCCCAATCCTAACCATTCCGATAGCTGCTGGGTTTGTTTGTCGAAGATGACTCAAGGTCGCTTTGTCAGCCTTGGGGATCCACACAACTTCGTAGTCACGATGCACCTCCTTGCTATACATAGATCTTGGCTCTGTGTACACTCCTCCTTCTCCGCTGGCTGCCAAAAGTCGACTCAGCAAGCATGTTGGGACCCTAATGCAAACGGAGTAAATGCACGACGTTGCAGGCGGTTCTGGCTTGTATCCTGCTCTGAGAAATTGCCTTCTCCAAACGTCCACGATGGCATCCGACACATTGATGTCCTCACTGTTGTGCCAGCACGGGCACGAGCACCCGGGGGATCTGCAGTAACGCAGCAATGGGCACTGCTGAATGACATACTTAAGTGGTGCACCACAAAACTGTTCCCAACTAACCTTGCATTCATCTTTGAACACCGTCACTTTCACAGTAGCAACTTGGACCGACTCTATGGACACTGGTGCTTGTGCTACGGATTTGGATACTGTGATCTTTCCCAGTTGTACAAGCGAGGCCTCCAGGAGAAGTGGCTCTTGATTGGCTAAGCAACGTGCAGGAACCGTGGCTTTTGAAACTTGCAAACCAGTATGACATCCACCGACTGGCCCTTGCAACACAAGGAGTGCAAGGGGGCCTTCAGCGACAACTTGTGACGATCTTAAATATGGTTCTGCTTGGGACCAGGTCACGATTGCTACCCCTTCCGACATCGGCCCCACCATTGATAATGGGATTTGCGACAAAACCTTTCCACCTCCTGTGAACGCCCCTTCTTGAAGACCTAGTTTGGCTGGGTCAAGGGCGACTTCCTGTTGCGACTTGGCTTCACTCTGTTGCTTGGCTTTGTGAGATGGCTTTCCAATCGGATCTTTCCCTGAACGACTAGCGATTTGCATTTGAAGTTCTTCCTCTGTGATAAAGCGAAATTTCACATTGCTGCCGAGGGTTTTGAGGGACTTCCATGGCGCCTTCCCATTGAGTGCTTGCAACACCTGTGCTTGTCCAATGGCCTGTATGGCCTGCTGTGACCGATGATGGGCATGATCTGAGGGGACTCCATGCTCAACCAGCAACTTTTGCAAGGTGTCTCCAACTTTATCGGGAGTAACTTCACCTACACCATTACCCCATAACCATGGCTGCCAAGTGATGGTAGCCTCTGCAACTGCTTCACGAAAGAGTCTACGCAAGTGCATATGATGTGCTTCCGCCATTGCCGGTGTTTCTGGTAACACCGTCTTCAAGACACGATGTTCAATGAAACCTAAACTGAGTGCACCACAAAACCTTGGCCCTGAAAACTGACGTTTGAGTTGCTGGATTGGGAGTAACCGTGAGCCAATTCTTGCAGCAAACCAACTACCAAAATGGTGAATCCCTTCATTAGCAGTGTCAACACAATCCCATGTTGTAATCATGACTCCGTTTTCCCCACACTGAAGGATTAAGGGAAACCAATGCTTGTTTTTATTCACGACTGTGACATAACATGCATCAGGACGATGGACCATGCTCAGAAACGTTTCGATGGCTTTGAAATGCATGCCTGAGAATGCACTTGAAATGAGCAATGGATCAATGGGAATTACACTGCCATTTCCTCCTGTGAGACTTTGTACCCTCGTGAGGTGCCAACGAATTTCGTCATCTGCCCATACGTCTCCTTGATTTGTCAGGGATTGCAATCGTGCTTGGACTTCACAACGTTGTTCCAACAGGCTCACTGCTTGTTCATAGGACCCTATCACTGGTGGATACAAACTCAAAAGCCCTTGAGGGGTCAAGTTTGCCAACGGTGTGCATGGATTCACGACTGCGGAACTGATGATTTCTTCTGTTGTTACCGTCTCAGCTGGGCTGGCTCCCTGTAGATGTGATAACTCACGAATGATATCTTCACTCACTGGGGAATTTTCTTTCCCTTCTTCTGCATCAACAAACTCACAACGATAAATGGACCCTGGCCTAAGTGCTTGTGAATCATTATCAACTGGGTTATCATCTTCCGAAATGACACAGGCTTTCCTTTTCAAACCGTGCAGTGTGACCTCGGCTTGCTTGAGATTCCAGATTGTGGAACGACTGGTCACCCGAATTTGCAACGGTGGGCCTTCTGGAGTGAGAAGAACAACATCATGTGGACCTTTGTCCTGATTCCCACCCAACTCTTCGTCTTCAATCACAACCTGAGAGATCGTGAGGCCAAAGTCACTTGCAGAAGGACCTGTCTCATCTTCAGATGCACAAACCGTGGTTGGTGGAAGTTCAGCTTCACTTACTACCTCTGTGTCTACATGCGTTTCCACTGTGAAGGTTGTAATGCACGGAGCAATCTTTTCATGGTTTTCCCACACTTGTTGAATTGTCACGTCACGACTTGAATCTGCATAACAGGCCAACAACCTTTTGATGGGCATGGCACGAAATGGCTCAAACTTGCTGGAATTTGCCAGTGTTTCTGTGACGGGAAATTGTGTATAGTCATACAACAGCACCTTACACTTTGCCAGCAGCCATGCACGATATGCCATAAGCATCAGTTTGGGATCAACTGTCGTCATTTGCCATTGCACGACTTGCATTTTTCGAAGGATGTGAGAAAAGAGCCAAACTGCTTGGACTGGGGAGGCTAACTGGCCTACTGCCCCTAGGGCCATCCTGGCTTCACGTCCCCAATGAAGGGTTGGGTCTAATCCACACATTGCTGCCGCCTCTTGGGGGTGTAAATGGCGTAGCACTTTGAGAGCGGTGCTTTCAACCAAAACTCCGTAGAGGCCCTTCTCTCTTAGTCTGCTTTCTGACAGCCCCTTTTCCCGACAGCCGCATGGGCATGCTGTAAGCTGCGAACCCCAGCAATGGAGGGCACAGGGTAACATGGTCTTTTTGTTGAGGATATGGCTTCCTTTTTGTTTTGACGAATCTCCAAAGGCTTCTAGCTCAACAGGGGTGAGCTTCAACTCTTCTTCTTCTTCTAAAGGCCATGTCCTAATCCTAGGCATTACTTGTTCGACTGCCTTCAGGTCAACGAAATCTTTGCAATCGCCAACATCAATTTTACCAATGGCTGGTGCTGACAAAATGCACCACCACCTATTTCTTCTACTTACCCACACATCACCTAATTCAAGCACACAGTCGGAACGAATGAACTTCGTCTTTGTGCAAAAATTGTTGATGTGGTGATTGACAAACGGATCATGCTGTGCTGGACCTACGCACTCTAAGACAACTATCATTGCACGAAGGTGGTATGCTATTGCCAATGTGGATGGCAATGTGGACGATCTGGGGTCGAGCCCCCCACGACAATCACCAAGCAACGAATATGGCTGACAGGAGATTCCTGCTGCCACCAACCCACTTGCCGGAAAAACCTTTGCCAATTCAATGAGTGTGTCCATTTTGCAAATGTCTCCATGAATGACTGCTGCTGTGCTATGCTTTTTATAAAGATCACACATCTTGGCTCGAAAATCGCATGCCGCCAAAACTTGAAAGCCTGCTGCCGTTAATCCCTGTCCCATTGCACCAAGACCACTGCACAACTCCAGAACCTGTCGTGCCCCTTGCCAAGTGCACGTGTCATGGCTGAAAATGCATGTTTGATCCCCAACCACCAAACTTGGAATAGGCTCTTTTTGTTGAATCCGGACCCTCAAAAAAGTGTATGAAGCCTTTGATTGATCCAGCTCCCCATCAAAATAAAAACGTTCCCCTTGCGGAATGGTTGCAAGACAATGTCGATTGGATTGATGATCCATACAAACCGGTGTTCCAACCACACAAATCTCTTTACCAATGTTCTGATGGGAAAGTATCGGTGCTATTTCAAATCCAGTAAGCAGTGCCATGGAACTAACTACGTGACCGAACCGCCCAAATTAGTTGCGTAACGACATCCCTGCTGGTAGGGTTTGGGCCACAGCTCAATCAAATCACCATAAACCCTACTAAACCCTGATACATTTGAAGCTACTACAGTAGTAGCCTTTGCCTAATCATGTCAGGTGATGTGAAATGTAGAGTCAAATGGGCCGTCAAATGTAAATGTTATGAATCAAAGATGGTCAAGTTCAAAGACTTTCTGCGACTCGAAGGAGGAAAGCCACTATTGTGGCAGAAAGATATTGAAGTAAGCCTCTATGCACGATTCCCTGACAGCCACTGCCAGTCCGACCTTTATCGCAACTGCAACGGCAACTGGGGTCATAATACATCTATATGATTATATGTATGCACGTATCATGTTTTTTTTCCAACCTTTTTGCCAGTGTCAGGTACGAAGGCATGCAATTCAAAGGCTATCTCCTTTCGTTGGGTATTTTGGCACCTATGACTGCCTTCATCACGAATGTAACCTGGTTGGATGCGAGTGAAGAAGCAAGTGAAGTTAATGTATCATCCATGTAGAATGGGATGAATGAGTTGAAATCCAGAAGTTTCACTTCACCGGGATTTGATTTCTCCAGATTTGACACACTTGAAGGGGCACCCAACCACCCATAACCACCCTAAATTTTTGGCACCCTTTTTTCTTACGGGACACATCGGACTAGATTTCCAATTTCGGACCAAGCTGCTATACACCAAGGTGCTCTTTGGCCCCTTGGCAAAATGGCGTGGCAAGATCATGTCCAGCAGCGGCGGCAATGGCTTGAACTGCTTCGACGGCTTTGACAGTCGTGGTTTCTCTGTGAAGAACACGAAGTCGCAGTTCGATGGAAACTTGCCAATCGGAATTAACTATTTGAGGCCAATGGTTGGCTGCTTTGCAATGATTTTGTCATGATCTCACGATCGTGATCCCCAGATCCCCATCCCTGGCTTTTGGAGATTGTACTTTCTTGGTTTCACAAGTA
>OMLO01004371.1_pt1 | contig 11817 bp, 5 predicted proteins | sample 1674811 | NCBI WGS metagenome assembly OMLO01 (sample SAMN06265003, study PRJEB25207) | coral metagenome | isolation source: Coral host | place: Mexico:La Bocana,Puerto Morelos, Mexico | collected 2008-11-13 | reverse complement strand
TTATTCACTATGCCTTGAAAATGGTGTCACGATGACGCCGAAACGTCGGCTTTTAACGTTAATATTCGCTTGCTTAAATCTGTTTTTATCCGTTAAAAAATGGTATCAAAAGAATACATAATCATAGACTAACAATTTATTTCCCTTTTCTTAAAATAATCTGACGGAACGATTGAAACAACATAAGAACACCCTTCATTTCAGCTGTAAGTGCTCACCACTAAAAACCGAGAAAGATCAGTGACTTTTTTAATTTCCGAAATCTTAAAATATGGTTTGAAAGATGTTTAGCTCAACGAAAAAAAAAGAGGGCAACTTTCTCGTCAGTTTAGATTCTTGAATTCGTCATCATCATTTGAAATAACTGTTTGCTTCAAAAAATGCTTTGCCTTTACTATTTCTTTTTCGCTGAAACAAACATCAATAGAATGTTTTCACATGACGTTACGGCAGCCATATTGGTTTCTAAGAAAATAAACCGCGGCCGTGTTAAATGTACCAAACAAATTCTGTAGGAATTGAGCTCTTTTCTTAAGCAGCCACTTCCTTATGTTAGCTTTTATGGGGGCCAGCCACGCTGGAGAAATGGATTAGAATGGGATTAGAAGTAATGTTAACACTGTAGAGCTGCAACAACCAACAAACATAAGAAGAAACAGACATTATGTATAATTAAAACATCAGCAGGTTTTCCTTAACATTTTCTTGCTAGATATTTCGAAATTTTTGTTATTTTTATCATCCTAGCAAATTGCATTTGTCTAGCCTTGAACCATCCACCAGAGGAAGCCGAGTGAGTACAGCTGGTAACAATCTCTGTTTGTAAAGAAATAGAGTTGCAGTGAGCGGCAGTTTGTGAAAACAAAACAGAAGAAAAAGAAAAAAAGAAATGAGTTGTTTATTTTCTTACAGTAAATTGTGCTTCGGTGAAAAGGTATAACAAGATTCATGATTATGAAAGTGAATGAAGAGCAAATTTGCAAATGAGCACAAAGAATACTGCTTTTATGTTGTAACACGCGTATATGTTCTCTATGCCTTTTTACGATACTATTAACATTGGAACAGTTAACATTCCATTTTACTATAAGTGAGTAAACTTCCGGATCGGATGACATTTTGAAGGTTCTCGCCTGCCCTTTTTCTCCCATGGCCGACTGGATTTGATGATGTTAGTACCTTGGAAGTAGGCAGCAGAAAATTAACGATGCAAATTGTTGTATTTCAGATACATTTTCGCGTTTATTTACACGTCTGAGATGTTTCTTAAGATCATCGCACGTGGCTTTGTTCTCCATTCGTACGCGTACCTCAGGAATCCTTGGAACTGTTTGGATTTTACAGTTGTTATACTAGGGTAAACGGTTCAAGTCACTGGTTTTGTCTTTGCGAGTAACTTTTAGAACACTTCAGTCGTAGAAGTAGAATGGCCATTTGGTTAGAGCACTGGCACCGGTTGTTCGATAAATCGCTATCCAGTGGATAAGCTATCCAGTGGATAAGTGTTAACAAAACAAATCGCGCTTTCCACTGTATAGTGATTTATCTAGTGGAAAGCGTTATCCACCTTTTGAACAACCCAGGCCTGGACTATAAATCCGGAAATCGCTTCTTTATGTCCAGCTGCTCTGACTATCAAGATCTCGTGCCTGTTGTCGGTTCTTCATATTTACAGGCAGTCGCTCTTAATTAAGCTGGAGTTGTCTCTCGGTAGATCTTGGTTTAATAGATAACTTCTGGGCTCGAGACTTTGTCTTTGTATTGTGTTCCTGGTAAAGGCAATTGACTCTCATAGTACTTTTCTCCACCAAGCTAATGGGTATCTCAGCGGGGGTTCTTAAACAGAAACAAAAAGATGATGCCAACAGCCAGTACTGTGTGTTATTTCCTCAGAGAGTAAAGACGTATTTTATTTGACGTAACGTTTTGATTTGCTACCGTGTTAAAATGCAATAAGTGTCGTTAATACCCCCCAAAAGAAAAGGAATCTTATTTGATTTTCTTCTAGGTACGTGACACTCTCGCCAAATGTTGCGAACTTCTCTGGAATAAGAACTGTTCGCGTTTTGAGAGCTTTGCGAACGATATCAGTTCTAAAAGGTACGTAAATGCCCAAATAACCCTGACAGCCTCGCAACCATGTATCACTGAGTTGTACTGAGATAGGTAACACAGATCATTAGCAGAAAGCATGAAGTCATACGGTGTACCAAAGGAACTAGCCAACTAGCCACAGTAGCGACATTTAAAGTGTGATCAGGACATAATGACAACATAACATCATGAAAATAACGACATGGGGAGGAAAACTGATCTTTTCCCACAGGCCCGTGGTTTTTGTTTGGTTCTCTTGCCATTTTGTCTATCCTTTGGGTTTTGCTCTTAATGCACTCATTTGAGAGGCGCGGTGGAATTATGGTTAGTGTGCTCGTTTCCGGATGAAGCGGTCCGGGTTCAAGTCCTAGCAGGGGTATTGGGTTGTGTTCTTGGGCAAGACATTTAAATCTGACAATGCCTTTATCCTCCCGGGTGTATAAAAGCGGTACCGGCGAACTTAATACTATGAGTGATCCTGTGATGGACCGTGAGCATCCCCTACTCTTCATGCTATAGAAACAGGGTTAAGCTCCGGCCCCATGGGCACTTAGTGCATATGCAGATTTTACCCCTTTACCTTTACACTCATTTGAAAGGCGCCCTAACAGGCTAATTACCTTTCGTTTGCAGGTTTGAAGGCGATGGTGAACACGCTACTCCGTTCAATGAAAATGCTGAGTGATGTTCTTATCCTCTTCATGTTCTTTCTTGCTGTCATGGCGCTCATTGGGCTGCAGCTATTCGTGGGCCATCTCAGATACAAATGTGTGTACAACGATGATTCTTTCAGCATCTCAGAGAGGGCAAATAACGCAAGTATGTTCGTAATTTAATTAACCGCTCTTTAACGGATACTCCAGGGAGAGCGTCTACATATCATGATTACTTGCTTCACCTGACTAACGAACCTGAAAATCGCCAAAGGGCTAATAATTCACTAATTTTCTCAATTGAAGGTGCCTAACTAATTATTTTCCAATATCATTGTATCTCATGTAGGTATGTGGTTTTATGAAGGGGGGGAACCTGTCATTTGTGGGAACGGTACATCTGCAAGGTAAGACACCTGATTCGTCAATTGTTTTTATTGGCTTAGCCATCATGGTATATGAGCCATTACACCTTGCCTTACAAATATGGTCAGCTTTCTTTCTTTAATTTTAGTTTTGTATCTTTTTGGGCCGTTTTTATTCAATATAAAATTATTTCACTTGCGCGTGTGCCTCGTTGACTATTTACCATTTCATATCCAATACACGCTCGTTGAATGATAGTAAACTACTGTCCCTTGCAGTATCTAATTGGCCAATTAATAATGAGCAACTAGTCTTCGAGACACACGTGTTAAGTTTGAATATGAATTACACGAAATGAGGACGAATAGACTATTGAAGTCTATGTCACGTTCCATTGATCAATGTTCTAAGCTGACTAGCTTTGGGACCACATCAAGGTTCAAGTAACTCTTTAATTTCATTAGTATTCTTTAACTCATGGCAACATCTCAGCTTTATATGCGATTCTTCTCAGGACGTGTCCAGTGAACTACACGTGTTTGCCAGATGCTGGTCCCAATCCTGATTTTGGTTACACTAATTTTGATCACATGGGATGGTCTCTTGTGATGTCATTTCAGCTCCTTACAATGGACTTCTGGGAAAATATCTATGACAAGGTAAACACGATTGTGGTAGACATGGTTGTTTGAGTCCATGGCGTATTTAGAGTTGAAATCATCGAGCAAAAATTAAATAACTTAGCGGGCTGTCAACCATTTTGCAAGGAACCAGAAAAAAAAGCATAAAATATGGTCATAAAAAGAGATAATTTACGAGGGTCCTAAATTTACAATACTAAATTGAACTACGTCACCTATGGGAAACAGTCTCATGCCCATCTAGTTCCGAGACTTTGGAAACTGCCGCCAGGCAAAGACACACTCTTTCAAAAATCTCCTACCTAAATCTGAAGTAAAGTCGCTAACGGCTGCCAGACCTGTTGCTTCCTATGTAATAATTATATTCTAGTATTTGTAAGTGTTAAGAATGATAATACTTTCAGGAAATAAGCTAGTGATAATTACGTTAGACCGGGCTCATCCACATGTCGTATAAACCTACCCCTACTTTAATTTTTTTAATAATTGAAAGTTGTAATTAGATCCTTAATTTTAACTCTTAATGTTGTAGATAGTTCCTTGCTAAGTCTTAGCTTTTAGGTGTCCCAATTAGTGTAGGGTTTCACCCTCGGCTATTTAAACTAGACACGCCAGTAAAGTTGTTGATTGGTTGATTGAAAGCCATTTGATGATAGAAGCCTCAACAGTCAAGATTACCTAAACAAGAAGCCATATTAGTTAAAAAAAAAATCCAAAAGAGTGCAAGACGTGAAAAAGTTAAAGTATCGAAGGAAACGAAAATAAGAACAATGCAAATAATAAGAAAACAACAATATGTTGCCTTAACGCACAGTTTAGAAGAGTAGAGATTCAACCCAGTTGTTCTTATAAGACTCCTATTTCACTCTCCTTTTCAGGTTCTTGCCGCCAGTGGTGTCTGGTGTGTGTTTTACTTCCTCGGAGCCATCTTTTTCTGCTCATTTTATCTTCTTAATCTCGTGCTTGCTGTGGTAGCTTTATCTTACGAACTGGAAATCAAATCTGTCCACAAAGTGGTAATTAATCACTCTTGCTCTACTAAGTTGTTTACATCCAATCGCAAGAACTTATTGCTAAAATGCACGGATTGCCTTTATGTGTTGCCAAGACTACATCATTTCAAAATTTGGAAATTCCAAAGTCCCTATGTTGTTTTTAATAAATTCCGTTGAGTGTATGTTCTGAAAATGTGGTCCGCAAGCCATGACCTTATTCAAACCAATAAACAAACAAACAACACGTGTAAGCACGCCAAGAAGAAAAAACAAAAGGCAGATTCTGACATCAAAAACAATTATTGTCATTGTATTTGAAGATATCGGAGATTTAGTGAAGTGCAGGTATCATTTTCATTTCTACGGCAACAGTTAACTTCCTTTATTTGTTACTTCTTATTTCTTCGAAGAACGAGAGACTGAAACGTGAAAACAGGACCGCCATGTCGTATCCTGCAGACTCGGAAACACTGGAACACCTGCAACCACTGACCACAAGAGTACAAGTTCTCATCAAAACGATTCACTCTATAAGGACTCAGAAAAAGATCGAGGAGATCAATAACAGATCTCTCAAAGACTCCGAGCCTCCGTCCCTGTATCGCCTCATCGCCAGCAAAAACTCATTCAAAGAAATTCTCGATGAGAAACTAAAGAATGAGACGTTTAGAACAGAAATGACGTGGCAAAGACGCTTACAAAGGATGATGTGTGACGTTATGGGCCACCCCGCTGTAGAGTTCACGATTATGGGGTTCATTCTCGCAAATACGGTGGTTCTTGCTTTACATCATCATCAAATCGACACGCACTTTAAGAAAGTCCTTGATGTTCTTAATCTGGTACTTGTTTACGTATTTCTTTGCCATATCTCATTCCATACAGTACATATCAAACGTTACATAATCCTTCGCCATCTTTCTCCGTTGGAACGATTTTAAATATCCGTAGTAGCAGTTCCCCTATTTATGTAGTAACATGTAGAATTATGGCACCTTGAGTGGTTCTCGCCAATGATTGGGCAGTTTTCTGATACCATGATTGTAGCATCAATTGATAAATAGTGGCTTTAATGACCCATTAAAATCTTGGATCTGCTTTGACTATGATCTATTGGAAGACAGACGCATAGATAGCATTTTAACTGTTTAGCTTCTCTATAAGTAGATTTAAAGGTACATTCCATACATCTTCTGTTCAGTAATAGATCATAGAAGACGTCAGTGTAATATGATAAGAGCAACTGTGGCACACTTGTTGAAGAGTTCGTGTTCCACTTCAGTTGTTCTTAGGACATTGTGACGTCGTCATCTGTGATTTTTTACTGAACAGAGGGATATATTTGTTAATCAGATAACTCTCTCCAAAGCTCGTGTTTTCCACATATTATTGTTTTCTCAAAACACCATCCTGTTTCATGAATTGGCTTTGGCGGTCTATGGTTTATTGGTAAATGGGCAAAACCCTAGTTACAAGAGAAACCATCGCTTACTGTTGAGTCCGGAAAGGCAGCAAGACAACAAGCAACACAACATACTTTAATGTAGAGCCTACGATCGATTCCTACAACTCTCACCTCCGACCCTGCTACTCTGGTCAGCGGTCAGTAGGTACTTCATGTTACTACACTTACCATTACACTGCCTTCGTTGCAGAAGGAATAGAATCTATCTTTTTCTGTCTTTTAAGGAGCGTCACAAATTTTCTTGTACTTCTTCCCTTATAGTTTGAACAACATCCCTTTTGTAAGAGAGTGTGTAACATCTAAAGCACACTCATTTACTCTGAATCTCTTCCTTGACAGATGTTTACCGTCATATTTACCGTGGAGATGATACTGAAACTTGTTGCCCTCGGCCCAATGTATTACATCCAAGGCAGATGGAACATCTTTGATGGTATCATTGTCGTTATCAGCTTAGTAGACACGGGGCTTGAACTCGCGGACTTTCGAGAATCCTCAGGGACTAGTGTCTTCAGGACATTTCGTTTGGTAAGAACTAAATGCACATTGTGTAAGAAAATGACACAAAAAAGCAAGCTAGAACTAACTAAAGTTAGTCAGTCAGTCAATCGGTTAGTTGATCGGTCTGTCGCTCGTCAGTGAGTGAGACAGTTTTTCAGTCGGCCATTCGGCCGGTCAGTCGATCTCTTAGTCATTCATTTGGCTGGTTGTATATAAACGGTATAGGGTTTACATCAACAGAATGCGTTCAAATCCATTTGAAGCCTAATTGCTCCGATATGTTGTACATGCATCTATGAGGATCTCTTGCTAACATTTTTACTGGCTTTTTAGTTAGAAGATATATTCCGTGTTCTCCATCATAGTACACAATCAGCCATCAAACATCTGGTTCAAAAGAATAAACGACATACTACCTCAAGCTACTTCAAACAACTCTTCAGTAATTTCTACATGAGATGTAGCGATCACTTGTGTGTTTTGTTACTTCTCCCTATTACCTTACAGTTTAGAATTCTTAAACTTGCTCAGTCCTGGGAGACGATGCGAAGACTGTTAGCGACTATCTCGAACAGCGTTGGACCAATCGGGAACATCACTCTCATCCTGAGTCTTGTGATTTACATCTTTGCGTTGATGGGTATGAAAATGTTTGGCAAACATTACACCCCTGACAAGTTTGGCGAGGACGGTATACCGCGCTGGAACTTCAATGACTTTTGGCACGCGTTCATGATGGTGTTCAGAGTGCTGTGTGGAGAGTGGATCGAGCCTCTTTGGGACTGCATGAGAGCCACCAGTCCTGCTGCTGCGATTCCTTTCTTCATTCCAGCGGTCGTCATTGGCAATTTTATTGTGAGTTGTATGCATTGAATATCAAAGGCTATATTTTGGTACTGGTCATGGTTTATTGGGAAATTCCATTTTCTATTTGGTTAATCGAATTTCTGTTTAAACTGAAACGGTTTAGTTTCATAATGCAGCATGTTCTACTTTGAGAAGCCGATCAATGCTGGCCAATTCCCTTAAACAAATCAACTGAAATCTACAGATAGAATGCAACACAAAAGTGGTATCCTTGTCAACCAGTAACAAAGTAATGCTTGAAAACACGATCTAGGATAGTTTCTGAAGTAACCAGAAACGGCTGCAAAAGAGTACAAGTTTTATTGGGAAACTCAAGCAAATCAACGTAACCGGTTGATTTGGAACATTTCAATTGGCTGACGCGCAATATACATAGAACAACTTCATACCCTGTCTTTTTTTGCACAGGTACTTAATCTATTCCTTGCTCTTCTGTTAAACGCTTTTGATAACGGTGACGACGAAGAGGAAGGCGAGGACGAAAACGACAACGACAGCGAGAGTGAAGAAAGTCTTTTCAAGCGAGCTCTTAGCAAGTTAACGCAGACAAAAACCACATCAGTGTTTCCTGTCCATGAATATCCCTTAGCTGATGGAAGCTGTAATTCCTCTCAAGAAATACAAACAACTTTGAGGAAGCAGAATATGGCAAAGGAATACTCAAACGTTGGTAAGTTTGTGTGGTATTGAACAAATCTGGTTTATTGTTATTGCGCAGTTGTAAAACTTGTAGTTGCTAGGGGGTTTTCCTCTTAACACAAACAAAATAAGTCAGGGCAGACCGAACTTTTCGGGAAAGTTGTTAAGGTGAATGAAATGGCAGATCTTCCGAATCTCCTTGGAAAGAGTACTGCCTCACGAGGAATATCCGTAGTAGTAACAGGAGTTCATTTGATATAGCTCCCAGAATTTGCCCGCTAATTAAGCCTTGTTTTTAACGTTCTGGAACTTTCTGTCAGAGACAGAAAGAGACACAAAACACCCAGTCGGAGATTATCGAGAGAAAAATTTTGGATTTAGGAACTATTTGCTACAATTACTTGTCGTTCATAAAGTGTCCTTTTTTGCAGTTAACATTGTTTCGCGTGTATCAAGTCCAAGCATACAAGGTAAAGCATCAGTGCAAGTGACGGAAGTCAACGACTGCTTCCCAGAATGCTGTGTTTCACCTCTCACAAGCTGCGCAGTGTGCAAAAATGTCAGTTGCAACAGATGGCTGATGTTTCGCTGGCGTACCCGGATGCTGGTGGAGCATAGATATTTTGAATGGTTCATTCTCTTTACTGTACTCATAAGCAGTTTAGTTCTGGTAAGATTACATTTTTTTTCCAAACTCCATTTCCGGTATGGCACTGCTTTCGTGTTGTTTATGAGTCTACTTGAATCGAGCAGTAAACGTTATAGGACTGGTCGGTAACATTACGTTCCGTGAGCTCCTTGGGAAAACGGAAATATTTAGTGAAATAGACTAGCACCAATTTCATCGGGATAGCTACAACTGTGAGGCGCCAATCTCCCAAATTGAATGAGATCTATTCTTGCCTTTATACAATAACATTTAATGATTGGCGCGTTAAGCATGCTCTATTGCGGATCAGGATTCCATACTCTGCTTCTCTCCTGCTTGGAATAAACTCGCCATCGAGAATTGTTGGATGACGTAGAAAGATTTCTAGAAGTTCTTTCTTATGGAAACAGAGGAAGCTGTGACTTGTGGACTCGTAATTAATTGCTATGAAGTTTAAAGTACGAACGCAAAGAACTACTTAGCACGATGCAAGCCGACCTGGCTACCAACCCTGGCTAACCGAACCTTGTCTCTGAGACTTGTCTCTATCGAACGCACAATTTGTTGTATACGTTATATTTAGGGCACGAGGGGTCAACATAATGCTCCTGCACGTTCAGCGTGATTTCAACTTCGTAGTGTGATCCTGTTTTCTGTTCGTCTTTATCAAGGTGTTTGAAGACGTGCATCTTCCAAGCAAGCCCAAACTGGAAAGAGCTCTGGAAAACTTGAATTACTTTTTTGCGTTTATCTTCGCTCTTGAGTTTCTACTAAAAATCATAGGACTTGGCATTGTCGGTTATTTTTCGTCTTTTTGGAATTGCCTCGATTCATTAATAGTTGCGGTAAGTGTCCCGTTTGCTTAGTTTGAAAAGTCATCATCAATTTTGACACTAGCATTTCACTTTTGTTTTCATGTTTTTAAGCTTTCTGTGTTCTGATTTCTTAGATTTCTCTGGTTTGTGTGTTTGAAGATCAAACATTGGCATCCTTACGCTCTCTGCGAACAGTAAGAGCTTTGAGGCCCCTAAGAGCAGTTTCTCGACTGGAGGGGATGAAGGTAAAGTTCTGAGACACATAGGGTAAGGGCTCGTTGCGTCGACGCAATGTTCACTAATTATTCAACATTTTTTTACAGGTTGTCGTCAACGCGCTTTTTTCCGCTATACCTGGAATCGGCAACGTGCTTCTAGTGTCTCTCTTGTTTTGGTTGATATTCAGCATCCTTGGAGTGCAGCTTTTCGCCGGAAAATTTTACAAGTGCCAGGACTTGGAAGGCGAACGTGTTCCGGCAGACATCGTACCAAATAAGGCAGCTTGCCTGGAGCAACCTGACATATATAGATGGGTAAACTCAAATGTGAACTTTGATAACGTCATCAACGGCTTTCTGGCCTTGTTTCAAGTGGTAAGCACTTTCGATTTCTACCATTGCTTCCTGATCTACCGTCCGTTCATACATATTTCCAAGGTTAGATAGTCACCAGGACTCCTGGACACCCAGGAGCCAGAACAGATCTTCCTTGATCGTTAATCCTTCAAACCAGGATGTCCACATACAAACTTTTAAATTACACGTGCAAGCCAGGTAGACAAAAGATGTCTGATACATAAAGAGATGTTAAATCAACTGTGAATTTCCTGGAGACAAGACAACTTACAGATCGAGATGGGTCTAAAGGTGTAGACTACTCATTCTCATTCGCCGAGTTAGAAACGAAAAGATATCGGTGACGATACTTGTCCGGCAGGTGCTTCTGTGACATTGGAGTGTGTTCGGTGTGTGATAAAGGCAAAATTTATATTTTGTCCCATTCACGGTCCTAAGATCGACTGCAAGTTGACGCGCACCTCAAAAAGACAAATGCAACAAAAACTGTACCTTATGTATCTCATGGCTCATTGACTGAACTTATTAATCCAGTTCTTTAGTTATGCTACTACCAATTTTTGTTTTTATTGCAGGCTACGTTTGAGGGCTGGATGGAACTCATGGACGATGCAGTTGATTCAAAAGAGGTTATTGTTGACTATAAATACGTTTTTATTTTTATGAAGAAATTTGACACCCTTAACCTAAACCTGTATTCCGTTTGTCAGCTCTTGTCGGTTGTGCCTTTGACACCCTAAACCCTGTATTCCGTTTATCAGCTCTTGTTAGCTGTGATATCGAAATACCACATCTGTTACTTAGCAACATTTATCATGGAGATCGCGGGCATGGTCAGCTGGTTCACTTCATGGTATCACTAGAATAGTCTCTTTCAATCATGAAACAAGTTCTTGCTTCCGCCATATTATTGACCATGCGTATACAGCTGTAGAATAATAGCAAATTTTTTTCTTTTGTTATGGACATTTGGCCCAATCAAAGCATATAATAAACGTAATTCACAGTTGTATTGTATTATGTATTGTAATGTGCTCTTAGGTGGATGAGCAGCCAGCTGATGAGAGTTACCTCGGTGCTTACATTTTCTTTGTCGTCTTCATTATCATCGGCGCGTTCTTTGTGCTTAACTTATTCGTTGGAGTCATTATCGATAATTTCAACAGTTTAAAGAGAAGGGTAAGTTCTCTTTTTGGTTAATATCATTATTTTACAGTACGACAGGAATTCATCAATGAACGCTACCGCACGAATTCATTGAAGAAAGTTGCTAAAGATAACTTGCATAATACTTGGGTACACATGTTGAGTGGACTGGTTAACAAAAATTATTCGCTTTGATCACCTGTTCGTCAGTTCAGTGTATTTTAAACTTCCGAGCTCATATTTGTTGGCGATTCTGCTCTGGTTAGTGAAATCATTTGGCTGCGTTCTTGGGTAAAGCACTTAAGAGCGAATGTCCACTAAGACCGAGCGAGTGGTGGCACATGATGAAAAATCAAAATTCTTTATATTTCGCCCATAGATAGCCTATGGTAGGCCTAGAAACGTGCTGGG
>OMLO01004370.1_pt1 | contig 11817 bp, 5 predicted proteins | sample 1674811 | NCBI WGS metagenome assembly OMLO01 (sample SAMN06265003, study PRJEB25207) | coral metagenome | isolation source: Coral host | place: Mexico:La Bocana,Puerto Morelos, Mexico | collected 2008-11-13 | reverse complement strand
TGCAATGGACTAGCATCCTGTCCAGGGGGAGTAGAAATACTCCTAGCCGCTTCATGCTACAGAAACCGGGGATAAGCCCCAGCAGCTATGGTCCACTAGGATCGAGAGGCTTCATTTTTTTTTGAAGATTACTCTGATTGAAGGAAGCAAATTATTGCTGATTTATTAACAAAAATTCTTTCTGACCCTACTGGAATTTAAAATATCATATTCAGTATTCACCATACCTTTAGCACTAAACTGCAAAGCCAAACTAAAGAATGTGATGTACTTCCTTGTGTTAATCATTGTCTGGTTGAAGTAACCTATCAAAAGCTCCTAATTTAAAATAAAATAAGACAATGTAAAGAAGTTGACATTTTAGCTGAAGTGTGAACTAAATTACTTTAGAAAAGTACTTTAATTGCTTTATTTTATATTTATATACATATCTACATGTATTCAAGATCTTTTAGAATACCATTCATGGAAATTCCATTCCAGTCTATAAAACCCATTTTTAAGAAGGATGATGTAAGTTTCAAGGGCAATCTAAAAAATATGTTTGTTTTAACTGTAATGAAAAAATCACCTTTTTAAGGTTACTCCAAACCTGTGCAGGTGTCCTCCAGAAAAAAAAAATTTGTATGTGCGCTGTTTTCAATGAAACCCCCACAAACTATATATCAGTAGAAAGGTTATAAAAATGTAGAATTGGATAAAATTCCCAGTATGTCCTGTTTTGGGTTTTGCTTACCATAGGTGGCAGAAGCAGTCAACTCCAAAATAATGTTCTGACCAAATTTCACAGAAAACCGTCAAATCTACATACCCTATTTATCCCTTTAAAGAAAAGGAATTCTCTCAAAAACGCCTTCACAGAGGAATGCATCAACTCGAAAAGCCACCGGCCAACGAAATAACAGAACCCCTAGCATTGACAGTATGCAAACTAGAACTTCACAGGAAAGCAATAGTATTGCAGTCATGTTCCAGGCACACATGGTTAGCTGTGGTCAACAAAGGACAAAACAAAAGGAAAAAATACACGTGTACTTCCAAAAGGCAAAAACAAACCAAGGAGCAAGTGCCGTGGTGTGGTTTCAAAGAGGCACTCATTTCAGACAATGAAGAATCTGACGATGAAGAATAATCTGGGCTCATTCTTGGAAGCCACTATCTTGTAACATTGCTTTCTTCTGCTTTCCATTATTTTTTTCTTACTGACTGCTGATACATCCAGAGATGAAGCACTGGCTGCTTCGCTTTCTAAGAGTTGATTGAACCACAAGCCCTTGCCACTTTCGGCAAGATTTTGCCTTTCATCAGGATGAAGTTCATTGATTTTCTTCTTGCTTGGTTCTGGCTTTGTGTTGCTTTTTATTCAAGGACTTTTCTCTGTTCTGGAGCGTTTCATGGCGACAAAGTGAATTGGTTTCAATCAAAGCCTGAGCACAGTCATTGAGTGTAAATGAAAAAATGCTATCGAGTTGAAATAGGGTCTTTCCTGCAAAAGTCGCTGGAGAGTCAATGACATATGAGGATTATGACAACTTGGCAGTTTATTAACTTTTATTAATAAAAGTCTCTTTTTGTAAATAAATTGCGCATGTTTTCATATTTTACTTACATTTTCTTGAAAAAAAAAAGACCGATGTAGCCCCGCAAAGGTATGGAGTAACACAATTGGGAATCCTTATGTGATATAAGGCCAGATTGCCAGCATCATGTACACGCTAGTGGGACTTTAAATGTGCTGTTTGACAAGTAAGCTGAAAGGTCTCTAATGAGTCCCTTGGCAGGTATGAAACATACTTATTTAAGGCTAGACATTCTAATAGATTCATGATATTGAATGTAGCCATGATCAAAACTTTATATACATAGTCAATGGAAATGTTTTCATGGCTTAACAAGGACTTTTTACTATCATGTTGTGAACTAAATAGTTCATTTTAATCATTGCTGATCTAACTTGTTTTGCAAAAGTTCACCACTTGCATCCAAGAAAAAATAATGCAGAATAGATTTATGAAATAAATGTTGCAGTTAAAAATTAAATTCAGGTAAAAATTAAATTCCTTTGTCTCTTAACCCTTATCAGGGTTAGAAGACAAAGGAAATTGAGAATCAAACTAGGTTAAAATTATTTTTACCTGAATTTATTTTTTAACTACAACAAAAATGAAATACTTATTAGAACAAATTAAAGTACATGACACGAAATGAAATCTTCCTATTTTTTGTATTACCTGACTTAACTTCTTTGTCATAGTAAGCTCTGCATTGTTACCTATGTATACAAATGGTCTGATGACAGAATGAAGAAAGGCAACCTGTAAAGATAAAACAAATATTTATTTATAGTTTATATATCCTTATGTAGGCATACCAATTATTATTCCGATGTCCCAGCAGTTTTCTATCTTCCAGATGTAAGAACATTGAGCCACACATAACATGCTGCCAAACACTACACTGTAGTGCTATGAAAGCAACAAAAAGTTCAACATTTGAACTGGGTCTAATAATTAGACGTGGCTATAATAGCATTATTTATAATTATTATAAATAATGATATATCTGAAAATAATTATCATTATCAGATATAATTATTATATCCATTTCTATCAATCAGCTCATGTAACTCACCATTTTGGATGTTCTGTGTTCTCCTTGGAACTCCACCCCATCAAAATGTGTGTGAATGGCGACAAGTTTGGGAAACAAATCAACTTTTTGCTGCTGAGAACAGGTGCCTGTCCAGCAATTAATAGCGATAAAGGATACCTGGAAACCAAAACTACTTGCATGTTGATATATCAATAATTACTAGTATATAACAAATTTTGTTTTATGAAATTCGCACATTTTTCTTGTGCATCACTGAGTTACACTTGTAAGACAATATCACACTCAATAAATTTTTAGTTAGCCTTGGCTGTCCCTCTAGCAGCTCCTACAGTACACTTAATTTGCACTCTCCAAACTAAATCCATGTGTATCATAACTCAACAATGTATGCTACAGCATAAATCAATATTTTTTTAGCTAATTAGCACTTAATATTCAAGTCCCAATTAAATCACACACAGTTCTAGAAACACCATGCCCAAATAATTTTCATGCATAACTAGATCATAATGCGTACACAGTAAGTGTGACATGAACATGACTGGATAATTGAACAATTGACACATGCACATGTAGTAAGCCTGATCACACAGCAAAGTACTAAGTAAATCACAAATACACTGACGTATATAACAAATCATAGCAAACTCTCTAACCTCTCTATATAGGATATTTGCTGCCCTGTTAAATTCTTGAGCAGTATTCCTTGACCTTCCGCACCAGGGTGCATAAAAAAGAACAAAGTAGACCTCACTGTTTTGAAGCAAGTCTTTAAATGTCTCCATTGATCCATCTGGAATTTCAACCACATTTCCAGCACTTGAGAAGAGATGATGAGACTCAGGAAATTTAAGAAAGTGTGTATCTCCACTAAAAATACAATTAGAAATTTTCAAAATGTTTGATTATTAGCTCAATACAAGCAGTCCCAAAGAGAAAGTGCAAAATTAAGCTTCCCTTATTATACAATGTAGCAATAAGGTGATTGTGATAAAGTGTGAATTCTACAAAGAAGTGGTTGGTACATGTATCGGCAAACCCCAATATTTCAAATGTTTCTATTTGATAAATGAATAAAACAAAAAGTAAATAAATAAATAAATAAATAAATAAATAAATAAATAAATAAATAAATGAGGAACACTAAATAAATACAAGCTGTAGTTCACCAGTGTCCTCCTTATAGACTCTCTCCATTTGGTAGAAATAATAATATCTAGTGCACATGCTATTTTGGTAACTTCAAGCAGCCTATCCCCCAGTCTCCCTTTAACCTTAAACCATTATGATAGTTCTTCATTCTTCTAAAATGGCAATGAACAGTTCTGGTTAATTTGCAGACTCCACACAAAAAACTATGGATGTTTCAGGCATATACACTGTAGTGTACTGCAGTGCACTGTTATAATGTATGTTTGGCAGCCTTCTACAAAGACAGTTCTGATAGTTTTCTTAGTCAGTTTCTAAAAAACAGGAATGGCTTTTTCTTTCTTCTCCCTGCTACTTGCAAGTGTTTAAAGCCTCAACAAGACTATTTGAACCTTATCTTTTGTCCAGTCACGTAAAATAATATCAAAATTCTCAAAACTTTCCACCATTTTAAAACACGGGAAAACTTTGTAATGATGACATCAATTGTGAGTGTGTTCTCTAATAGATCATACCAGTAAGCAAGAACCAATCAAAATGCGAGAATAACTTGGGTTATTTTATAAAACTCATTTGAAATGTGGGGAACATGTTTCTTTTTTCTTTTAGAGAATAATGCAATGAAAAAAAGAGAAGCAACTTGTTTACTTTGATCATCAAAAAAAAAGTAAATTCTCTTTGCTTATGCCATCATTAGGTCAACAGCTCATGCTGTGTTTCTATCAAGTTTTAGTATAAATGAGAGAGAAAATCCGGACCATGCTAAGAACAAATCAGATTGTAGGATTTGTTACTATGCCCACTTGGAAAAAAATAAATGGCATTTTCTTACTTTTTCTTACTTCTCGTATCTGTTCAATGCCTTGACAAGACTTTTTTATACTTTATCTTTGACCAATCACGTAAAATATTATCTTTATTCTCAAAACTTTCAGCCATTCTAAAATGAAGAAGGAAAAACTTTGTAACAATGACGTCAATTGTGCATCTGTCCTCTAATAGATCATAGGTGAAAACCAATCAAAATGCGAGAATAAGTTGGGCTATTGTATAATCTGTGATAGTGAATAGCATAGCAGTGTGCCCTTGTTAACAAAATGATGGCTGCCTATTAACATTTTTTGAAGCGTCTGTGAAGAGGATTTAGATGAAGTTTTGACTGAATAGTAGATTTATACTAAAACAATTAGATTACTCGCTCTCAATTTCTATGCTGCGACCTCGTAAACTCTCATGCGATAGAAATCTCGAGCTCATAATCTAAATGTTTAGTAGAAACACAGTTTTAAAGCAGTCAGTGCATATATTTGTTTATTTTCTAAACAAAAGTCTTATACTGGTTGATATTATAAGTGGATAGTTGATGTTGGACCCTGGTCAAATATCTTATGAGCTTAATAATCGTAGCCACAACACTACTGGAAGGCTCCCAGAGAGCTAATGTTTTGGAGAATATTGTGTTGCCTGCACAATAATTCAATCAGTGTTTTTGAGGCTGACCAGAGTGCTACTCAAGATAACTGAAGCACTGTTTTTAGGCTACCATAATGTACACACTATCTGCATCCTATCCCAATGTTGAGGACTATCAAATAGCACTATTGTTCACAAGCCCTCAAGGACAAATGAATATTAGCAAAGAACCTCTGCACCAAAATTATGTGTCTCCTAAAAGAATTCACATCGATTGCTCAAACGAATTCCAACCTCTCAACCATTATTCATTTGATTCCCCACCCCCCTGCAAAATTCCTTAAATTGGTATGGTGCCTCAGTTCCTCAAACCATTACTTGGGTGCACATGCTGAGCGCTAGTCATTTTCACTGTTCCTGTATTTATGCGTACAGACATGTGTAAATGCAGAAAAGTAATTAAGTTCTTATTATATTTGTTTGGATATCACGAAAGTCACATACTTGCCATTAAACCAGGCACACCCACGAAATGACAATTGGAACAGACCAAGAGTGAGAAGAAAACGATATTTGGCAACAATCATAGCCGCATCTTGTAAAGTCCTTTTTTCTCCAAACTAACTCATGCACGGAGAAACATCTTATCAACACCGTACACGTCGTCCGCCATATTGAAACCGAATCAAAGATGGCCACGCAGCACTCATCTCCAGGGCCCTCTCGGCGTGGCTAACGTTTTCTAGTTTTTCACCGGAGACGCAATATAATTGGAGGCTTTGTCGTTTTGTGGTGTCTAAAAAGATGGCTACGTATATCACTGCATCCTTTTAAGGTCACTGTCAAAGGCAGCTATCTAGAGATAATCAGTTTTGAAAGACTGGGCTTGAGCCGGAAAAGAAAAAGCCATACTATAAGTCGCAGGGCTGGCGGAAAATGAATGAATGAATGAATGAACACTCTGCCCTTCCAAAGGGTGGTATTCCCTTATGTGGGAATTAAGACTACCTAATTAAGACTACATAAATTTATTTCTAGTAATAATGTATAGAATAAATAAATTAAAAAATAAATAAATAAGTAAATGAGATATATGAACTTAGTAAGATATAAGAGGCTCAAAATATATCAAATATACATATAAAGGTAAAATTTAAAACGGCCTAGCAGCATATACACAGTTTATACAGTGATAATAAGATTGATAGGTGTTTGCTCTTAATACTGTTTTTAAGACTCTTAAATTAGGATTTTCTCTGTCACTTAGTTCCAGGGTCCAAAATAGAGTAGAGAATGTTTTCCATAGTGTAATGTGCGAAAACGTTGAATATTAAAATCAGCGTCCCTCAGTTATATCGCCTTCTCCACAGGCTTTTCTGATTTTATTTAGCGCGACTAGCGCGATTGGGAGACTGTTAGCAAGTGAGGGGACTGGTTGCTAGTGAGGAGCGCCACGCGCCAGCGTAGAGCGATGGGATTCCCTGCGCACCTTTTCGCTAGTTAATTATGACTATCGCATGGGCGACTGGGGACGAGGCAGGATTTGAGTTTCCAGAGGAATTAAAAATCGTGTCGGTCAAGTTTGCGCGTAGTCAGTCGTGTAGACTTGCAAATGACTTAAATTGACTTGGACCGAGGTCAAATATTCGCGTTTAAGTTGATGATTTGTTTTCACTGTTTTTTTTCCGCTCGGTCCAAAACATGGAAAAAACGTTTGCAAGCTAATGCTTATATCGCCGTTTCGATTTGTATTAGTCGTATAGAACTATACCGAAAAAGCCGCTTTTCAATAAAGCGCTGAATTTCTGGGTATAACGAATTTGTTACCGTTGGGCAAAGTTGAGCCGACTAATACGCAAAAAATAAAACATCGTATTGTAAAACTCAATCAGTTCTGACGAAATTGTCAAATGTTCCTGTAAATAGTGTTTTGGGCTTAGTCCTTCTTCAGTTTGGATTCTTTTGCCAAAATAGCACGTTAAAAGCATTAGCAGATTCTTGTCCCTTTAATTGTAATTAGTTTTGTGCATGAACCGTAATATTATTTTTGATAGTGAGCTCTCCCTACGGGCATCTGGCCAGTCGTTTCTCAACATCCTGACCCAGGGACATTCTCGCACCAGGAATGTTTTGGTTCATTTGTATCGATGTCCGGCGAGAGAAAACGTATTTAATGATCTCGTTTACACGAGTATCTCTCCTTCCTCCTGTTAATATGTTGCGGCAGGTTTTCAGGTTAGAAGAAACTCATTTGAACTAAGAGTATATATTTTGCTTCCATTTTAGCAATTGCTGGTCAAGAACTTCTTCCTCAGACAACAACAGTCCTGATCCCTGCGCAGGTCTGTTTGAGCCATGAAGGTAACGAATCACTGTTTTAAAAACTACCGTCTTTTACTAAAAACTGTGCTAAACGTTTGTGCTCGTTATCACTCCCTATCATTTACACGAGGTCGACTTGGAGCAAGTCTACTAGAAAGTTTGTCTTATGATGAAGCCGTGAAGCATAATTTGCAAGTGAGGGGTCGCATGATCAAGTTATCCTACCTCGATAAACTAATCATCGTGTTTTCTTTCCAACACATGTCAGCTATACCTGATGAAATTCTTCTCAGCACGTGAAATCTACCGTATCGTTACATATCAAGGTACTTCATGAATATGGCTTTTATTTAATCAGAGTAGATTCTGATTGATAACAGCAGCTCCGTAGAGAGCTCAGAGAAAGTATTTTTCAGTACTTTCAGTTTTTATAACAAAAAATTTTATCATCGTCCTCAAGAGCCTATTATTGTTTTACATTAGGTTTTTGTTGGAAAGAAAGCCAGCAAGAAAAAACTACCGGTATGATGTTTAGATTTCTAGAGTAATTTGTTTTTTTCAAAGAATCTAAGAATCGAAGCAAAAAGTTATGACCGACTTTAAAATAAACCGCATTTTGTACTTCTTTTTCTTTCGCAGAAGGTCACAGGTTGTGTATACTGCTGTTTATGACACTTGTTGACCAACTTCATAGTTGGTTTTCGGTTGTTTTCGATTGTCAATTAGTAAGTATCTCCTTTCTTTACACCACAGCTCCATACCAGATTGACTTAGTGCCAATATAGGCAGTGACAAGTGTGTCGTTGTCTCCAAACAAAACACAGCATACCTGCCCGACAATCAGCCCTATGGTCGGGATTTGTTTCATGATCTTCCTACCCGGTAAGTATGTAAATTAATTCACTGATTCACGTCATAGTTAGTTCAGAAAGTGGGAGAGAAGTGACTCCACCATTAGTGGTTTAAACATCTCTTTAATTATATCTCCATGTTTATTAAGTCTTAACGCGTCAACTTTTCTATAAGAGCCTTTAAGTGGACCAAGATCACCAAATTCTGACTGGAACTAATTAAGTTTACTCGCAATGTGACTGATGTCACTCACATTTTCAGTTAGTTTCAAGCAATCAACTGAGCACATATTCCAATTAAGACAAGATATTCTACATATGCAGTTTTTCTTTGTTATTCGTGATTACAAATCTCTTTGGCAAAATGCTCAACTTGGTCCGTAGTGAAGAACTTTCCCGGAGTTTCTATATTAAGTTGGTGGCTTTTTCTTGGCTTGCTTGATAATTCGTCTAGTTCAGCTCCATCAACATGACCAGAAATGCCCACGGAAAACAGCTCTATACCTTTTCTTGTTAGTGTGCCGGCACTCGCTCTCGCAAACTCCACGCCTCGCGTGCTAAAACCATCGGTTAGAAACACTGCTACCTTTTTAACGTCTGAAGAGAAATAATCATACAAGATTATCACTTGTCATCAGTCAAATGTTCTCTAAAATTTCAGCCCATTTCTCAACTACAAGTAATGTTTTAGTTTTTAAAATCATAGACGTTTTTTTTTGCATCTGACAGTTGACATAATTTTATCGGTGACCCTCCCCATGCTCTCTCTTTGTTCGAAAGCCTCGGTTCCATCCTCTTATAATTTGTGGTTTGTTTCTTCAAGAAATTTACCCGCAATGCAAATAATAGGCCACGTAAGGTATATCAATGGATCGGAGGCTTTCGAGTCAAAATTGCAACTATTAACTTTCTTTCAACTTTCAATTCCCAGGAGACTTGGATACAAATAAAAAACACCATCAAACATAGAAGTAAAAAGTTTGTCCTGAAAGCCTCGGAGCCATGTTACAGTATATATCGAACGTGGCCGATCCAACGGCAATATCCAAACCGAAAACCGCTTTTATCTAAGACAGTTCCAGGCCTCCTGCCAGTTTTGGCATGTCTTTGCGCCTACTCAAATTAGTTCCAGGCTCTCTGAGTATATTCTAGAACTTGCCAGATCTTGACATGCATATATTGCTGGTTTCCACTAAGCAATAAAGAGAGAAACAAACAAAAGTATATGCACTGGAAAACACACGAGCAAGCGAGGATACCAGAATATAAGCTCAAGGGCATTCGCAAACGAACAGCAAGCAGGATTCACTCTTCGTTTCTGTAAAAAATGTGGCTCTAAGATTGGGAATGGATACTAGCCCTCCTCGAGTGTTATTTATTAGAGTCCAAGTTGTTTGTGATACAACGAGTTTTTGGGGTTTTTGCAGACGCTAGTCTGGGTCAAAGTAAGTTATGATTGTTTAACTGTCTTGTTTTCATGCTTGTGTCCAGGCCACCATCGTGCTCACTGCGACAGAAGCACAGCACGTGCTAACGTTACGATGTTAATCTCGGTTCCTAGTGCTTGTGCCTTTTTATGTCTATACTGTGCTGTGATAATGTATGCTTATGGCTATGCCTATGTTAATTTATCCTTATGTTTGTGCTTATCCTTATGCTAATTTATGCTTATGCTAATGCTAATTTATGTTTATGCGGATTTTATGTTTATGCTTATGCAGCAGTGAAAACGAGCTCTTACCTTTACTACTTGTCCTCGCCCCGGTTTTGGCATCAAAAAGTTTAAACTCTATAAGATCAAATCCAAAGTCGAGTCTACTTGCGGCTCCTTCATATGGGAGTTTATCTACCGCCTTTAAAACAGATTCTCGGGAAGTTTCGTCGTTGAATGTTCTTGTTGTTTGTGTGTATTGACTGTATGACGCTACTGCCACGTTCGTCTTCTTTTTTGAAATGTCGAAGTGTTTTACGAGGTCGGCGACAAATTTCTTTCCGATTTTAAATTGATCCATTGTTATGCTGCCTGAGCCATCCATGAGAATTACCATGTCTATCTTGTTATGGCACATAAACTGCTCCTTTTTTGCAAGTGAAGCTGTGTGCGACAAAATGGATGCATCAGTAGACAACAGATGAATATAAGCTGACCTCTAGGATAAGCAAACCTCTCTTTCTTTTCTAGAAAATCGATTAGTTACAGGTTAATAGCTGAAATCTCTAGCTCACTTTACTTGCTAGGCTGAATCCAAAGAAAAGGTCATTACTGCGGCAGGGATACTTATGTTATACCTTTATAAGTCGCTGGGGTTGGTTCTCTTAGGTCTTTGCAAGGGATCACGACATTCAAGTACTTACTACCATGTATGGACACTTTGCCTGTCCAAATTAACAGCACAACAAAATAAAGTGTTTTACGGCTTTTGCGTTACAATAATGAGCTATAAAACAATTAAAAACTAAAAAGAAATGTAAAAGAGCTAAAAACTACGATAAAAACTAGACATGACATTGCCAAACAGCAAGAGAAAATTTCTCTTGCAAACATTTAATTGTAAATATTTTATGACATAGAATCTAGTCACCGTACATTTTCAAATGGTTAGTCCGGCCTATTGTTATATTTCAGTTTTAATCGTGTAGTCCACTGTTCTAGTATAGTTACCTGCTGCCAAAACGGATAGGATAGTGAAACCAATCCCTCTCATTCTTGAGGCAATCCTGCCCGACCTGAATACGCAATAAAATACAAATAGATTCATCCACAACAAACATAACACCCGTAGAGTAGCCTCAAGCAGTTATTTCCAGTCTCCTCTTGCTAAATACTGACAAATATGAACTGACGCATCATTTTAAAAAGAGAGTGTTTGGTCTGATACTGAATCTTGAAGTGAAGTAACCCATTGCACATTTTATAAATAACAGATCTAGCTGATTACCCAAACCTTATCCTGAGTACAAAGAAACTATCGTCTCAAGTTTCAACTGAAATCACTGAATACACCGTGTAAAGTGCTTTGTTGGTAGATGTACCAGTAAACATAATTTATATACACGCAGGACCTGCTGAGCCTGTCCAACCGTGAACAAAGTCAGTGAAATGCAACAATCAGCTCTGAGTTTTGATTGAAGACCATCATTATTTATTGCCACGACTTTCATCTGTCGGGCCAGGGTAGGCTTCATTTCGAGATTCGTAGTTGTCGTATCACGCGATATTTGTACTCCAGAGGACCGGTTAGAAATTCGCCCGGGCAGACATAATAATTTGGCGTGTTGGATATTAAATCTCTTGTAAGACGTATTCTTGGTTTTCACCCACGTGACTTTTGCCTTGACGACGGTTGCTATCCGCCATGTTGGTGGCCAAACAAACGCGCTCAATAGAGAGGTCACAGTGAGAACGAAAGCTTAAATCGGTTCTTTGCGTAGTTTTGTGCTGTGGAAGCAGAAGTGACTGAGATAAACT
>OMLO01004369.1_pt1 | contig 11821 bp, 5 predicted proteins | sample 1674811 | NCBI WGS metagenome assembly OMLO01 (sample SAMN06265003, study PRJEB25207) | coral metagenome | isolation source: Coral host | place: Mexico:La Bocana,Puerto Morelos, Mexico | collected 2008-11-13 | reverse complement strand
TTCTTCATAATGACGGGTTTACCCCGATACAGTCTTTGAACATTGCCAATGATGCACTTAGATTAACGCTACGCTAGCTATTATTCGATATCGAAATGAGATTTTCCTTTACACTTGCCGGATACAAATGTTTAAAATCATAGAAATAATTGAAACAGTTTATTCTTTAAGGTGCGTCAGGTGACAACCCTCGATTTCAGACAGAAGAAGAAGAGAAGAGAAATTTCATTAGCGATTTGTACAGCTCTTCCTACGGAGACCATGTCACTAACAATATCATGGCTGCATTGAACAACGCACTTGTTCAAAATGGGGCGATGCCGAGAAATGCTGCGAGACACCCCCTAGTGAAAACTGGCCGCGTGAGTCCGCTTATGTTACAACCTCTCTTCAAGGAAATTGACGAACTGGAATACGGAGGTAAGAAATTGTCTTATTGGAAACATAAATGAATTGTTGTCCCTGTTTGCATTTCTTACAATCTAGCTCTAAGACTTTGAAGAAATATCACAAACATATATGTTTCAAGTCTACCAGTCACTTTTATCTCGCGCGTGATTGGTTTTATCCTGTCACCTGACCCTACCAATGACTGGCGCCCAGGCTCGAATAAGCGACTACCCATAATCAGATAAATATGGTAGCCAGCTCTCAACTTAACTCAAATTTGCAATTAGCCCATCAAACGCCGTGTTAACTGCAAGTCAGTGACCTGATTCGGCCGGATTTTTGGCGAAGTTTGGTATGGTGGTTTATACCTAGTTTAGTCTTAGATTACCAGCGGTATTTTATCTGAACATGAGTCTCGCCAACTTGATAAGAGGCAACGCACGACCAAAGTGCTCTGCTACGCCGCCAAAGCGTGCCGAAATTAAAGGAGTGATAACAATACTTCAAGGATGATGATAGCAGTTGCTGTTTTCAGTGTACAGACCACCGATGAGTGGCATCAACATTCTAACCAATCCTGGCTTTGAACAGCCACTCGTGAATGATCCAGTGAAGGGATGGAGCTGTCAAGGAGAGACTGATGATCCGCGCGGAGGAGTTATCGCTCGATACAGCCGTCATCAACCAAAGGAGGGACAACATAGTGGTATTTGCCTGGCGCGTCTTTCTGAATGGGCAGGTCCCGGGCAGTATATAGGTAAAGCGGATAACTACTTGGACTGACACTGTAAATACATGAAGAAATTTTTCAAATAGAACATAAGTTACTAAGAACTGGTGGGAGGCTGGCCAGTTGGCTCTTCACATAACGCTGGCGAGGAGTTGAACTCTTGGCTACCGAGAATACATTAAGATAGCGGTAGGCCGGGTAGAGGACGTCCAGCATTATCAAGCGAATGTTTACGTTTCTCCAGTTAAAGAGATAATGAAGAGCTAGAGAGTTCGGTAGACAATTTACCACGCGCATTGGGTAAATGTTTTCATGGAGGATGAAAATACACGTAAAAGCCGCTTGGGCTATCTTAGTAAGCAAAGTGCGCGCCATAGAAATGTCTAATGGACCATTCCCCACGTGGGTCAAACGCGCAGGGAATCATGGTAGCTCTATTCATAACGCGCACAACATTTCGAGATATTGCATACCACCATAATTCCTTGCGCGTGTCTCATAGAGGAAAAGCATGATATTCTTGGTCATACTGATTACACGTTCTTAAACCGGAAATTATGTGAGAATAATTGAGCGGGATTACCCTAGTTAGAAGGCCTATAGTGAAAGACTAAATCATTTATCCTTTTCCGCCATAGTCTAATCTGATATGGCGTCAAAGAAACTGAGCAAACGAAGATTATCTTCCAAAATAAATCCAACCGATTCCAAGATTATTCATCACTTTACCGATAAGATAAGAGACTAATTTGCTCTTAATACAGGGAGCCGAGTTTTGCCAGGTCGCGTGTACAAGTTTACTGGATGGACAAAGCTTATCGATCGCAAAAGGACTGGAGATGTTCATAGTCTAGAGCTTTGGATACGATTCAAGAAAAGAGGAGAAAAGGCCCAGAAAAAGAAAAGACTTGCTCGCAGGACAAAATATTCTCAAGGTTGGTGGAAGTTTATTTCAGATCTTCCACTAAAATTGTCGAAAATAAGATATTATTTATGAAAAATTAAAGTTAGCCTTTTAGAAAGAGCGTTCAGATTACCAACTTGAGTCGTTACTGAATTGAAGATATACACTTTTTATGCAACGCTTTTGAGTGGTAAAGCATGGAAATTCCACGAGTTACTCGTATTTCGCCGTATACACACGAGCCTTTAGAAATCGTTGAAAACTGAACTGATATTTGATATTCTTGAATCTCTACCCAGGTCCTCATTTTTTTATGTATCAAGTCATTTGTAACATTTGAAAATTGATTTCTCCAGACTATGGCTGGGTTCGTTGGCACACGGCGTTTGAAATGCCAGTGGCAAGGTCTGGATTCCAGTATATGTTCATCTATTTCAAAGGTCCTAAACCAACAATTGACATTGAGCTAGATGATTTCTTTCTTGGAGAAGTCCTTCAACGACCTGACTGGAAAGAGAGCAGTGATGTACTAATCGATAAATACAGAAAGAGAAATGTGCGATTAAGGTTTGAGAAAATGTTTCATTCACTGGGTTTTAAATTAAAATTAGCTTAGATGATTTTGTCATTCTAAATAAAGAATTACCTTAAGCTCTCTTTATACCTTATCAAGAGAAGATCAAGAATGAGAGAGTTACTTCCCCTCAAGTTATTTATGGATGTTACCAGTCCTCCCACTGTGCATGCTGATGTTACCACGTTGATTCTGTTTTCTGTGAGGATAAAATTGTGTCTAAAGGCAATTGGGCCGTAACCTGTACGACAGAATGTGCTATTTCTGGAACCAACTGGAATTTTATGTGTAGACTCTCAGTGCGATCTGAATTTAGCGTGAAACTAATGCTAGCATAAAATAACAGAAACCGGAAGGCAGTGTCTAGAGGAAATGGTATTGATATAAATGTACTCTGCCTATATATCAAACCAAGGGCTCCTTCTTGGTGTAGAAGACACAGGATACTTCACAATAAAACACCGCCTCACGAACCTATTGTTTTTATTGTTTTCCTCGTTCTTTTGTCCTTTTGTCCCCTATTGTTTTGATCAGCTGTGTCTTCTACACCAAGAGCCAGACATTCACATATAACATGCCACTGAGGGCAAGATTAAGACTCAGTATCAGATACTACGATTTTATATTGAAATGGTCACGAAGTTGCAATTTAAAAACTGACAGCGAGTTACTGAACGAAGCATCAACCAATTGAAGCCACCAAGAACACTTTTTGATTATTTTAACGTTGAGATCTATGTTTTCCTTTTCTATGTCCAGAGTGAACATGAAAGGTTCGCGGTACACAGAGGATCTGCTACCTAATTTAAAAATGACAGTAAGCGATACAAACAACTTTTTTTTATCTTTTTTTATTAATCAAGCAGCGCAGCGTACTTATCATCATATGCCATTTAAAATGGCATAAGGCGTATTATCTTAAGCTAAAGCTAAAAAGTAATCACGACAAGAACTTGGTGTCTTTTCTCCCTTATCAAAAGTTGTTTTATTCTTTTCCCCCGAAGGCTAAGATCTAAGTTGATTAATTAACACTTTAAGTTAAATGACTGACCGCGTGGCCTAAAGGATATTGAAGGCGTCCAGCTTCGACTCGGAAGATTGAGGGCACGAGTTCCTTCGTGGTCGTTTTCTTTTTCGTCATCATGACAACAAATTATAAAATACTCAGCAGATTTTTTGGCAGAAAGTTATAACTTCTTCAGAGCTACACTTCAGTTTCTTTAGAAAAGCTAAGCGATTCTAAAAATGAGTTGAGGTTAAGTGTTTTAAAAAATCGCTATGTTCTCGAAACATTTATAGCTAGACTCACGTGCAGTCAGAAATTATAATTAAGCGCCTTCAGCGCCCAGGGGTTCCGCTTCTGAAGTTCACCGTATCATGTCGTTGACAAACCGAGCGGACACTAAATGTCTAATGGATAAGCCGACCGACTGCGAATCGGAAGATTTCAAGTCTCTTAATTCGTGGTCGTTTTCTCTTTCCTCACAGAACAAACTAAATGTTCATAAGTAAGCTATTTTTACGAATTTTTGCGGAAATTTTCATAATATAACATGTTGAGATTATGCTGTGTTTGCTTGGAAAAGCCAAGTAATTTCAAAAATCACTCGAGGCTGAGTGTTTTATAAAATCAGCTTGTTCTCGATAAATTTCTGGCAAGACTTAGGTGGTCACGCTTTTGACATTCAAAAAATTCCGTATATCTCTTATGCTCTCCCACGGACGTTTGAATATAAACCTTATCCTATTGAATGAGCTATTTTTAGAAGAAGGGCAATAACCTTTCTAGTATTTCAATTTGTGTTTTGATGTTATAACTACTATGTAATTGAATTTTAAAAGACAGATTTAGAGTTGAATTAAGCGAAGCGCACGGGCCGAGAAAACGAGAACGCGGAACGAGAAAACGAGCTAGTTCTTACTGAATCCATTTTCATTGCAGGTAAGGCAAAAATCTCACCTCTTTGCATTTGGAGCGGCTGTTAACAGTAATCTGCTTCTGCGAAAACCTGAATATCGCGACTTCTACCTGAGGAATTTCCAGTGGGCTGTGCTAGAGAGTGCTTTGAAATGGCGCAGCACTGAACCTACGCCAGTAAGTTATGAAATATCGATTTATTTTTGAAATGTTTGACAATGCTTTTTTTTTCTATTCCTTAATCTTCAAGAATTGAAATATCTCAAAATTGAAACTCTCAAATATGTATTTTATGTATTAAAGAATGCGCGTGCTGAACATTAGGATTGCGCACCATCTCTAAAAATAACTCCAGAGAGATCACGAATACTACCCATATAGAAGATTTGCCGTCATACCCTTCATGCGCTCTTCAGGAGACAAAGAACGAGCCAGGGGGGGTTTAAGGGGCCAAATGAAATTTATTTGGAATGAATGGAACTAGTAAAGTTTGCGTCGGCACCAGTAGTCCATACAATCTTAGCATATCCCGGTTTATGTAGCATCACATTAATCCCTAAATGGGATGGCAGTCTGTCGAGAGGCACGGTGAGAGTAAAATGTCTAGTCTAAGACAAAGTGAATACTCCACCGATCTAAACACTTAGCCCTCGGCCTGTAATCGACTCGCCACTACTTGTTATCCCTTCGCCCAAAACTTTCAATCTTTCAAGCTTTCAAGCAACGCTTAAGCAAGTTCTAACACATACACAATATATAACTGACGCGCCGTTTGCGTTTTGAACTCATTATAGGTACATTTCACTTCAGGGCCAAACTAATTACGATACTGCAGACAAGGCGGTAGATTTTCTGCAAACACACAAGTAAGCCTTCTCTTTGATTAATGTATGCAAAGATCAGACTTTACGTTAACGAGGTAGGCCATTACCGAGTTACCTCGTGCCTCTGTCTGAAGACGAGTCATTGTGATTTGCATGAACATGAGGCGGCATACATTTTCAGTACATGTGAAGGGTTTCGCACGAAGACTCGTTTTGGCACAGAGGCAAAAGGCTGCTCGGAAAAGGCCTATTGCACCCACATCTTAGCTAAGGCAAGGGAGAGGGGTCGAGAATTCAGTGTCTTTTTGTGCTGTTTTTCCCTTTATGAATGAGGAGAGTAAGGGGGAATGTTTCTTCCAGGTAGTTTTGATGATAAATTTACATATTGCTGCATTTGTCATGAGTTTAAAAAGACGAGAATTCGGTTGTCAGGGTTTGATAAATATAATGTGTAGTGTCCCCAAAAGTAACGAAAGTATCATACCTGCAAAAGCAAGTGCTCTGCAAATAACTAGTTTCTCTCTATTTCTACTTTACTAATAGCGTTCATTAAGTCAAAGACATTTATCACTTTCTTTTCTTTCAGCAAGCTAATTCGCGGACATTGTGTTTTCTGGGCAGTGGACACTGAAGTTCCAGATTGGGTTAAGAATATTCCAAACTACAAACTCAAAGCAAAACTAAAAGAAAGATTGAAAAACCTTCTCGGAAGATATCGAGGACGGTTCGTTTACATTTATCAATACTTGTTGTTGTTGTTGTTGTTGAAGAGGATGATAATGATGATGATGATGATGTTGTTGTTGTTGTGGTTTTTTCTGATTACCATAATCGTGCATGTTTAACTGCCCTGTTGTGCTGTTAATGATGTTTAATTTTGTTGCTGTTTTTGTATGATAATGACGTCACTTTTATTGCTGGTGGTGTTTTTGATGATCATCGTGATTTTCTGTTTCGTTGTTATTCAAACAACCCGGCTCTTTGATATCCATTCAATTTACACTCAATGCAGAGGAGGAGCCATGGTTTTTATTGTAGAGCCTTATTCTTCCCGGACAATTCATTTGTACACATAGCAAAATACTATATGAAATAGCTTCATTCTGACATTAAAGTAAATGCATCGTATTACGTTCAGCTTTATGCAGTGGGATATCAACAATGAAATGTTACATGGATCATTCTTTGCCGATCGAGAAGGTGTCACCATTCGTGACTGGATGTATCAAGCAGCGGCCCAAGCAGACCCGGATGTAGATTTGTTTATCAATGATTTCGATATTGTAGAAAATGGACAACTAACCCAGGTGAACAAAATAGTTCATATTTTACACTTATACCAAGGAGGGGTTAAGGAGTAGTCTCATTTAGCCCTTGAGATTATTATTAAATATAACGCGGTTTTTAATTGAGCCTCGAACGTAATAAGGTTTTGGATTTCCTTTAACTATGGTTTGAGATTGGACGAGTAGTCCAATGGTAAATCATTAGTTTGGTTTTGATTTTACCACACACATTTGACAACCGCTCTATCAGGTTCTCTCGCGGTTAGAGCAACTTTAGCCGGAGAAAGTGTCTAATCTAAACCCAAACCAATTACTTACCAGTTAGACTAAACCGTAGTAAAACCAAAACCAAAGTAATCGCTTGATTACTTTCAACAGTCTCCCACTCGTGTAGAGTGAGAGACTGAATGCGTGAAAAACTTCTTGTGCTGCTCAAGTGATGAAAGTTCCCGTCACAAGATTGACTACTTCCAAACCCTACTGAGACTTCTGAAGTCGGTATTTATATAGCACCTAGGGATTAACCCTTAGGAAAAGGACCTTTACGGTCTTTACAGAGGATTAACACAGTCCTGTTTTCTAAATGCCTTCATTAGTAATAAACAATTCAGATATTATTGGTAGCCTGCAGAACAGACAGCCTGTTACGCAAAAGCTCTTTGCTCTTGCACGCAATCTCGTGACGTTCGTGGAGGAGGAACAGTGCGTCACGAACCCAAAGAGCATGTGCAGGACAGGCGAGTTTGGTTAGTGAGTACTAGAAAGAATTGACCGCCTACGCTTATATTGCTTTTCAGTTATATAAATTTGATAATATGAAGATATCCGATCACTAACAAGCCATGTTTTTCTATGCTAGGCGTTTCTCGAGGAAGCCAAAGATTTGCTGTTACGAGGCATTCCGCTGGACGGAATTGGAGTTCAAGGCCACTTCACTGGTCACGTAAATCCAACGCTACTCCAGGTGAGAGCGTAAACTTAAGGAAGCTACGTTACGCTTTGCGCTTACTGACAAGTTCAGCCTAAATTTTTCAAGTTCGTCGTTTCTTCTCCATCCTTAACCCTCATTGTTCCTTCACGGCTTATTGCAAATGAATGTATAAAAAATCATTCATGTATATTTGAACTGCGGAGAAAGAAATGATTTATGATTGATCATCGTAGTTATACACACATCTTAGGCAGTTTTGAAATCAAAGCCTGAAAAAAATTCAGGCCCGAACGGGATTCGCGCCCATGACCTCTGCGATGCCAGTTCCTACCAAAAATAGAAGCGGACAGCTAGATCAAGCCCGATTCACCTCGTTGGGCAGGAGGGTGACATCGAGTATAGTGATGGGGTGGAACTTGTAAATTATTTTATATTGTATTAATTACTAATGCAAATTGTGTTGAGACATCTCTCACTGCTTTATTTTTGATTATTTTTTTTCTTCTCTGTGGTCTTTATAGTACCGTTTGAAAATGCTCAGCGACATCAGGATTCCTCTTTGGCTAACAGAGGTCGATGTTCTTGAGAAGGACCCGGTAAAACGAGCAGATAACCTTGAAACTGTCATGCGCTCTGCATTTAGCACCCCAAGTGTTCAAGGACTGATTCTGTGGAGTTTCTGGAACTATAGCTCTTGGCGAGGACCATACACTTCTCTTGTTGATGGTAACAATTGGGAGGTAAGAAAAAATGTCAGCAAGTCTGCCTCTTATCGACATTCAACATTTATAGAACAAGGTTGAGAAAAATATCATGATATGCTAGTGGCTAGCTCTATTCTTTGCAGAAGTCAAAGACTGCGGCAAATAATTGATCTGCGATTCACTGAAAAATCACGATAATTTGCTTATTTAGAGTCTGACTTATTTCATCTCCCAGATTAATGCCGCTGGTCTACGTTATCGCAGCCTTTTGAAGCAGTGGACTACGCACGTCACATTAACACCTACCTTCGTTATCCAATCAGACGCCTATTTTAACGTACGTGGTTTCTATGGAGACTATGACGTGATTCTGCAGCTGCCTAATGGCCTAAACATCACGCACTCGTTTACTCTCGATCCAGGAAATGGTCCACTTGACGTTGAAATCGATTTGCCAGGTACGCACCAATTCCAGGTTTTGTAATTTGAATTGCAAACTAATTGAGGATTTGGAGTTGCATAAAAAATGAAAAAACTGCTGAACTATAGCGAAGGCCATAGGGAGCATAGCACACCATAGTTTCCAGGGTCCAACACTAGTTTCACCTGATGCAGGAGGAGAGTAAAGAACGAGAGTAAAAACTAAATGCGGGATGCGGGATGAACGAAATCTTAATGAAGAGATACAGGATAAAAATACTTCCGGCGGCGGGAGCGAGATTTGCTATCATTAACATCCCACGGATTGCACAGGACGTAGCGAAAATTAGTGGAGGGATCAGCGAGATTGAAAAAAGACACTGTTGGTTGTCCTTCAGTAGTTTTCTTTAGTAGGCCACTCTCACGTGTGCAGCTGGCTGACCTTTTGTTCTCCTGTGTTGTCTTTCGTATACCATAAGACAATTTAATTTCTGCCTTTACTTTCAAGGTTCTCCTAACATTAAGGAAAGCACTCAGTTTTCCGCTCCCAAACGTCCGAAAATTCCGCCATCAAAGACGGAAACGCCAAAAGGTCCATTCGGTGAGACGCAACAAGACGCTGAAGAAGACAACCAAGACACCGACAACGAGTTTCCAGAATCTGACGAAATGAATGAAACCGGACTTTCAGGTAAAAAAAAAGACCCAACTCGCTAGATAAATTAACATCCACTCACACCCCATAATGCGTTTTTCTAAAATTTTAACCTCGATGTCTCTTTCTGTGACATTGTTTAACTTCACTCAAAAGTAAATTGTAAAAAAAAGTGACTTTGTGTACACTGTATCTTACTTCCGTCTGTTTAATTAAAAGCAACGGCTAAGTTAAGATAACACTTCACTAAAGTAATTAATTGAGTAAAGCAATTTTCTGTCAATTACCGACCGTAGCGGTGTTTCTGCACCCTCGCAAACTTCATTCTTTCACGACAAGTCTGTGTGAAAAAAATAATTAACCACGGTCTTACATGCATGTTTGAGGCGAAATTTTCTGCGAAGATGAATTTTTTCTGAATATGTTTTTTGTCTATTACCTCAGATCCTTTTATGTCTTCAAGTGGGACGTTTGTCGGTTGTTATGACAACACAAACCCACTCAGACAGCTCAAGTACAGATATGAAGGACACCCCGCCATGATACCAGATGTTTGTGTTGAACATTGCGCCTCCAAAAGCTTCTCTTTTGCTGGTCTACTGATGGCTTCTGAATGTTTTTGTGGAGCTTATTTTAATGACGATTCGAAGGTTAAAGACGAGGAATGCCAGCTGCCATGTCAAGGAGATCGTCAACGAAGTTGCGGTGGACAAAAGTATATTGCAATTTATTCCACGGCTTGAACTTAACATCACTTAACTCAGTAGAATTCAAATAGATTATGTCGGCAAATAGAATAATAAGCTTAACATAAGAGCTACAACACTTATGGTACAAGCAGTATATAGATGTCCCTTGACCTTCTTAGATGAAATCAACTTAATCTTTAGAGTCCAGTGCTACTTCTGCATTAGCCGACGAAAAACAAAAGACTTGTACATTTTCTGAGCATTTATCTAAATATTTAAGACTCTTTAACCCATTGGTGAGCGCTCTAAGAGTTACCATTTTTTTTGAGATACTTTTTGTTAACTTCAAATGACTAGCTCCTGTTATATTTAACCAAGTTGTTACGCTATCTGTCAATTTAAACCTAAATTTTTGAGGATCTGGGTGGGGTTAACTAAGCTGGCAATTGGTCCAAATATTAACTGCTAGCTTAAAAATTAAATGTTTGGTTTGTTTTTTATCTGATTGCTGAGATCTCACATCTTTAAAGTTTACTTGTGGCTGAGAAAATGGCTGAACATTTCATTGATATCTGAGATTCCAGTTCCCGGCCTATCTACAGGCACCATTTTGGTGGAACCGGCAACCGCTCGCATGTACAACAAGAAACCCCAGGAAAAAACTGACTTCGTATCAAGTACACTTATTTAACTTATTATAGCCTGCCTGTTATGCTTAAAAAAACACTTTCGTCGCATTCAATACTGCATAATTTCCATCTGGAGACTACCACAATAGGTGTGAGGTAACAGGTACTTATGGCCAATGCGCCATTGAGACATGATTTCAATAAGCTTATGTACTGTACTGTTTCAGTTGAGGTGCATGGATTATAAACACTAGCCAGGTCTTTTAATTATTTTTCCAAAACTATTATATGTAAATAAACTATTGTTACAACATTAACTTTGCATTACATTCAACATTTATAGATAGTACCCTGCGCGCGCACTGATTGGACAAAAACTCATGTTTTATCAGAGTATAAAACATACTGAAAAAGCGTGTTTTATTGTCTTTCGCTAAATTATCTCGAGAAATGTAGAAAGCACTCGCCTGCCGCCAAATTGTTTTCTACATTTCCCTCGTGTTCTCAAATGCCCGTCGTGTTTTATCACTTGTAATAAACGGCTTAGGCCTCTTTATTAGTTAGATATACACGGTTGGAATGCATTGGGATAGGAGGCACATCATCGTTCACACATCTTGTCTGAAGTTTAGCCTAAATTTTTCAAGTTCGTTGTTGTCAATCTAAGTTAATGTTCTCCATTCTTAACCATCCTTGTTTTATTATGGTTTATTAAATATCTCGTAAGTGGTTTTCTATGTTAGTAAACTATTATTTTCAGGTTTCCTTCAGTTAAAGGGAAATTTGGTACGTGGCCAAAAAGAACTCAAAATGCCGTGACAGGTTTCCTTTTTAAAGACCTTAAGATATTATAGTTAAGTCTGCATAGAAACCAAGTGGCCCATCAGGCCGGAGCTTATTCCGGCTTCCGTAGCATGAACAACTAGGAGTACTTCTACTCCCCCCTGAATGGGATGCTAGTCCATCGCATTATATTTGCCAGAACCCATTTATACTCCGGGTGTAAAGAGGCACTTTGAGAATAAAGTGTCTTGCTCGAGAGCACAACGCAATGTCCCCCGTTGCGGCTCAACCCGGCTCGCTCGATACGGAGTCGAGCGCAGTAACCATGAGGCCACTGCGCCTACCCATTCTCTTGATATGACAGGCTCAAAACAGATTTCATTC
>OMLO01004368.1_pt1 | contig 11824 bp, 5 predicted proteins | sample 1674811 | NCBI WGS metagenome assembly OMLO01 (sample SAMN06265003, study PRJEB25207) | coral metagenome | isolation source: Coral host | place: Mexico:La Bocana,Puerto Morelos, Mexico | collected 2008-11-13 | reverse complement strand
ATTAATTACAACTGAATTTGCTGAGAAAAAAGCTTAAAGTATCTTTGGTTAAAAGAATAGTAAACTTTTTTTTTAAACGTTGGCAACATTATATGTAAAAATTTGGGTCAAAAACAACACTTAACACAGTGGGAACAGTTTCAAACATTGTATAAAAGCTAATAAACACTTTTCCTCCTCTGGACCATTTATTCACACTAGTATCAGTTATAGAGTAACATTAATAAACAAGCCCAGCTGGCTGTTCTTGTTGTGGCGGCTCCAAAGTCTTTGTTTTCATGTAACATTTCAGCAAGATTTGAGTTTTTCTTTGGGACAGTGAAATTACTCTGCAGCTGCCTCTTGGCTTCATCCCTGCACTCAATAATTTTGTGCTTCTCAAATAATCTCGGTATGGGTAAAATTGGTGAGCCTGCTACTCTTGCAGTGCCTCTATCCACACAGCTTTAGAAATGGGTACGAGCCAATGTAATGCTGGCGGTAACCCTGTGATGGACTAGCACCTCATTAGACTGCAAGCAGTCTTTTCTTTTGCTAGAAAATCCCTGGGGAAGAATACAAGAAAGAATGCAAAACAACATTTGTGAGAACACTTGCACTTTTACTTGTTCTGCGTTCTTCCCCACAGATTTTTGAGCAAAAGAGAGACTGCTCGCAGTCTAGCACCTTGTGGGGATTGAAAATACTCCTAATCACTTCATGCTGCAGAAACGAGAGACAAGTGCCAGCCTGATGTACCATCTGGCTTGTATTCAGGCTTGATCTATATAACAATCTCCTATACAACCTTACTCTAGTAAAGACAATTGACTGAATTGAATGACTGTAGTGCTAATAAATTACTTGTTCAAAAGAGCCACAAATGCAACAACTGAATGAGTATGAAGGAAGCTTTTGTGGCGTTAATAACGTTCACTTTATTTCAATAGACTTTTTTTTTTTACATAAACAGTGGAATTCCAATCTCTTAATTAGTCAAATACACTTTTTGCACCCTTGGCAAACACTGTGGCGACATTATGGATTTTTTTTGCACCAAATTCAATTTCACTTAATAAATCAGGATGTGCTAAACACCAGACAAAATACCAAATATATAATTATATTTACTACAACTGTTAAATAAAACTTGTCCAATACATCTATACAAAGTTCTGTTCACGGAGAGAAATACTGTTCTTAGATTTAAGGCTGGCTCCCAGTTGCAATGCTCTGAAAAATGTTGGCTTCTTTCCACTGAAATCTTGTGATCTTTACAACTTTCACCTCTCCCCAATGTCCTGGGTCTGAAAATAAGTGCAAGAAAAAAGATAAAAAATTAATATTAATTTCATACCTGTAGGCCTTGATCTCAATTTAGCCTTTCCCTTTTCTAAAACAATTAAGGGAAGGACCCAGTTCCCTTTACTATCTCCCTCTGCATCAATGAAATGATGAGAAAATGAGATGGCCTGTCGGCTGAAGATTTGAGCCATGTTTTGCCCTCAAAGGTGTGTCTTTTGGCTGGACACTGGACAGGGCTTTCTTTTAAGGTGGCTGATCAAAGTACCCTTGTTTCATTGACCTTTTTCTCTAAAACCTGTTATCCTCCCCACCCACTTTTTCTAAACCCACCTGGCAGCGGATCAACTCGATCACGAGTTTATACCGCTATAACTCGTGAACACACGGAAAACGCCTGCACTGCAGGCTAAATTTGACAGGTATACACCTTTACCTGAAGGGAAGCAGCTTCTCTTCTTAACTCTTGTACTACTGATGCTAGAGCCTCGGGATTCACTCCTGCTTCACATAGCTTTACACAGATTGCTAAAGACTCAGGATCCAGGCCAGTGTTCAGTAACTTGGATATCTCAACCAGCGCTGAAAATGTGATATACAACAGTAAGCTATATTAAAGATTCCAAGATCGGCACACCAGAAAGTTCAAGTGGTTTTTTCCTCTTTGAACACCTTACAGAAGTGTTGGTCTTCGTTTCTTATAGCCCCTAACAGTACTAGTTAGGCAATGCGATGGAATGCTATAGCTAATCGGATGGGTCGAAAATGGCACAAGTTTGCAACGAATTGAAACATCAAATTAGAAGAAAAAAATCAGTGGAAAAATATTGGCTCTTTTTTTATTTGAATGGTATATGGTCACTATTGTAAGTCAGTTTGTTCCAACGCGTATCCAAAACTCTGTTAGCAGCGAACTGCCTTGAAGCGATCTAGAGACGGTAATTCATTTAAATCTATAAACCAGCTGTACCCAAAACCGTTAAATATTACACCTAACTAATACTGTGGATATCAAACGTTCGTAATTATGCTCATAACGTACCTTCCATTGCTTCGCGCGCAGAAGCAACCCTGCCTTCCGCCATCTTGGATCTTGGAATACATCTTTTTTGGGGGCAGCGGAATCCATTTCAATGGGGCTTTAGGAGAAAATGCAACATCAATCTTACGATAAATCGATTTAGAAACACTTTGATAATAAACGTTATCTCTAAATTGACTTGAAACCCTTTGATTGCCTTAAATACATTTTGAAGTAGCTTTCTTCAGTAATTCCCTCGTTGAGTTTGTCTTACAGGAGCGACGATTGGTATTTTCTAACAGAAAAGACCTTGTCGATCAATTTTAGATTCTCTCTACCTGTAATGTTCTTTTCGACCTCTGCTGAGCGCCAGATTCAAATTACTTTACGAAACAGTTCGATCTTTCAGAATTTCGGTATTTACATCTGAAAGTTCTCCTTTTTATGTGAAAGAATATTTGTTTTAAGCGATTGCAAAATGGTAGACAGTATGTCTACATGGTCCTCTTTAGAAATAACGCGGAATCCATTCGACAGTGGCCGCGAAGAGCGCACAAACTGTCCTGGATTTAGCCCCTCGATGTTCTGTGAGCAAGAAACCCCAGGCAGCCAGAAGGTACAAAGCTCGTGTTGGAATAAGACGAAATATTTGTTTTGAAATCTGATTTCATAGTCACTAATCGGCTATTTTTTCCACTGCCCTACAAATGTCACAGAAAGGGCGAAGTTTCAGGTGGTCAATAGAGCAGATTTCACGCTTGGTAAGCTACCAACTATCTACTTGTCTGATCGTTCTGTTACAAGGTTGTGTTCAATATTCATCGAATAAAGTTTAACCCGTTTTTAAAATTGGTAGAAATTAAATGATGTTAGAAACTCCAGGTAACCATGGTGTGGAGAAACATGTTTAAGAAATATACCAGATTGTGTATATATTTGCCTAATTCATTACACTTGTGAATATTTGGGGCAGTTAGAGAAACTTATGCCAAACAAACGACTGAATATTTCTACTAATATTGAAATACATAATAATTTTATAGAATCCTGCTGATATTGATGAATTTCCAATTCAAGAATATGGCAGCACTTTTGAGAGGTTTGTTACTTGATTTATTAACCCACAGGTAGTACAATTATACATTTTCACCTTTGCTTTCATCATCATTATCACCTTCAATTCCAACTATTGTGCCTTTTCCAAAAAAAAAATGGCTGGAAAATTGATACAGTTATTCTTCGTCACTGTCTATTGTAAACTGCTCTGCAGTAAATAATCATTTCCTCAACTTTCATGTTTCCTATTTAGGGAAGAAGATGAAATTGCGGCACAAAAAGCTGTTGATGAGGTAGGTGGTCAGCAACTTATAATAATCTTAATCTCCACTAAACCTAGGTTAGAAATTCTTTGCAATCAAGTTACATAAATCTCGCATGCTTTGTTTCATCTACATTTCAGTACTTCTCTCAAAGTTCCATTGTTCCATCTCCATGGACACCAACCACAAGCAACCACGGAGCGAAACATGTCAAGTTCTCTCCCTTACCACCTGCAACTGCTTGTAAGTATTGCTGGATTGCATCTACAAATATCAAGCTCAAAACACTGTTCTGCAGTTAATTTTAATCATAATTATGTGATTAAGCTGGTCCACATACTGAGCTTTTTAAACTTTTGAATTTAATTACTAGTAATTGTAACAGAGAAGTTTGAAACATTGCAGCATTTGGTGTAACAAATCATTCTGTTCCATAGACATTGAAGCTGAAAGTTCCGTTGAATCCTCATACTTGTCTCCTAACTCAACAAACTGCAAAACTAAAGCAGATGGTAAGAAATAACAAGTAATCTCAACTGTAATCTGTTGTGTAGACAGTTTCCTTTTTTTAAATTCTTGTTTTTACAATACACATACAGAAAAAAACTTTGAAAACATTGAAATGTATATGCTTACAATACAAATACTTGATAATTATATTACTTATCAAGTAATAAACATTACTACTCTCAACTATTACAAATATATATCACATTACATATAACTTATTACACAGACGTTAACTAAATTTGTCAAACTTCTCTATGGAGAAACGAGGCCTTGAAAGTACTACCGGTACTGGAAAGGACTTTCCGAAAGTCTTTCCATTGCAATGTAAAATAAAGCCATACCAACTTTTTTTATTATTTTTTTTTTAGCATAAGTAATCGAATTATTGCAAGTGTTAGTAAATAAAATAAATGTAACAATGTTGTAAGTAATTTACAACGAAAAAAAAAAAAAAACTTACAATGCAATACTACAGTACAACATTTATCTACTGCTTACTAGTACTGTAACTCCAAGTAAGCTATACCAACTTATCAGTGACCAGTCCACCCACTAAAAATACAGATTTTAGGGGACTCATCTTCTCCTACTACCCCTTTCAGGGTATCTGACTCCAATTTGTCCATAGAAATCAGAAAGAGTAACTTTGTCTTTAATATTGTCATATGGTTGATTTTTACTTCATTAGTAATTAAATTTGTTATGTACTAAGCTATTCCAGGTAACACAGGTCTATAGTATGAAACTTGTCTATTAACTTGTATATTCTTATTCACTCTGGTTATAACTAATGATGACAGAAGTTACTATTAAAAGATGTATTTATAACTGAAAAGCATTGTCATTTTCTTTTTTTAGCCTGCTACTAACAAGCCTGTTAATTAAATATGGAAATATGGTTTTTACTTTCTTCTTTCAGCAAGCAGCCAGACCAGACTTTCCTTACCACCTGAATTTGATTTAAAAAGCCATCTTGGTAAGCAAAAATAGCATCCTAAAGCTTGTAAGCTGAAAAACACCAAGTATAGATAGTGCAGTTTGTCGACAATATCACACAACAAAAGAAAAACTGAGGTGTTCCTCTTTCAGGTCCAACTTATTACAACCAGGATGGCCTCAACGGCAGTAAGGACATTTCACTGTCTTCTCTAAGGCGGAAACTTTTCACCCAAGTAGAAAACAAAAATGCTGCAGAGAAGGATCAACTAGAAATCAAGTAAGCAAAGTTGCCATTCTTTATGTATGGTAAATAAATCAGTAATCAGTGGGAAAAAAACTAGCTAAAAGGAATTGCGGATTATAAGTGGGTTAACAGCACAAAATAACAAATCATGATGATATGAATTCAGATGAAATAAATGTTGAAGAATTTATAGGAGCTTTAGCTTTTTTTATTTTAAATTTAATAAGAGCTGATAACTCTTAACATTTACTGTATATTTGCCAGTATAAGTCCCTAGTTTTTACACATACATTCTCATGATGTGTAGCGAACTTGTAGCAGTAGCCCTCTGTCTGCATTGCAAACCTATCCAGGAACCTCTAGGAAAATTCTAAATATCTGCTGCCAATGGCCACAAAATAAAACAACTTCTTCAGGAACATTGGGCAAGCAAAGGAAAAAATATTACTAGTTATCATGACCCCCAGCCATTAGACATGACTTTCTTTACACATTGACCATAGTGACATGAAGGGAAAAACAGAACTGTAGATACTTATATTTTATTGCACTGTTGTGTCATAAAGACTTAACCTTTTTTCTATTAGATCCATTTTAAAGAGCCCCAAAAGTCCTGTTTTGGTAAGTTTTCAGTTAAACCTTAAGATTTAGTACAGCACAATTATTGTAAGGTTTCATAATTTCAAATGCAATAAAATATATTGTTCTATTAGAATTTCCCCTTGACATAAATCCACCTTTTTTTTAAGAGATCTTCTTTGGTCTATCTTGTCTTACCAGGCTCATCAGAAAACTTCTCACACTAGGCTATGCTTATTTTTTCAAAGGAAATTACACTCATTGTCCTCATTCATAGTTATAAGTCAATTTTCCTAGCATTTTGATTGGTTTTTACTTCTGATCTATTGTACTAGTTGGGCAAACACATAGATGACATCAGTAACATTTGTATTTTTTCTTTGTTATATAAAACAGATAGATTCATGTTACAAATATGGGTCTATTCTGAAATATATCACAAAAAACGTCAAACTGTGGTAAGAACATTACTGATACACTCAGCTATCACCTTGTGTGCCACTTTTTTTGTTATTACCACATTTTGATGTCATCTGTGACCTATTATTGAACAGACACATGGCAACAAGGAAGCTATTTGTTAATTATAAATGTTGTAAACAAAAGAATGCATGAAACGATAAAAACATTATCTAAAATGTTTACGTTGTTCATAATTTTAAGATCACATCTAGCCCAGTGTCTGACCAGTCTACACCAAGACATGTACTAAAGAACAGACATTCAACTGCTAGCACCATGTCAAGTCCGAACATCTCTCCAATAAAACCACTACTGTCTGTCCCTGAGACACCCACCTCTACCAGAAGGCCATATCTTTCAAGACAGAGTTTGAGCCCAATGGAGTGTTCAACAAACGTATTAGAGTCATCTGGGATTGAAATCATAGGAGATGCCTTTCCAGATCTGTCTCCAATCAAAGCGAATTCGAGAACAGACAGAAGCCACGTCCTAGAAACTGGTAGGTTTCTGCTTTCTCAAGGAGTCTGGGTTCGACAACAATGTTACGCATCGTTGGCCTTCGAGAATGGCGTCCTTGACAATTGCAACATTTTACGCAGAAGTTTTAAGTGCCTGTCAACTGGTCCTTCAGAAAACGACTCGTCTAAATAATTTCAATTTCTTTTTTGTTCTCGGTGATTTGTTTGAGTTTTTGTATACACCGAAAGATAATGTAGCTGCGATTTGCTCGTATGTGTAGCTTCATAAGGTGTAAGATCGTTCACACGAGAAATATAATTGCATGATGGAAAGCGAAGACGAATCGCCGCATTCCTCAGGTTTGTAGCATGTTTCATATCAATGTCTACTGTTATCTAAGCAAAATATACCGAGTGTATAACACAGTGACGAGTGATTTTTACGTTTTTCTTCCGTTTCTCTTCTCTTATGGTTAAGTAGTACGTCGTTTTCAAAAGGACAGTCCACTCGGCTTTGTGAGCGAAAGATCAATTATAAGCTAAGTGAATTGTAGGCCTCACAACCACACGAAATGTTATGGTTTCAATATTTTCATGCGTGTGCCACATTTTAGGTCTGCAAACTGAACTCGCATGTACTGCCAATGGATGGTGTAAGCTAGGGCATTGATTGGTAGTAACCTTGAATTCCTTATTTTTTCAGAAGCAGAACATGTTGAAAATCGAAATACTTCACTTGATGATGGCGGTCCTTTAGAAGTATCAGCACTCTCTGTGAAAGATGACAATGAAGGAGAAGAGAAGGAAGTAGATGATTTTGATAATGATGATGACAAGGTGCCACCAAAAATCACAATGGAGGACTTAGCTGATGATTCAGATTCCACAGAAGAGAAGGGTAGTGCTCATAGCGCAGACTTGCCACAGATGAAGTTTGAACCACTGACTCCTGGAATAGAACCAGTTCCTGATGAGAATGCTGCCGCAGAAGCTATGGACACTGGAAATGTCAGAAGTGAAAGTACATCTACTGAACAACCTGAGTTGCCAAAGGAGAGTAGTATGCAAGTTGAAGATGTTGGATCAAACTTCAGTCAAGAACCCAAGATTTATGATCAAAGGAATGAACATCCAGGACTTAGCAAAGACAATCCAAGTGGACACCCTACAGCTTTTAACCGCAGAAATTGGCAAACAAAGAATTACCGTACTACAGAAAGCTTTCATAAATTTAGTCACCTTATTAATGACCTTGATGAGGAAGTTATTATGATGAGAGCAAAAGCTGCATTAAGAAGAGCCAACAGGTTCTCTCCAACTCAAGGTGTAAGCAGCTATTCCTATGATCCTCACAGTTTAACACTCTCCGATTTGAGTTTAAATGCATCCTCTGCATGGGAGCCAGTCCGTATGTCAACACCTTTAGCTCCGCATCCCAGTACGTTTAGTAACTACAGAAATCACAGAGATCATGACAGTCTGTATGGTTACAAGTCAGTCAGTAGGTCACATAGGCATGATAGCGCCGGTGCAACTTACAGTGAGGAATCTGGACTTGGGAGAAGTGGTGGAGACATACCATCACATTATTTGCATAGGCTTTCTGGAAGGAGACTGTCACCCGCTGTGGAGGACATTATCCAAAGAAGGAAAGTACAGGGAGGCTTTGAAGGTAATGTGAATATTTTGTGATACAACAAACTAGGCCATTTTGTACTATGTTAAGCCATACAATGGCGGCAATTAGCAATGTTTCAAAAATTACCAGACAATCATGTGTAGAAGGGTTGATGATCCAAGAAGAACCCAGGGCCGATATTCTCCCAGTACTGTCCTGACCAAGCTTGGTTAATAAGAGATTTATTACATGACTGAAAATGTTTGAAAAAAGAAATGCCATCGTGGACTGGAAAAATGCATGCATTTCTGTTTGGGAGCTGACTAGATGTGTACTCAGACCAAAAATGAAGAGCGTGTCAATAGGTCTTTTTTGTTTAAAGGAGGTTCTTTCAGAGATGTGCATGCACTGTGAGTGCAGGATTGATCATGCAGGATCGTTCTAGACAGTGTTCAGTCCAATGCTGAGCAGACATTGGGCAAACAAATTATGGAGCAATGTGATCAACTGGTTGATTTTAGTTGTTGGCCCTCTGAACTAAGTTGAATATTGAAAATTGAATTCACACTAGCATAGGGTCATATATAGAAGGATGCAAATGTCTAGTTTATGATAGTTGAAAGAAAGAAAACAAACTTAGTTTAATCATATTTTAAAGAAATAATATGAGTGATTTTTGGCAACCCTTGAAAAAGAAGGTCCTGCAGAAGTTGTATTTAGCATTACCCAAGCAGTAGCATGTTTTATAATAAGGTCTAATGTTCAAAGAAAATGAACATTCCACTAGTATGGCTAATTGAAATAAGTTGGGATGTTTTCTTTCTCCCCTGAATAATTCCCCCTTCCCTTTCTCTCTTTTATCAAGTAATTTTGACCACGTCCAATTTATTTTAATTTGCAGGATGGTACCCACTGTCCACTTCTCGGAAGAAGTCAAGTTCCCCTTTGTTTTCTTCCAAGTATGACGAGAAATGGCAGCTGTCGCGCACTCACCCCATGTCATACGTGGAATGGAAAGCTTTATACTGGAGGCCTCCAAGAGATCACTTCATGTGGAGAGATCACCAGTATCAGAGAAATCAGTATGGTTACGACTTGGACTTCAAAAGGTAAATAAAAAATAATACTAAATACAGATTTAACCGTGCTGATGGGGCTCATTCAGTCAGTATAAATTATGCAGTCTTTATCAGATGTTATCAGAATATTACCGGTAAACTAACAAAAAAGGGTGTACATGTAACATTGATTCTTTGTTGTAGATGGTTCAAGTTAAATTTTTTTTTCAACTGAATGGAGAGGAAGCAGTATTGTGCATTTTATGATATTCATGACTGATTTTCAAATGACATTTTTTCATCAGATCATCTTGGCCACCAAGACCTGTCTCCTCAAAGCTAATGTATGGCTCTCGCCCACTGTCCCCCCCAGTAACCTTTCCACCAGCAAAGATTCCCAGGGCAGTTCCAGGGGGATATGTATCCAAAATGGCCTTACCTTCTTATCAAGAGAATGGAGACAGTGGTTATTCAGATTGGATGCAAGGTGCAAGTCAATGGGAAGACACCTTCAGAAGTCAGCACAATTTAATGGGATATGCCGGAGAGTTCCCATACTATTAGTCACAGACAATGCTGATCTTGCAAGCTCTTTATGTGCATAAGATGACTAAGCAGCATTAAATTTTATTGACTGAGTAGGAGGGCCAGACAGTGTTAATGACTTAGTAGGAGGTCCACCAGATAGTTTACATACTCATCAAGTACTGTGAGAGAGCTGTACAGGTCTATAAACTATACACATGTGCAATTACGAGATAATACTTATAAACTTATGGAGGGGGCCAAAAAGTACTTACTGCCTCATTTAGTAAGAAGGCTGGAAATTAGTACTTATTGATCAACTAGGAGATGCAAAGCAGTACTTTTTTAGCATTAGTTAATCAATGGGCACATCATTGGTACTTTTAGACTAAGTAGAGCCTCGAGTCAGGTTGATCCATATTAATTGAGCAGGAGGGTTTAATAAGAAAATATTAACCTTATTCCTTGGGACATGCCCATTTCCCCTTTTATAAGGGCAGGATTCAAATTCTTTGAAGAGATCGGAAGAAGTAAATAGAAGTAGCAGTGCTCCAAAATGACGCATAGTTAACATTATTATCATTATTATTTATTCTTGGTAATAATTATTTGGAATCAATAATAATTAAGGATTATTATCAACATTTGATTAAATTGATTCTCAACACAGTCCATTTTGAGGACTTGCATTTATGATAAATTGCCATTCGCCTGAGTGTATTTTCTAAAGTTTAAAGGATGTTTCCTACTCTTTGTATTTTAATACTTCACTTCATTAGATATCTTTGGTTATTGCCGTCTTGTAAATGCCCTGTACAAAAGCTATCAGAGCAGAGAATGCTATTTCAGATGATACCTTTTTACACCTTTAAGACTTTTATGGAATTTTGAAATACTTTGATTAACGCTCTGTAAATAATCTTTTGATCAGCATCTGTACTCACATTCATCATTTGTACTCACATTCAAAGAATGGCTGATCATTGTCTGTTTTACATACAGACAAGCTTTAATAGTTGTTATTCAAATTTGAGTGAGTAGATCTGAAACTGAGTATTCTTTGAATCAGTATGTGTCCTTGACCTTATTCAGTGATTGATATTCAGTTGTTGTACATACAGTGTTCATTGTCCGGGGAAGAATAGTTTAACAGCTTCACTTTGTGGTTCTTTTTAACTCAATTGTAAAAAAAAATTAACTTTAGTATCTATAGTATAGTGTTACCTATATTTTTATAGCTATACAGAGTTTATATTGCAAAATAGCATTGATTTTAATTGTTTTATTTCTTGGAAATAAAGATGGCATTGCAGGGACATATTCATTGGTCATTTCAGGATATTCTGTGATTAGGCTCGCTGTTTGAGGATTGGGGAAAGAGAAAGTGAGAAGAAAGAGGATAAATGAGAGAGAAGGGAGATGCTTCCATGAAAATTGTTTGGGATCAATAATTATCGGTAGTGTCAATATTTGTGTCGCTGATTACAGAAAATGGTATATACTGTAAATTATCAACACCTGATCTCCAGAATGTCTGTAATAAACAGGTTATATTTGTATCAATTGGCTCCCCAGGGCCGAGATTTAGTATCCCTTGTCCGTTTTAGTGAGGGTCCGTATTATTGGAGGTTTTTTTAGAGAAAATATAAGAGAATTTTGGTATATAGGAAACTGGTCATATTAGAGAGGTGTCATTAGATATGGAGAGGTTTGACTGAACGGTCAGCATCCAATGGTGTTTGAGGGACTGACTGCATTCAGTTTTGAAGCCTGCATACCAGTTTAGTGTTACGTAAAACAACCCAACTAT
>OMLO01004367.1_pt1 | contig 11824 bp, 6 predicted proteins | sample 1674811 | NCBI WGS metagenome assembly OMLO01 (sample SAMN06265003, study PRJEB25207) | coral metagenome | isolation source: Coral host | place: Mexico:La Bocana,Puerto Morelos, Mexico | collected 2008-11-13 | reverse complement strand
TGTTCCTCAGATTGTGTATGTCCCGCAGGTGTTTACCAATGACAGAATGCTTATGCTCGTTAATGCGCTGAAATAGGAAGAAAGAAAGACCGAGGAACGGGATTATCGATTATTTGCCCGCGCGAGAAATGGGGTGAGAGCCAAAAAAAGAAAGAGGGGGAGGCAGAGTGGAAGTTACAATCCCCTCCCCCTCTTTTCTTGTTTTTGGCTTTCGCCCAATTTTCGGGCGGGAAAAACATCGAAAATCCCGTTCCTCGATCACTCTTTGCTTTTCAACCCCACGGAAACGCTTGCTACGCAGGCTATGATTTAGGCTACACGCCAATTTCGGATCATGGCCTCCCCGCGCCCCAGCATCCATCGATCCACGTGAATATGTTTGTTACAGTATTGCAAATCCATAAACGGTGGGGCATCACGCTAGCGCTGTTTGGAAAAGTGGTTCTAGCTAGAATTTCCATCTTAAAGCTTGCCTGATTATTTAAAATCCTTTCTTTCTAGCTTTAGAAAGTACCTCAACATCTCACTCACCTTACACCAGGGACATACGCATTCTTTGCAGTTTACCAAGCTCGTAGGATAGCGACAGATGTCATTTCTCATAAGGTTACCGTCGCTTTTCGATTCAGGGACATCGACGTTAACACCTTCCGGGTCTAACAAGTGCAATAAACTACCAGGCGTTCCGTCGTTCGTGGCGGGTTTAAGGCCGAGGATACCTGAGACCAACAAAAAGGAATTTTGACTCCAGCTCTACGATTAAAAATGGCACGCGCACTGACGACGTTGGTAAATTGGGTACGCTCAAAAGAAAAGGAAAAGGAAGAGTTTTCAAGAATTAAAATTTTTAAATTATTTTTTGATGCAGTGTAACCGTAAAAGCCTGGCTGGCAGTGAAATTCTTCTTGTTTCCTTGGGTGAAATTCTGAAAAAAAAATTGGTTGACTGCTCATTACTCTTTAACTCTTTATTATTCATTTTTTAAGGAAAAAAACATGAGACCATGCGGTTTTTACGCAGAGCTGAGGAAAACGACAAAAAAAAAAGAAAAAAGAAAAGCAAAGAAACTGCCTGGACAACCCCTACCGTTCTTTTGTTAAATTCAAAACTTTGGAATTTTTCATTGCAAAAAATTAAAGAAAACGACAATTATAGGCACAAAAACGCCGAACAAGACATTTATATGCGTATTTATTTTATTGAAAGCCATTATTTTACAGAAATGGTTGCCAAGCATCATATCACATTCACAACGCTCTCAGTGGCTCTCTAAACACCTACAAATTATCGCCAATGTATAAAGCGAAGAAAATGTACAGGAGCTATATACACATTATTTATGATAATTGATGATATATTAATTTACTTTTATTGTCAAATTAAGAAGGAAAATACCAAATTGTACCAAGAGTCAAGTAAAACCAAAAGATTTTCACTACTTTAAATTTTTTTTTGAAGTTCATTTTTCGATTTTGAGGAATAGCATCATTAAGCAGTTCGCCTTTTGTCAGTCACTACATCATTAACCCTCGATCCTGGAGCTCAAGTGTGGCACGCAAATTGTGCCGGTGCTTTTCCAGATAACTTCCTTGTAGGAACCAGCCGCGTTCTATTTCGCTGCATACATACAGCGTTCCGTCTTTTTCGCAGGGTGCGCTCAATAAGGCGTCGTTTCAACAGGGATTGCCACTCCATCAATTCTTTCGTAGTTATGTTTATTGGCTTTGAAAAGACGCCGTGTTGATTTTGTCTTTTCACCACCCCGCCAGACCTCTCCTTGCCAGCAGAGTGCGATGAATCGGGTTGATTTTGTCTGTTCATCATCTCGCCATAGCTTTCATTGCCAGCAGAGTGTGATGGATTGACTTCACAGGTCTGGAACATGGCTACACGCTGGCGTGCCGACAAATCGTTGGTAATTTTCCGTTCAAACATCAAGCAGTGATGTACTCTTCTTTTCCGATTCATATTGTGACAGAAACTTTCCAATCACCAACAAAAGAAGAGAAAAAAGGTAAGGAGAGCTGGCTCTGGATCTGAAGGTATACGGTAACCTTACCAGTATATATTATGCAGCTTTTATTGCCTTCAGTTACGTAAACGCTTTTTAGGTGCGAAAAACTATTGACGTATTAAACATGCAGTGGAGGAGACGTCACTCTCTAATTGCCTTTGTGGTGATGAAGACCGCCAAGGAGGCGAGAAGGAATCGATCGCTGGCTGTATCGTTTACGCACGATATATTGCATAAGGACGGCAGAACATCGCCTGGCAAAGGCATTTATGCTTGTCTAGCCACAGTAGCTCGGAAACAAGACGTATCGGAAACGTTTATCTTGTGCAGGGCAAAATACTTCGAGTACTGGCAACATAAAACAGGTTGGAAAGTGCCAATTGCTCCACATCAATAGCAACTTTGCTGTACCGCCATTAAAGATCCCGGCACCCTCTTCCTTGCTTTGTGATGACACAAACCGCCAGAAAGGTGTTGATTACTTCAGTTAGGCGTAGCACTTATGTACGATATCCCAAGTTCCATGACGCATCTTCTAGTTAAGTCCGTTTTTGCTCTAGTGCCAGGTTGCTCGGACATGGAAGTCGTGTGACTCAGAGTTGGCCAGTTTATAGCCGCCCGTCCCTCGAAGGTCCCGAAACATTTTCGCACCCGGGAAGCCGTGGCAAAATATCAAAACTTTTGATTACATAGCTGTTTTATTTACAAGTTCTCGATACGACCAGAAGTTCCCTTCATACAAGAAGTTTCAGGTGTATGTTTTTACATGCAGATTAAATAACTAAAATTGTTATTGCGGACCCGAGCCCCACTCATCGCCCGCCCGCTTTTCGATCGTCTTACTAAGAGCCTAGAAAAGGCTAGCCAGTTTCCTACATAGTTCCAGTACTAAGTTCCAGCAAGCATCCTCTGATTAAGTCCTAAACACTCAACATGTCGCGAAACATTGTTTCGTTGCAAGTTTTGGGTCGATGTTTCTCGTTTTTCACCTTCCGTGTATCCGTGACAAGTTGCGGCGAGTTTGATGAAAAACAAGCAACAAAGCCGAAATTTGTTGTTCAAAGTAGACACCCGCATTCCACTTTACGCAACAACTTTCTTCAACCCGTGATATTTTGCTCCCGAGTTCCATAAAGCAACCTCTGGTAAATTTTTTTTGTTTGTTTCTAGTTCCGGCCTAGATGCTTAAACATGAGCCTGAAAGACGTGTGATTTAGACTTTAGAACAGTTCGCTCCATTTGTTCAGTGATAGTTTTCTCTCAGTTTTTAACCCACAATCAACTCTCACCCCGTTGAGAGTTTGGTTGTGGTATCAATCAACCTTTCGATCAGGATTTCTATGTAACCTTTTAGTGTAACCTGGGATGTTTACATCACCGGTGTTAGCACCGCCATGTTAAACAACATAAGATGGTAGTCACGTTTCAAACGATAATAAAATAAAAGGCAACATTTTTTTCATTCATCTGACATTCGGGTCAATTTATATAGAGGAAGTTATTTTTGTTACAAAAGCATTCACAGGTTAAGTAATAGAAAATGCGGGTAGAGAATAACCAGCCTCTTGCCGTACAAAATGTAACAAAAAAAAAACACAACAGATTTAACGTCGGCATTGTTCACGAGACTTTCATTTTAGATCTTTCCAACATGCTACTGATTAAAAGCTGATTACGAAGTCTTCGTCGAGTGCTAATATAAACCAAGCTTGAGGTCAAGATGGCTGGATGTCGGCCACTGCGCTAAGATCTGTTCGTGCGTTTTTGTGACCGAGACGAAGTTCAGGTCCAGAAACGCGCAAAACATTTTCTGGCGGGACACAGCGGGCAATCACGACCGGGAAAGATTGGCCTTTCTTGCCCGCTCGGGGAGCCAATCAGAGCGCCGCATTTGTTTCAAACAGCAAATAACATGAAGGGACACATTTACCTGTCATCATGCTGTAAAGCTCCGTATTCTGAAAATGGTCCACTACTTTTCCTTTCTTGAAAGCTGGACCGTGAGCCACAAAAAGAGTCTGAAACAAAACAGACAAGTGGTTTTGCATCTACGAAGTTAGTCCAACTACATACGTACCTGCGACACTCACCAGTGTCTTAATGCAAACTCGCGAAAAGGCCAAATTCAATCTAGCACGCTTTACGGCCGCTTGCTTATTGCAGTGCACGTGCAATGAACAGTGAGTCCGAACTTGAATAATAATCAATTATCAAGAATTTTGATTATTTAAGCCCTGTGCTAGAGCTTTTGCATTGCCAAGGGTTTACTTAAATGCGTGAGTCAAAAAATGAATCTGGAAACGCAATGTGTGCCATCCAGAATTGGAAAATTCAAAAATGGCCTTTAAAAGGTAAAGCTGAACAGGCCGCGTGGATAAGCAGTGGTTATAGTGCCATAGCCCATTCAATTTATTTTCACCGAAATGTTTTCTTAAAGAAACTGAAAATATGATTCTAGAATTTAGTAACAAAGCAAGAAAAATTAAACTCAAGCATGATAAGGCACAGCTTAAAGCTAATTTGCATAAAATTTGAAAAGGATATGACGTCACGCGCTCATAATGTTGTTTCCAAATAATATAATTTTTCTGTTTTGGGAAATAAATTTCTTTTCTAATGCAAAATTTCCCTGCCCGTTCAGAGCACAAATATGACCGCCATGAAAACGTTAAAAAAAATCCTTTCCAGTAATTTACCGGAACACCCTTGAATAACGGCCGCCTGCTGACTTCATAGCTCAAATGGTAGAGCACTGCACCGGTATCGCACAATTCTGTTCAAGACTGAATTTTTTGTTTTCAAGCCATATTTTCGGAACTTCATAACTACAATTATCTCTTATTCAGATCAGTTTTGCTCTCTGATCTAGCTGACGGTCGACGGAATTATGTTGTAAGTTTGTATATGTTTCTGTTGTTACTATCAAATTCTTGTGCTTTCATTTAAGTGATATTTTTTTGTATTTGGAAAATATATGCGTCATTGCTACGAACGGGAACAGAAGCAGAAACAATAACAATCATCCTCACAAACATAACTTAAAACCTGTAAGTTAGCAATGTGAATCAAGTAGAGTTCTTACCCGCATGTTAACATCCAAGTTATCATAACCGTGATCTCCTCCATTGCAATAACTGATTCCAACAGAGGAACTTTAACAAAGGAAAATAAAGTATACTAGAATTAACAAGCGGTAGATTTAAAGACCAACTCCAGCTGCCCAGATGAAAGACTTCTGTTTTGTAAAATATAGAGTATATTATTGACATGGGCGAATCTTCGAATCTTCAGGAGCAAATTGGAGAAATCTTCGTTTACGGTATGTTTTCTGATTTTCGTTATCTAAGAACAGAATAGTACGAAGAATCGAGAAAAACCCGAGTTATTACGTCATCATGGCCGTATCAGTTGCTTAGCAACTGCGAGATGAAAACTTGTGCGCTCGGGCCTTTCTCGGAGGTTGTTGTTCGTCTACTCAAACTACTCTATCCGTCTATTCAAACTGTGCGATTGTAAACTGTTGATCATTTACTATGATGATTATCATCATTTGAACATCTTTCAGTTGCCGTCACGTACATTTCCAATCTTTTAACGCCGTTTTAGGGACATTTAGAATTTTTTCACGTATCACAAGGTTGAAGCGTTAGTTAGCCGAGAGCACCACAAAAAATACTCGAATTAAAGTTCTTGAAATACGTTCGCGAGCGTTTTCCAAAAATAATATTAGCTAAGAGCTTGTTCACCAGCACTGTCAGTCCGATTACATTACCACTGGACATTAATTTCATTTTTAATTTCTGTGAGCACGATCAGATTAACAGACTATTAATTTAATTTCAAGAAAGCTCTAATTCAAGCGAAAAAAAAAATAAATAAAATAAATAAATAAAAAATCATTCAAGCGAAACGTACTATTACTCACTTTATCCCTAGGAGCCACCCGTCTTCTGGAATGGCAATAATTCGTCCGATTCTCCTGCGACATAATTTGTGGGGTCAGCAACCGTACTTGATGTGTCGTAAATTGTAGATATAGCTATGTCTAGTCCAATCTTTGGGTCCATTCCACGAGTTTATACTTCCGGTGGTGCAGCCGGAAGTAAAAACGAGGATTTAAACCTAGAATGTTTCGTATTCCTTGAAAAACATTGAGACAATTCATCCGCTGATCTCACTTTCAGTCGGTTGATTATACATATTTATGCTTAAGCTAAATTTACAATAAACAATCTAAAGGAAGAAGGAAGAATCATGTTCCTAGCAAAGATACTATATTGATATCCTGAGTTAAAACTCTCGAAATCGCTCCATGAAACATAAGGGGTTTGCAAAAGAGCGAGCAAACGGAAAAAAATAAAAGAACACAAAGTTTACTTTCAACAGTGAATGAAAAACTGGTTTAAGAGTATCGAAGAACGCTATAAACACGATTTACAAATACCTGTTGTCTGAGTAGTGAAGTCGCTTTGGCAAGTTTTCCTTCAAAAACACTCGAAAGTGAGGACTTTTACACTGAAAAGGGCCAGAACAAAACAAGAGAAAAAACATTTTTGTGAGACCATTTGGATTGACATATCATTCTAAACTAAACTTTTGATACAATACAATAAAAGGGCCTAAAATACGCATCATTTTTTGCTTCATGTAGAAATTCGACATGTTGTCGTTTAAACGACAGGACGTTTCCATGTTTGTTTTTTCTTTCGCGCACACACTTTGCATGGCACTTTGTTTGTGTGGTGCTTTATTTTATATTTTAAATAGTTAAAATAGTTAAATGACTAGGCTAGGCTAGAATTTATGAATATAAATTTATAAGCATAACATCAACAATGGGAGCTTACTTTCAGACGAGACACTATTTCTTCAGCTGAAACTGAGAGAAGAAAATTAAGATAACAGTTAGACTTAAATAATCATTTCAGTTACTCTCCCCCTGTTTTACAGTGCGCTACATGAATCTAAGTAGAAAAATCCGTTCATCTATAACCCTGTAGGGTTTAATTGCACGAATAAAACGCTCATTTTCGATCCCTGGCGGAACTTTGTCAACCTAATCTCTGGCGTGGGTGTAACAAGGACGTTTGAGTTTTCCCTGAACACTCGAACATCTGCAAGCACCAAATGGCCATTTTGACTTCTTCGTTTAAAAAAAGTAGAAAAAAAAAGCAACAATTAAAGTCTAAAACCTCCCTTGTTGCCTATTCCCAAGCGGAACAGTGTTACGTACTTCCAGGTTTTGGATTCATTGATACAAAGCTTCCACCGTTCCACTGAGGGGAGTATACATCATTTAAAGTCACGTTGTACTGAAAGAAACATATAATGAGCATATCTAACATCTAGGCATGCATCCTAACTTATGGATATAAATGTTTTCAACCCACAGCATTGTAAATGTTTTGAAAATAGCTAACCTAGTGTTCAGGGTATTCAAACATTTGATCGTTTAATTTGTGTTATATAACGATATAGTGAGGTAAATATACAACAACGATATAATAATTCTTGATGAAGAAAGATACCAGTGCTTTATAGTTAACACGACAAGAATACAATTTTTTTATCGAAATTAACTGAACGCCAAGGAAAAAACTTACCGTATCTGTGTAAACCACTCGTGAACAACTTTTCGGCGCCATACCTAGCCAAGAAGAGTGGAATGATTGCACAGAAAATATTTCCCATTTCTATCCTGTTTTTCACTTGAACTCCACAACGCGTGTAAACTAAATTTTGGCTTAAAGTTTTATAATTAAAAATATAACTTTATCCCAAAGAACTTGTAATCCAGCATGCACTTCTGCAAGCTCATAAACTGAATTTCGATTATTCGCCATCATCACAGAATGGACGCTTGAAAACCAAGGATTATCAAGGGAAGTACGTTGATAATCTCTTCTGAGAAATCATGATTAACAATAGTAATTGAACAAAGTGGAGTGCAATTTGGTCCGAAATCATAAGCGTGATTTCAAAATCGAACAAGTGTATGACAAGTATGATTACAGACCAAAATTGTACGACCCGAAGTTCAATTGTCACTTCATTACATCCATTTTGAAATCGCACAATTTAATAGCCTTAATACAAGAACCGGTTTGTCACTGAAAAGATGAAACCAGAAATGCGTTTACATCTCATTTTGAAACATGTCAGCGTCATGTCCTCAAGGTCATGTGATTAGTGGTTAGTTGTTTTGTTTTACTGTCGCTTTCTCATTGGCTTAAAAAAAGATGCGATTTAGAGCAAAAAAAAATGCGATTTGTGAATAAATCGTACCGCTGAGAGTCAATCATATTGCAAGAATGACCAAGTGTCGAAATTTACAGAAGTAGGTACGCTCCATCACTAGGAGCGTGCAAACTACTTTATATTTCCGTCACGGCGTTTTCACAGACCGATCTATTTTTAGTTTTTAATTTACTGCAAATTCAGATCCCTACAGAGGACCCAGTGACCAAACACAAGCACACACGTAATTTGTAACTGACTTCATCATTTCACCGGATGATTAAAAGAAAAACCGCAATTTTTTTCCCTCACCTAGGCGCGGTCATGTAGAACTCATCTATTTCGTGCAAAAAGAAATCTAAAAATAAACCAATCTGTAAAAATGCCGTGACATAGGCACGCTCCTAGAGATGGCCTCCTGACAGAAATAACTGCGATTTGTAGTATATATATAGGCAAGCACTATACCGTGATCTGAAACTAAGATTATGTTTATATTATCTTGTATGGATCTCTCTTTAAGACCATTCCAAAGTCTTCCAATCATTTCATCCACTCGCTGGATTTGTGCGTTAGTCTACAAGATAAAAATCATATAAAGTTGGCGTATCAAAAAAACAGGAAAATAAAGTGCTATTATGGTACCTTATATCAACAAAAAAATGAACAGCCTTCTCGTGTCGCTGCATCCATGCCGCGTGAAGAGAATGTTTAAGGTTGCTTCTATTTTAACCAAAAAATTCGATAATTTCGAAACGGGGAGAAATGGTACAAAAATCAATTCCTGGAAACGTTGCCAGAAAATCCGGAAATTGTTGAATTTCCCAAAAAAAACGAACCATTCAGACGAAAATTCGGGAAATTCGGACAAGAAAGTGAAATGGAACGGAAAAATTCCTAGCACGAAATTTCCCAAAATTTGGGTATACCTCACAAGGTTGCCCCCTTTTCCGGAAATTCCTGGAAATGCCGTCTTATTCGTCACTAGAAATTTCCAGAAACTTAAATTTGTGAAGCACCCTGACATTCAAGCTGAAGACTCCATACCGATGACATAATACTGCATAGATAGTACATTGCCTCTGATTGGTTGCTGCGCGTGTAAACCAAGCAATCTCCGAAGTGCGGTGGGAATGGGCATGAAATGCAAGGAAACACGTTTCATGTCTTCAGATGATTTCTGTCAAAATGCAGTGTGAAACGTAACATAAGACACATCATTCTGACTGCTTTTGCTAAGTTATTCATAGAAAAACGAGTCAGTGGATGGAGTCTGGAGAAATCTATAATGTGTTGTGGCATCGATCACCATTATGCACAATTTCCCGTTCCCAAACTTCCATGATTAACCACGACCCACACCAGATATATTTCTAAATGTTGTTCAATTCCCATAGGTTACTTTATTATTTCGTGTCGTACCTAAAAAACTACACTAAATTAAAGACACTGCATCCTTAGCCAAAGCACGCCGACCGTGTTAAATAAGACTTGAGGATTCAGGGATAGATAAGAGCCTATAGCCGCTAAACGATTTCTATGAGTTTTAGCAGGGAATGTGTAGCTACCGACTGCGGGATATCTGTTGTCTTGAACGCGAACTCATCTTTAACTTCTACACAATAAAATGCCTAATGCAAAAGAAGCAAGCTCAAACTGAACTGATTCATCTTACCTTTGCTGAGTCAGGTCCATAACGGTGCGCAACATAGTCAGGCTCGTGGAAGTACAAGGTAATAAAGGAGGGGCGCCTACATATAAAAAAAAATAAAAAAAAATAAAAAAATAAAAAAAAAAACATACCAGTCTTACGCTAACTGTAAGACTATGAGAAAGCACTCTATCAACTTGAATTCGAAGTTACTAGCATAGCATATATCCCATAGTATCAATCATTGTAGTTTCAAGAGTCCTGCAGTAATTTGACGAGTTTATAGGCTTAATAAAAACCAATAGAAAAGCGTTTCACGGTAACACTGGAAATCAAATTCAAAAACACGGGGCGAAGAGGACTACAAGCGCGTATTTCCTGGTAAACATGCTGCTAATTTGACGTGAACTGATACATTCATAAATTTACAAATGTTTATTACCAGTCGCCACTGTCCTTCTTAGGATCGACCGGGCCGCACTGCACTGGAAAATCCAACCAGCTCAGAACCTTATCCACACGAGCTTCAAATGGATGGGACCTGAGAAATTAAGATATCCTGGAATGCGTCATATTGTTCAATATTATGAAACCTGACCTAAAAAGACTGGAACAATATTTCTGTTAAATTTCTGTTTGTGAGAATTTGAATTTTGTTCATTTTATAATCTATACTCTCTTAATTCTTTTAATTCTTTTTGCAGCTTTTGCACTTTTTTATGTTTTTTTTTCTGATTTTTTAAATACATTTTGGAGCTGAAAAAAAACTAAGAAGGCGATACCAAACACTACGTAATTTCGACGATTAAACACGTGATTATCACTTAAGTAAACAGTTCTTTAGAAGCCATGTAATTTTGCTTGCTACTTTGGGAATTTGGGAATACCCCCTCCCCCCACCAGCTCACGCCTAGGTAAATTAGCGTTAAAAGTGTCTCTTAGAACAATTAAAGGGATGCCTCTGAGAACAATTTTAATTAATCTTAAAAAGTTCTAGACAGATCTTATCAAAAGTTAAAAGGTAGTCAGCAGGAGGAAGGCCTAGACAGATTCTTGAGCAACGTTTACGATTTTAGGCAACGCTTTTGATTTTGAGCCACTCTTGGGAAAGTGAGCAACTTTACAGCATCTTTTCTAAAAGCTAGCATATTATTGGCATCATGATATTTTCACTGTTCCACATTCATGAGTGACTGATATTTTAAAAGGTTTTATTTTGGAAATTCAAAAGAATTTCACTAGAAACTCTCTTGCGTTCGGTATTTTGTGTTGACAGATTCCAAATATATATATATCCCGGATGTGATTCCATTCCCAGAATGGATATCCTGTGTTAATATTCTATGTATAATTCAACTCGCTTAAAATGGTGGACGGCAAGGCTCTTTCATTCCAGCAGGGAAGCGCCTTAGAAGATTACATTGCGGCATCCGTTGTGATCAGGTACAAGTGTTGCCAGAGGATGAGTCGAGAGTTATTGCTTGGTCTTCGAGAAACTGTAATTGAACTGAAACTACTACTCTGTTGTTGTACAAAAACAGAGCCGACTTACAGCTCTTTGATTTCAGCAAGCAACTATAAAACAAAACTACCTAAGCAACTATTTCGATTTTTAGCAATTTTTGGAGACATTTTCGAGCATTTTTTAATATTTTTTTGCAGAATCTATCTAGGCCTAGCAAGGAGGACATAGTAGAGCTTTCAAGCTACTCATTAATTCTCACTTGTAATGGCACCTGTTTTCACTTCTCTGTTGATACTTACTGATTGTAGCGATACATGATATTAGGCAGTATTCCTGAATGTAAAATAACGCATTTTAATTTTTAACTTGCACAAATGTGCTGCAAACTCTTACCAGCAAAATTAAAATCAAAGAATACCTATGGTCAAACTCGTGGAATAATTAACAGTTAGCGATC
>OMLO01004366.1_pt1 | contig 11824 bp, 6 predicted proteins | sample 1674811 | NCBI WGS metagenome assembly OMLO01 (sample SAMN06265003, study PRJEB25207) | coral metagenome | isolation source: Coral host | place: Mexico:La Bocana,Puerto Morelos, Mexico | collected 2008-11-13 | reverse complement strand
TGATCGCTCTATTGACGACATGTTTGTTTTTGCAATCCTTGTGCACGCGCTGAATCACATCAGCAAAAGCGCGCGCGGAAACTGTGTTCGGCCACCTTAAGCTTAAAGGTGAAAGCCGTGAAATATAGCAACTATCAGTACCAGGCGAGACTATTAAGTACATCTTGCCTGACATGATAGTATGTAGTATTAAATCACCCTCCCCACCCCCAACCCCTCCCCTCAGGACGGAAGACAGAAAGAGGTAACTTAGGGATGGAGCTACCTGAACTTTGTCACCAAAACATACTAAACCTCAGTTGAATGTAAAACGGTGACTTGTGATATTCCAAAGCCTCATAAGTCAAAGTAATATTTAAAAAGTGATGTTAAAAGCTGCTTTTTTCTCTTGACGTGCCATACCCAACTTTGTTATGGCAACAAGATCTTACTAGTATCAGTTCGGTTAAATATGAGGAGGAGGAAGAACAAAGCGAGACTTAACTACCATCGAGCTCTTATAGAACGTCTGCGTTGGAGGCAAGGTCGATTAACGTCGATTTAAAATTTATGAACATTGACTTTCTTTGTATTAGAAGATATACAACCCATAAGCGGTGAAAAACGTCAGAGACAAATACGGAAAATAAGATGCATTGATCTTCTAAGACACGGATATTTTGCGTGTTTCTGTTTGTTTTTTTTGCCTTTTTTGCATTTTGCACACACGTCTAACGTATAATTAAATACGTCACATGTGTTCCTCGGAAATGGCATCTTCTGAAGCACAGATAAGAATCCGACCTTAAAAGGCGGAATTGGTTATGACGGCTAACTCAGAGACTTCTGGTGTGGATTTCTACAATAACATGAATAAAATCCGTTCTGTATCAGTTGATGGTTCACGGAAATACAAAATCACAAATGAATTGGCTTCTGTTTGTTGCGATTTTCACTTTTCAAACCTGAAGAACATATTTTTCCATCTTTTTGCTGGGTTACGAATAATATCACACAAACATTTCACACCCGAAAAGCAGAACGCCCCCGTAGTTTTGTAGACTCGAGACTTCCGTCCCTAATGGAAAACTGAACATGAAAATTAAATTCAAACTGCTTGGCATTCTTTGTTACCGCTTGGCCAATTTTTCAAGTGACAGTTGTCCTAATAATTACTAAATTACTAATATCAATGGCTTGCGTGTTACTTTTACAGGCAAGACGTGACTAGACTTTTGCCGTGGGTGAAATTAAAAAAAAAGTCGATCCACGAATGTTTACGGTAATTTGCAAGCATTTAAGCTGTTTCAAGTACTTCTCAGCGTCGCCTGAAAATTAAAGAATCAAAATATTGAGGAACACGTATCTCATGTCATTTTATGACGACATTATTCATTTTGATGTGAAGCTTATCCCAGTGCAAATAGGCAAGAGCTAACAATATTATGAAGGGGTTGAAATAAGAGGTTGACGGCGAAAAAAATCTGGCGTGATTGCCACGCGTGACACGAATGCTTCGCGCGAGTATTATCGTGAACGGTTGTCTGTATCTATGGCGGTTGTGACCAACCTTGTGACAAAATTTTAATTTGCAAAGACAAGAGGAAAGCAAGAGATATTTTAGTGAGAAAAATTAGAAATAAGGTCTGAACGCAGAAAAATGGAGTTTAAGCAATGGTTAAAAATTATTTCTGCTCGATAGAGTAGATACCTACCAGAAGATAATAAAACAACTCACTGAAAAGAAAAAACATTTTCATCCAAGAAACATGAATAGACATTCGATCTAACCCCTAAGTGGCCAACTCGCAGTTTAAACTATTTGGCTAACTTGCTTTAATTTTTAACTGGTTCCTGTAAAAGACCTTGGATTTCAAAGAACAAAAGAATTTTCAATCGGCAGCTGGGAATGCAAAATGTAGCTAATTAAGGCTTAAACAACGCAAAAGCGAGCGACTTTGAAGGAAGAGTGTCAAAGAAATTTCTCAATTTTACGCACGGGTAGATTTTGAAGTCCCCATGTCTTGACGTGACTCACTAAAGTTCACAGCAGGCGTCTATTTCACCCTCATTAACAAAACTAATCGATTTTTAATTGTGCCTTTTTTCTGTTGAGGTGGAATGGCTTTCGTCAATCGTTTGATTTGCTCAAGTGAAACAGCAGCGAGAAAAAGTCAATAGCACGACTGTAGATCGTGCACAAGATTGTCGTTCCTCGTGATTGTAAAAACTTCCTCCGCACTTTCAAAATTGACTGTATATAAGAGAAACGCTTCGAAATATTGAAGCTATGCTACGAGGCTAAGGTATTTGTGCAATTTTGCTCATTTCGAGAGGGGTAGATAAAATTCAAATTGAAGGGTTCGAGATTAATATGAAAGAGCAGCTGCTACACACAGCTAATTTTAAACACAACAGTTGTTTAAGGTTTATTTAAAGGATCGCCGGAGCAGCTTTCAATGACTTCTTTCCAACTACTGCGTCCTCTTTTAAGTACCAGTTTAACAGTATAACGCGAATTGAAACTAGATTCATTGCTGACTTTGCCATAAGCTCGAAGAAAACGGCCACCTGTGAGATTGAGGTATTGGGGGTGTTCCCAGCTGGTTTTAACATAAATGGCACCCATATTCTCTTCTTTACCAAAAGATATTTCACACTTGTGCCGGCTTATGCAACCACCGGAAACCGACAAAATTGCGACTTGTGAAAAACACTTTAGCGACTTACACAACACGTGCTTTTAGAGAAAGAAACACGGACAGTGAAGATTATGTTCGAACGGGACAAAGTTCGCTTATTTAAATAATGGATGCTTTGAAAGACAAAGAAGATTTCATCGGATAAAGAACTTCGGCGCGTGGCAGCTGGGGTGAACAATCGTGCAATATAAAAAAAGCCCTTTCTTCAAATACAAGATACGAAACAAAGACCACAATAGGTCTTGCTTGACATCGGAATGTAGACAAACACGAAAATGGCAAATGCATTAGAGTCTTGTAATAAATGCAATGACAAAACGCTAGTGTACAGTATGTATGTGGGTGGCTCGTAATGTTTTTTCTAAGAATTATTACGTATTTCTGATAATTTCATTAGCGTTAAGCCATATTAAAGTCTTGTCTGCCAATAGCATATAGAGTTTGTTTGTTTTATTCAAAATCGGCAGCTGCATGGCGGATAAATGCAGCGGGAGAAATGTTAAACTTTGGAAACAAAAGAATAGAGATCCTTTCTGTTGTGAAGGCATACAGATAAGGCTTCATAATTTCGGAAACGATTCTAAAAAATTGAGTTTGGTTTTCTTACAAATATGAGTTTAATGGAACAATTGTTGTCAATCTTGTGTGTCTAAGTAACACAGTCTTTATCAAGAGTGGTGTGACCTTGAACCGGCCCGACCGAGCTATTTTCGTTCAGTTTCAATTGGTTGGTGAGAGGTTTTTTTGTTCTCTGAAAACAAAAACCACTAGATCGTCTTGCAAATCGAACTGAGAAAAATTATATGCATGTACAGCTAAGAAAGAAAAAAAAATCGATTTGCGCTACTAATTTACCCCTAGAATTGTTTTAATCGGTTTTCTCAAAAGCAAAACAATGTTCATAGCTTCGATTAGCGGTTTTAAACACTTCACGATTTCAAATCAACCATAACACACCAAACTAAAAGATCAACAAGTTCGCATTAAAAATCCGTAAGGGGCAAATTTTGCCAAGATTGTGACGCGTGCGATCAAATTCGGTTCATTCACAGCTGTTCACAGATATATTTAACTAGTTTGCTATTGTAATTTATACGAGGGCCAATTTACCCTTCACATTTCTTCCAAGATCAAAATTTGCGTGTTCGGTGGACGAATACCTCACCAGTTTCGGGCGCCTGTTGGTGAAAGCGCGAAACTGTATTTCAGGAGTTTTTGAGCTCTTGTATTACACAACAAAGTGAATGGGGGCTATGAATAACGTTTTTGATCAGCAATATCTATTTCAGTTCGCTTGAATGCAATAATAATAGTTGTTTACAAAAGCAGCCCCGCGCAGCGCTCACTATGTTGCGTAATAGAAGAGAACAGAGTCAACAACTTTATAACTTCTTTGTTATTTACAAAAAATCGGTCGATTAATAACAAGTATTTATAAAATCATCCAAGGTTTTTATTAATTGTGTGAGGTCTCGTTATTTCAAGTTTTAAAAACAAAGTATATAAGGAGCTAGAAACTATTTCGGATCCAGTCCAGCTGAATTCATTAAACATGCTGAAAGCCTGATTAAAAAATTTTGCCTTTCACGAAAAAAAAACTATTTTTCATTTACAAAAGGGTGTAACAAACACCTTTTCAATCTACAAAATTATTTTCTGAATTATGTGACCCTCAAGATTAAAATTGACGGTGAAGTACGTCTCGATCACCGATTAGTCTTGTTCATAAAATATAATAAAATGTATAAAATCAATTGTCACTGCACCGGGCGATCTCGTGTGTAGATACTGTCCACGGGCACAAGGGTAATTTAAGAACCTACAAGCTGTAACAACAATTTTTTGTGATCTATTTTAAACTTATGCAAAATGTCCCCTATAGATTCTATTTGTCAGCGCACAGTTCTCGCAATTGAGCAGCAGTCAAGTTAGCACGCAAGCCCACGCGTGGCTTTCCTTCAAAGGTGGCGACAAGTTGTCCTTCAAGCGCGAATGCAACCAACGTGTTCCGTTTCAAAAGAACATCGGGTTTGTGGGTCTGTTCAGTTCTTTGCGGGACTTCAATCCATGTGTTTTGGCGTGCTTCGAAAGGTGATCGCTTCTCATAAAACGCTTGCTGCAGATCCCACAGACATACCGCTTCTCGCCCGTATGCGTGCGGTAATGTCGGGCGAGCTCGTCGGAGCGAGCAAACTTTTTCTCGCAACCCGTCCAATTGCAGTGAAATGGACGTTCCCCCGTGTGCGTGCGAAGATGCGCTTTCAGGTGGCTGCTCTTGCCGTATTTTTTATCACAACCGGGGTAGTGACAGGCGTGAATTTTCTTCTCTTGCTCGCTTTTCCTCCGCGCGTTTCGGCGCCGGGTTTTTTGTTTTGGTTTCGCGATCAGTTCACTGTGCTCAGAGGGCGTGTCGTCGTTATCGCGTCGCGTAACGCCAGCACTGTCCTTCGGGGTTACATCTACCGCGCATTTTTCCCGTTCCGTTTCCTGAAAATGTACGCCGAACCCGGGTCCTATCTTGACGTTCGACGTCTGCTTAGAAGAGTCCGAAAGGCAAGAATGTTTCTCTATCATAAAGCACTCCTCCTCCATAGATGCCAAGATTTTTGCGAACATCAACAGAGGCGACGACGACGAGTTTTCAGAATACACCGGGGCAGGTTTCTTCGGAAAAATTTTTGACATATCAAGTAAACATCTCGCGGCCGAGAGAGTGTCCAAAGCGACGCTGGGAGAAAAGAAAGCTTGAGTTCCCATTTCGCTTCAAACTTCAAATCGGCGCTTGTGAATCACCAGACAGATCGTATGCAATCCCACGGAAAATTTCCGGCAAATTTATCCTTTAGTGATTCTCCGCTCTCTCAATCACAGGAACAACTTGTGACCAAGTCAGTCAGAGTTAAGTAAGGGTAATTGAAACCCAAAACGGAACACGGTCCACAAAAACCAAGTCGTTTTACGGACGTAGATCTTACCGCGAACCAGCGCAGAAGCTTATGTACAATTCATGTGCGAATCCTCGCGTATGAATATTTTCAAATGACGGCAACAGCTGGGTATGGTTGAAAGTGGGTTTTGTTTCCGCTCAATGACAACAAAAGAACCGTTTCCGTGCTTTGGGAGGCGGGGCCAAAAAAACCCTTCTAAGCTAATTAATGCTAATTTCTGTCCAGCGATTGGCTGGCGAATTCAATAACCAAAAGGTACACGTGCTGAAATTGACAAACACAAATAGATATTTCTTATCTTGACGACCTTTCAAGTATTTGGGTTCGAGATGTCGGAAATTCAAATTTCCTTTGCTAAGTTGCCCTCCGAAGTGTAATTCCGGGCTACAAAATGTCGCGGAAGACGTAAAACGACTTCGGTAAGGGGCGGAATGACTGTCGGAATACCACCCTTCACTTAAAGGACTTTTCGGCAAAACAACTTTGTTTACACCTCGAACTGAAGGCGTGAGCCACCGGCAACCTCAAGGGAGGCACACAATAGTAATGAGGTTAAATCCCTTTACTGTATGACATAACCTTCAAAAAAAAAAATTGGGAATGCGTGTTTCTTGAGAAGAATAGAGCAAATTATCTATTTCCACAAGAACATTTTGAATTGAGTCAAGTCGGCCGGTGACGGCGATTTTGTTGGTTGTCCCTTTTTTCATATGAAAAACCTCAAATCCGTCACGCCTACATGTTTATCATAATTGCTTAGCAGGTTATGAACACCGTAGCAACCAGGGTTCCGATCTTCACCTGGAGCAGGTCGATGCATACGGTGCGATAATATAGAGTTCTTTTGTGTCGGCAACCAGGCAAATAAACCGCAAGAAATGTTATTCAGCCGTCTGGGGACAAACACAACTGTGCTTGACAAAGTAGCGAGTTTGGAAGTGCGATCAAGTGTAACTCCACGTGTAGCAATTTGTCATTTTGAAATAGGTAACTACAGCACGCGCCTTGTTACAAATGCTGTCCAATCAAATTATTTCAACCCAGTCAAAAGACAACTTAACCCAGCAAAGTTCTGCCAGGTTCCATTTGAACAATTAACATTTCGTAGACACGATTTTTTCTAACCCCCGTGTCTCAAGATATATAAAAGTTCGATAAGAATCTTTCCGAGGTTGATAAGGCCACAAACGATAAAAATAACCACGCCGAAGTTATGATTTGGGCGAAGATTGCCGCGCGCGTTAAGCACACAAAACTTTGACAGAATGCCAGAATTAAAATTGCCTTGTTACCGGTAAATACGCCTACCAATTGCTTTTAAAATTATAAACTCGAATGCAAGAAAATCGAGAAGGACTTAGAAGGCCCTCGAAGCTAAACTTCAACAATCTACACTACCTCCTTCGCAGCTGATATTATAATTTCACCAAGTACACTTTGCATTGAGAGAAAATTCTCGCGTCCCGTTGGTGTTGAGGTGCGTTTATGACACTTGGCATAGTTGCGACGCATTTCATTTGGACACACCTACGAAGACGCCACGCGTAAAAAAAAAATCGTGCCAAGATTTCACGTGCATAAACTCGACACTTGCAACGACTGATGCGTGGTCCATTTACGACATCGCCAATCACTGAAGCTTGCTCATGTAGCATATGTGGGTTAAAGAGTTTTCCATGTACGCTTGACAACACAATGACGAAAAATGAGAATAACTCAACTGCGAGACAGCTGTTTGATACTCTCGTAGAATCCAATTGCGAAACAAAATTATGCTCTTTGTTTGTTGGTTTGTTTCAAAAGTTTACTAAAACATTAAATAGTAAGTATATAAATTGTCTCTCAGTCTTTTGTCTATGTTTCTTCAATCTCAAACTTTAAAATGTAGACAGTAGCAAATATCATGCAAGAAGACACGGTTAAAAAAAAAAACAGAAGCATCGTTGAATGCCGTTGTGTAAAGCTTGCTTGCAAATGGCCTATTGCTACTGCGTCCATTTCCGTGACGCAAATAACTCATCGGCTGACTACGTCATCGGACGCACGTCGTTAGTCACGCAATGACTGGCAATTTTCGACGTGACAGACGTAACTAGACGCCCTAGCTGACCTGGCTGAATAAAATAATCGGAATCTTTGTCTCGCGCATTTTTAACCAGGGTATCCAGATAAAGGTACGAAGAAAATCTAAAAAATAGGAACGTAAGGTTGAAAAATAAACAATAGAACAATGGTAAAGAAGCAGGATGGTTTTAAAAATTTACAGAGGATTAAATAATATACACACTTTTGCTAAGCAGACATTCTTTGCGCCTGTCACGCAGTCGATTTAATCCCAGCAAGGACTTGACAGATTCCAAATCACGAAATTTAGCTGATCCTGGCTGATGTGAATCAAAGAGGAAAGGTTCAGCCCCTGAGCTAGAAACCGCTCCCCTGTGATTCCTAGCTTGGCGACCAGGGCATTTTTTTATGAGAGAATGTTAACAATTCCATGCTTAAGAAATTTGGCAGACTTGTTCTGTACTAAGGAGGGATCCTTCTTAAAATAAACAAAACAGTGGGAGGTTTGCAAACAATCATTGCTCCTATCTTAACATCAGAGCATAAGTTAACAAAATCCCGAAAACTAAGTTTGTTTAGAATCTTAGACGCAAAGTTGTGTTCCTAAGTATGACATAAAAAGAATCTATAATTAAAAACGAGTCCTAGGGTTCAAAGAATCATTCTTTTACATAACCACAAACTACTGTGAACACTGGATAAGGATCGCGCAACTTTTATTGATACAAAATTATTTGGCAACTTGTCATGTGTGGGGTCTGACAGGTGACGAGAAACTCAACAACTTCAGTACAAATAGTCTTGATGTGGGCCCAAATTCTCACAACTGACATTTCAAAAAATAGTGTATCGTAAGTCATGATTTTTTTACAATGAACTTTGCATAATGAGTCAATAATATTTCATTTATAAATCCATTAACTTCACAATGCACATACAAAGTTTTATTGACGTATTTCCACTCATTTATTCACTTTGACACTTGACAGTTTGTCAGGCATCTAAAGAATCTACTTTATGTAACCCTGCCTTATAATTTTACTCTACCCCATTCATAGTGCCACCTTGTTATTACAGCCACTTTACTCTGGCGCAAACAAAAGCAAGTCAGTAATTTTCCTATTCAAAGAACCCCTTAAGACTAATGACACTAAAAGGAAACAATTTCAAAAAATAATATTAATATTTAGTTATTTGCCTTCTGGGGAAATCAAACTTAATTCCTTATATAAATAAAAAATACATGTAAATATTAAAACAAACGTCTTCCTGATGAAACACAATTCAAAGTTGATTTCTAATAAGACCCTAAGAAATTTATCAGTAAATATGTGTAAGTCTGATAAATACAATGTACATCTTCCACAGATTTTTAAAAAACTGTTATCCCACGCAGAAAATCTAAGAACCCAGTCTACAGACAGTTGAAAATCTCATTACAAAAAGACTAATACAGTAACTAATACAGTATACATTCTAAAAGCAACACAATATAATGACAAAGTTTCATTTAATTTGGTTGCAGTTGAGGTTAAAAGAATAAAAACCTTCCCTTTTAATCCAAGTCAATTTTCAAATAATCATAAAATGGAATAGTTTTCTAATATCTGTTGTCAGATAATAAAATTAAGACTATTGCTATGGGAGGTCTTTAACTTTGATTTCAAGTATTTCCAACAAAATCCAAAGACATAAATCCCTGCTGACTCACAATGTCAAACCTTCGAACTGTGTTTTAGAGATGTACAACAATTACAATGTATGCTTCAGTGATCACTATACTATATTTGAGTTATAAAATACTGTGAACTTCAACAAATTTTGACAAAAATGACATATAAACATGTATGTGATTAGAATAACCTTGAACATAATATCTCAGTTGCTAAACATTTAAATATAAATAGTTGTATTAGATATGTACAGTGTCCAGAAAATGTATTCCATTCATTTATTTTGTTTTACCTCGAAACAAAGGGAGGACTGTTTCATGAAGCCACATTGGGATAAAAAAAAAGCCTATACAGCATTCACAAAAATTAAGCTTTACATGTAAAACAAATATTTTACTTTAAGTACTCTGACATAGCTCAGAGACCCACGTTATATTGATATACAAAGCAGCCAAGAAACATACATTTCCACACGCAACATCATAAAACACACCTTTCTGGTCAAACAGGACTTTCCTGTTCTTGTTTTAAAATGAGTTCAACTGCTTCAGTAATATTTTCCACAACATGGTTTGCCCTCCTCAAATGAGGGAGATAGACAGTGTCACGGTGTAGAAATCTTGCTCCATCACCATTTGAGGGTTTGTTGTCATCTTGCTGCGACACTCCAGTTTGAACTAAAATAGATTCTATACTTTTTACTTCAGGCATCCAATTAATCCTATTTTGTTTTGACTGATGGCAGGAGATGTTAAGTTGTTCATCATTGTTTCCTCTAGTTGTATGAAATGCCTTCAAGTACTCATGGCATAAATTGGCTCCATAAATGTCTGTATCCAGATTGTCTCTGAGCAAGAACAAGTTAATGAAAGTTTTTCACTTCATTGTGCTGACAGTGACAAATATAAAGTTTAGGAGATGTTTGCTTTTTTGGAAAGAGGAAAACATGGTCACTTGGAACTCAGTAATAACATACAATATATTTACATACTTACCCAACTGCATATAGTGATTTTATATTGTCTGATATTCCTCTATTGGTTTGGTTGAGGCAATATTCTGCATATTGGTAGCTTGTCAAATAAGGTTTGCCCAAAAACTCTGTGTAAATCAATTCTTGACCAGTCAATTTCTGAAAAAGAAATTGAAAATGTATATTGCATTAACATAGAATAGCCAAATAGTAGATTATTGCTTATAGTAAGTGAAATTTGCACTGAGCAATTTTGATCTAGAGTGTTTTGCCCTATCCAATGAACAAGAGAAGGAATATCAATAATGATAAACACACCAGTGATAAACAAACCAACTACACTGCAGGAGACAATAATTTACTGATCTTGAACCTGAGTGTAAAATCAAGCACAGAGCTAAAAACAATATGAAGTTAATCATTGTACATGCAAGTAAATTTACTACTGCACCTTGTAAAGATTTTCTAGGCTCAGCAAGAAAGCACCATGCCCAAATCTATGATTAAAATATATCAAGAACTAGATTAACACTCAGATAATCTATTTATTAATTTTTTATTTATTAACGATTTACTCCATACAATACAAATACATAAAAGAAATTGAGATAACAAAACAAACAAAAAGCTGTGGAGAAGGAGACAACCAAAAGCGCTAAAGCACCATACTAGGGATGTCCCCACTATTACTATTACTAATCAGGCCACAGGTGCAGATCCATACCTGGTCCCATTGCTTTATTAAAGTAATTCAGATTTTACAGAAAGATTTAGATATCCAGGTAAAAAAAACCTCAAAAGTTATGTCAGTCCAAAGCATTTCCCAGATAGAGATGGCCTGGATCCCTTCTAGTCTAGAAGTCTTTGTCATCGGTACTTGCTGTATTGGAAGAAGGAAACCAGTGATACTAGATCCATGTGTGGGATAAGATTAGATCACCCTTGAGTACTCTACCAACTGAGCTTATTTAGGAAGCCAGATGGGAATAGGTAATAACAGCTGTCAATGGTAGTTTGTGGAAAAGTAGATTATCAAAGTTGCAGGAACCCCAACAAAATTAACAATTACAATAAATTTAATACATACCTAGGTAAGGGAGCTTCTGACATGTAGATTAGATCGGTGTTTGCGACAATGACAGGAATGTGTTTCTTTGGTAGAGACACTGGACTGCAATATGGATGACCATTTGTGATGAGCAGATCAATGATTAACTGCAGATTTGTTTCCCATCTCACTGCTTCACCAAGTAACAGCACAGCTATAGTGTGAAGCAGAAATAAAAAGACATGTAAGCAAGTCTGGAAAAAAACAAAAACTATCTTGGCTTTTTCTTCTGTCCTGAAGGGACAATTAACTTATTACAACATACCGTAGACTACTACATGTAAATTGTGATTGTCAGACTACTACCCTTTGCGTTCAACCGTGAAGCGTGACGAATTTTGCACGTATGTTTACTTTTTGAACTTTACACTTTTGTC
>OMLO01004365.1_pt1 | contig 11825 bp, 11 predicted proteins | sample 1674811 | NCBI WGS metagenome assembly OMLO01 (sample SAMN06265003, study PRJEB25207) | coral metagenome | isolation source: Coral host | place: Mexico:La Bocana,Puerto Morelos, Mexico | collected 2008-11-13 | reverse complement strand
ACAAGGACGACAAGGACGACAAGGACGACAAGGACGACAAGGACGACAAGGATGACAAGGACGACAAGGGCAAGAAGGACAAGAAGAACAAGGGACCAGATGTGCCGTGCAATACTTCCGCTTTAACGTTCGCAGTGCCCAAGTTTAGGGTGTCAGGGTTCTACGATCCGTGTGAGAGTATTATTTGTTCCGGCAATTCCCTCAAGTTGACGCTTTCATTGTTGATGCTGGCTTTTATGAACATGTTTTTCAGGATCTACTGAGGGATGGAAATAAAAAGCGCGATCTCCAATACACCATGACTTTAAATATTAGTCAATATGTGACTTGTTGAGCGGCATATTGCCTCGTGTTCACAGCCAGCGGCGTGGCAAGAGTTCTTTCACACCAGTGCATAGGAGAGTGTTAGATATTGTTTCAAGATTTGTTATTATATACAAGCTATGTGTAGCTGAGCGCATTGACCACTATAAATAACATTTAAACATTTTTTGAGCATTTTCAACTTTTTAATGGAATATAACTTACAATAAAATGCATTTTAACTCACACAAAGCAGTGTTTTTAAATAATGGAGAACAATCCTCATAGACTAAAATTGAAATTTACACTGTTCTTAAGCTTTTTAACTAAGTACAATAAGTACAATTTACGGGGAAAAACATTTTATATCTAAAATTGTTAAAAATCGTTGCATGCGACCTATAAAAGCGACCAGCGCAGTACTGTGTAGTTCACTTTCCTGATCCATGTTTTAAAAAATTCTGCCAATCAAAGAATCCTTGTTAACCCATGTTACGATTTGTCTGAGATGGTTGCTATGGAGATTCAGTTAACTGTTATAGCTCCGACCTCATTATACACCCATCGGGTGGTCTATCTAATTTGCGGGAACAAGGATCATTTGATAAATTTTCAGATCATTTTTGCCGATTTAAGTCACATGCTAGAGTCGTGATGAAGAGATACAATGAATAAATCACGATAAGTAAATAATATAACACGGAATAAATAGATCAAATGTTCAACACTCTTTGCACTGCAAAGACACCAGGAAAACATTTGTATATAATAAAATAATGACAAGAAAAATATTGAAGCCAGTTGACTCAGCTTATAGGAGCCCCACTGGAACATTGTTAAGAAACAAAGGACAACAAATAGCAGTGATGTAACTGACTTCTACCTCTCTAAAACTATTAAACATGCAGCAATCTCTGCAAACACAGAGACCATAGACTAAAAGCTGGAAATGATAAAAATGAATAGTTTGACCATCAAATATTCCAGTTAACACGAAAAGCATCCACACTGTCTTTTCACAGACGTTCGTTCCTCAGAGTGCTGCTCTTTAGCGAAGTTGATAAAAACCTGCGGAAAGAACACAGTGTAAGGGTTACGGTGAGCTTTTTAACTATGATTTTAAACAGCTAAACCTTCCTAAGCTCGGCTAAAATACGCATCTGAAATAAAACGTAGTTCATGTCTGTATGTGTAGGTAACAAATTTACATTTTGAAAAACGTCGAACCAGTTTCCAGCACTTACCAGGACGCAGATTTTTAACCTCTGTATATTGGATGATGCCAAACTCATGGTATCAAATATATGCTCAATCATTGCCGACAGCCATAGTTCAACTTGACTCTTACCCTACTGCACATTTGCCTACTGATGTTTTAAACCCTTCTTAGAGTTTTGATAGCGAAAAAAATATTCCTTATTCACCTGCTCAAGTGTGGTTTGACTGACACTGTAGTCCACAATATTCAGAGCGGTTCTGTTTCTCTCCAGCTGGCCAAAGATGTAAGACCAACTCAAACCTTCTGTTTCCACCTGAAAGTGTAGAACGCCCTGAAATGGCCAATAAAGGAGGTTATTTCACTTTATCCACATGGCATGTTAGCTACACATGACTTTTTATTTACCCAACATGAAATAGAACTGCTGCATTTTGTAAACCTGAACTTGAAAAAACTTGGTTTTAATCAGGAGTCTTTAAGGACGATAAGACTCTTGATTCTTCTTACCTGTCGACTTTAATTTGTTACAAAAACGCTGAGACAATTAAGTTTAGATATATTCACAACTGCTCTATATTAAACTGTTATCAAAATGTTATGCTAATAATGCTGCGCACCAACTCCAGGCCATGTAGCAACGCAACAATAACGATGCTCCGGTCGACACATTATTAACCCACAAACTTACATTGTGATTTTCCAGCAGCTTCGCTCCTGGGAAAGTTTGAGCTATAAAGTTCTGTGCATTTGTAACAGCTTGTATCAGCCCGCTGTCATATATAATTGGCTGCATCTGGCCGGGAGGAACCTGAGTAGGATATGCCGGATAGGTAGGGACTGGGACAGTAGGTTGAATATCACGGCTGCTAATTACTCCAGGTGGACCATAAGGACTACCTGTACAACAAAAATATAATCTGGTTTCTATACGCAGTTTTAAAACTATCATAAAGAAAATGGAGAGAATATAACAAAAATGTGAACGGACAAAATACAAATGGTCCTACTAAGCCATTTTCGAGTTAAGTTGTGCCTATGTTTCAAAACGAGTCTTCGAGCAAATCTTTTCTTATGAAAATAAGCTTGATTTGTAACTCATTTTCATATGAATGGTTTCGCACTAAGACTCATTTTGACACAATGGCAAAAGAAACTCGGGAATGGCCTATTGACGGAGCCGACGAGTGTCCAAGCATGGCCTCACCATCAGAATGAGGCTTCTCTGGTTCATTGACCTCCGGTAATTCAGCGGTAGCCACTGGATTGGTGAAAACCATTGCTGGAGCATGTCCCGGCGCGGAGACTGATGGAGCAGGATGGAAGCCATTTGCTACAGGCGGGGATTGGGACGGAATGGAGCCTGCAACTTTGATCATCAGAGTGTAGCCAGTTCCAAATCTACAGCGACAAAACAATCACAGTCAGGGAGTCATTTAGAGAGGAACATCCCCTCACTGACTCTTCTGATAAATTTAATTTTAATTATAAGATGGTCAGGAGAGAACCGTTCCACGCGATATGTTTACACATTAACCAAAAATGTACAGTCTAAGACACAGGTAAAATGAAGAGTCTTAAATCTACCACTGATCTTTAAATTAGTTCATGCAAATACACCGTCTCTTTGCTCCAAAGAAAACAACAAAATACCTGCTCTTAAGATGTTGAGTGGATCCCAAACATTTAAACTGCCCATTCACCATGATCGCCAGTCTTGTACACAGAGCCTCGCACTCTTCCATACTAAAACCAGAAAACGAGAGTGGTTAATTTAACATTGTAATTGTCACCTGACAAAGTGATGGACAGGTATTTGAAAAGAAGAAACTGAGCTTTAGGTATAAGAAAGAAGAAGTTTTTATCCCTCACCTGTGTGAGGTGAGCACAATGGATCGGCCTCTTTTCATTACGGTCATCAAGGAATCCCATAGAAAACGCCTAGCAACTGGATCCATACCAGTAGTGGGCTCGTCCTTCAATGACAAAAAAACAGAATTTAATGAATAGTGAAGTGTCCAAGAAGGTACCCGCACTTTCCAACAAAGATCTAACTGAGGGACGTCTCCTCACTCCTGACCGAGGGTAAGCATATTGTTTCTCACTGCCAAAAAGTTGTCTGCGTTCGCAAGTTGAAATGTTGGTAGATTACTGAGCGGATCTAGTGTTTCGGATTTCGGGTAGGGGGGGGGGTGTGGGAGGTTGGATGTTTAAGCTTGCTGTGATAGTGTGTAATACAAATAATACCGGAATAAACTCAATGATGAACAGTTTCACTCACCAAAAATACAATTGGAGGATTACCAACCAACGCAATAGCAGTGCTGAGTTTTCGTTTGTTTCCACCGCTGCGAAATAAAACAGTACCACGTACATTGTTAGTAGAAATAATACACAGCGCTAATGGAGATGTTCACATAGCAACAATCTGTATATACTCAGGAATAAGGAAAGTATGGCGGATAAACGCCACAGGAATTTATAATAAAAAAAACAACGGTATTAATCTTCCAGTATTCTGCCAACATCGCAAGTCATTTAATGAACCAAAAAGCCAAAAAATGTGGCGTTTATTCCTTCTACAAAATAAACACGATTTCAATGTGGCTTATTCGTACAACAATCACAGAACACACTGAACCAGAACTATCGTGCAGTGACTGTCTAGTAACCCTTTTTACGGTTACCTATTTCTATTTACATTACAATGTTATCCAAAACTGTCCTGAATTGCCTCACATAAGCTTACACGTTGGATCATATCGTAATGTAAATAAGAAAAGTTAACCGTGAAAAGAATTGTCAGTAACTTTTCTCACCTGTAGTCTCCACACAGTTTATCTGCCCAGTTGGTCAAATTCAAATGCTTTATGGTAGCAGAAACCAAGTCCTCTATCTTATTGGATGGTACACCCCGAAGGCGAGCATACATTGTGAGCATTTCACGACCAGTCATACGTTCAATGAGAGCATCAAACTGATGATGAAAAATAAACATATGAGATAAATTCCCAAACCTGGTATGTTTTAACTACAGCCAAGCTAGATACATGGTCAGATCAAATCATCTCGGTTTAGTTCATACTACTTAGTCTCACGTGACCTTGTCTCTTTAAAAGAGCTCATGCACGAGTTATTTTGCCACATACAAAATAAATTACCTTTAATTGAAGGAAACCTGAAAAGAGTAGGTAACAACTAAGATAGAAAAGCATTCAATAGATAATAGACCATAAAGGAATAATGATGGTCAAGCATGGAGAAGATTAACTCGACTAGGCTAAACACTTCAGCGTGGAGTCAAAATGGAGGCTTTGAAAACACATGGAAATGAACTCCAATTACATGATATGACCTGTCTTTTGTTGCTGGACCTTTCAGGAATTGTATCCAAATCTGGTTTGAAAGGCATTACTTAAAAACTAAAGTATCAGACCTGACGCTGACTGGGTGGTAACAAGAGTTTGGTTATTCACTTAGCCTTAAATAATAAATCGATTATATAAGAGCAACTGACCTGAGGGCAATAACCAATTCTTTGCTGGACCTGAAATTGAAAACAAGTTGCATTTGGTAAACAAAGTAACTGTTCTGCCATGTGTTAATATACCTAAAGAACACTGTATGTAGTTCTTAATACCTCTCTTAAGTTTGTCTGGATGTTGAATCCATCCAGGAAGGCAGTCCCTTCAGTGATGCTCATATCTCCTGTCAACATGCTGAATGTTGTGGTCTTGCCAGCACCTAAAAATACAAAAAATACATCACTTAGCTTTTTCAGTAACAAGCTCAACAAAACGGGCAATTCTCCATTAACTCGTGCTTAGATAATTCAGGATCTACTGTGAAAAGGAAAGGAAAGAGTACACACTACATAAAGAGAAAATATTACCATTTGATTTCAAATTTCTCTTACCATTTATTCCAAGCAAACCAAAACATTCACCGCGAGGAATTCCTAAGCACAGATGATCAACAGCAGTAACACTTGTACCGCCATAAACCTAAACACAAAATAACCAAAATTAACCCTATTACTCACTCTAACAATAGAGCCTCGGTTGCTTAAAAGATTGGATACCGCTATCCATTGGAAAACAAACTCTCCATAGTGGTTAGCGTGTTTTTTTTTTCAGGAAGTATCAACTGGACAGTGATATACCCGATAGAGATCATTTTCCACCCTTTGAACAATTGGGCCTAGCTTCAAACTTACCTGTCTGCAATACTTTCTCACCTTAGTCAGGTCTTTCAACACAACAGACTGGGCTCCAATCGCATCAGATGACATGTTTTGAATGCGTGTTCGCTCGTTATAGATATCCTCATCCTGTGGAACAACGGCAAGATAAAATAGTAATTTCGAAATTCAAACCTCGTTCTAATAACTATACCATGAACAAAATGTATTTTGTGACACTCACATGTCCAATAGACCATTTTATAGTTATGCGCTTAGTTACTGGCCTGTGAATGCAAGCGAGACTGGAAGTGAACTTGCTTTCATGGAGACCTCACCTAGTTTGCATAAGAACAACTTGATTTACACAACAAAAGCAGTGATGTCTTCATAAAAATAAGGTCATCTGCAACCTCGCTGCCATTCAAAGTCCAGACCACTGAACACACAAATATAAAGCGGTCTATCGTTGATTTCAAATTAAAAGTTCTCATATGTCGAATTTCAAATCTTCAACTTCGGAACCCTACCTCATTGCCTTGCCGTTTTGATCCAGACGCGCTTTTAGATGTTCTCGTTCTGGCGCCAATAAAGAAACGTACCTTAAAAACAGATGATTTTGTATAAATATCCTAACGGTAGCTATGATACGATAAACATACATAGAACTAAAGAACAAGAAGAAACCAGCCCTTCTTAAATACACAAAATCTTCTGAAGAAGGGCTAATCCCAAAACCTTTAGCAAACCAATTTATGTTGATTTCACAAACTATTTTCTTTATCTATATCATAGGTCTAATCTTACCTCAATTAGCAGGACCAAAATGAACAGCACAAGCGCTTCCACAAACAGGTACAGAGCCATTTGACCAATCCCTGGGCGCTCCCAAGACAAGCTATTGTCTGTGTATACTAACCCTCCTACTGTACATGCTAGTGCAGCACTGGGGAGAAGAACGAATACATCACTCGGTATTAAACCAACATGTCTCCAAGCCAGACTAGAGACAGAAGCTTCCTTCTCTAACAGATATCTACATGTAAGTTCAGTGAGCCTAACCACAATGCCGAAAGTTTGTTTGAAACATCTTGAACCACCGTTATCCTCAATACTTACTCAGGAGATTCGGTACACACTTTACGGTATCCATAGTTTTGATTGAGGTCCACAAAGCTGTATGCAAGCCTGCAAAGACAGCACTCAGTAATTAACCCTAATTGAATCCTCTTCAGACACTTAAGAAGATTAGAAGATCTGCAAGCTTGGCCTATCTTTATATTGTGGCGTTTTTTAATAGAAGCGAGAATGGTCTGGAGGTGTGGTACAAAGACGGAAACAGGCATGAGACTTTGCTCTCTCCTGTTGTTTGTTTTTTTTCTTTTTCGCTGTGCAATCCTATTGGCATCCATCCGTCTTACAGTCTATTAAGTATAAAAACAATTTAGTATAGTCAAATAATAAGACATTCGTTTCTTGTAGAATCAGTCTTTCAAAAATAAACAATTGCAAAATTGAAAGAAACCTGGAAATGTGATCATGACATATGGAACTCATATTTTTCATAATTATACTGTAAACACTTTTGTTTAGTTTTTCATTCGAGGTCAACTAATGGTGTGCAGCAAACCACTACAGAGCTGCCTATCAAAGCAATGCTAACAATGCTAGTCACTTGAATAAAATTTCCTAAAATCTGTTAAAATCCTAAATAAACTTGACTACCTCGCCTACAATCAAAAGCAGGAGTCCGCAATACTTACGTGTAGGACGGGATTAACATGAACACGTAATGCATAACCTTTGCCTCCTCCTCGAGCTCTAACGTTGGTAATTGCAAGACAAACACTGTGATCAACATTGCCTGAAAGGTAACAGAAATGGATAAAAAAAAAACTAGCAAAACAAACATATTCACTGGTAGAAAAAAGCTAGGTTATACGTCATGACTCTGCCTTCTGAAATCATAGATGCCTGTTGATCACATCACAGTTCGTCTCCTTTGAATTGTTAAAATGTCTAAGAACTGCAGAATGGTTTCAGATCATAACGTTTAAACCGTTATCTCGCACACAGTTTCACGTAATATATCAATGTTTGCGAACGCAGATGCAAACAAGGAGGGGTTTTCTTAATAAACATGATGTTCTGTAACAGCGTTTGCTTGATTAAGCTTGAGGGTTGTGGGTTTAATTCACTTACCAGACTGAGAATGGAGAGCACAAACACAGTCAGAGCATAACCAACCAGGGGAGAAGTGAATACAAATGACAGGCAGTAAACAAACGGCAACACACACAAACCGAACAGAATCTGCAGAATAACAAATGGTAATGAGAGTGTTCAAGGTCAGTAAAATGCTGAATAACTAACTAGAGCCTGAGTAGTTGCGGATGCCACATTGAACATACCTCTTATCAACAGAGTTTAAGGTCAGATTGAGTTTTTTACCCAAGCACAAAGTGCTCGAAAGCAAAATGAATTGAAAAAAACTTTTCTACCTATCACATCCCAAATGACTGAAAAGTTTCATGCCTTCTGGGAGAGATGTCGACTTACCAGCATTAAAAAGACAACGCCTAGTTCATCCTTGTAAGAGTCCACTTGAAATGCTGCAAACAAAATGAGGATACCCAGAGCAGGAACTAAATAGTTGAGGAAATCCCAGGTGTAAGTGGCAAACCAGTAACTAAATACATCCACTCCACTGACAAACTGAAGGTGCTTTGCCTGAAATAACAACATCAGTTACCTAGATTTAATTCCTAGTTCATAAAAAATTAGGTATTATTTACTTTGTAAAAACAATGTTATAAACTCACTGCACAGCATAAACGTTTAAAATAGTAATTATTTAGCCTATTTAATTACCTTTGACACTCTCTCCTGCACAACGAATGTGATAAAACTGGCAGCCATGAACGCCATCCCCAGTGCAAGAAATATGGCCAGCAAAAGAGCAGAAAAGTCACCTGTCACGTTATCGGCCTGACAAATAAGTAAAACAAAGGTAAGGTAAGATAAAGCCTGCACATTACGAGCCATGTGACCCATCAAGCCAGAACTTATCCCAGTTTCTGTTACATGAAGCGACTAGGGGTATTTAGTATTTAGTATTCTAGTCCATTGCAGGGTTCCACCCAGCATTTATTTGGCTGGTGCTGATTTTCTGACTAGGAAGTATCTTGCTCAAGCGCTCAACAAAATGTTCCCCGCCAAGGAGATGAGCGCACACACCATTAGGCCACCGAGCCCCCCCACCGCCCCTTTCAAAAAAGAAAAAACAATTATCAGTACTGTTATGCATTTCTGCCTCTCTGGACTTCAGAGTCTGTCTGGATTACGAGAACTAACAGTTTTCTTACACTCTTACTTATCCCAAACTGTCACTTCACAACACTAAAAGTAGTATTGTAAGTTTTACTAGTGATAATTATAGATATAATTATAAGCGCGGTTTTCAATTGAGAGTCGTAAAACCAAACCCAAGTCAATCATTCTGACCAATCACAAACGACACAGACAATCCAGTGAACCACTCAAAACCTGAAGCAAATACACGTAGACAGCTCTAAGCGCGAGAAAACGCGTGCAAGTGAGCCAATCGCTTAACATAGTTATAAATTCCAAAGCAGATTTCGACACTCAAGTGAGACGCGCTCTTTGTTGTGCTCCTTGTTGTGCTACCACTTACATGCTAAACTTTGTTAACTGACCTTGTTAGAGACACTGTTCGGAAGAGGATGGTTTGTTATCTCAATACCGTAAGATGAATCACCCATTTGATCTGTCAGCAGAATGTTAGACATTGCACTCAGGGCCTCGGCTATAGTGTGAAATGCCTGTCAAGACAATATACATAAACTATTATAACCAAAGCGCATACTGGCTAGAAATGTCACACTTAATGATAAGTACACAACATAGGGACTAGGGAGTGCTAATCCCTAAAACACAATGTATGCAGATCATGATTCTGGCAATAAGTGATTGAAGTACAAAATATTCCAGAATGCAATACAATTAAAAAGTAAAAATAAGCGAAAAAAGAAAGATGCCTCTACAAAAAAAGGACGTTTTATAGGGTATCCCTGTGTGAAAACTGCCTTAAAAAAGTACAGTTAACAGAAGTGGACTCCGTTGTTATCAATAAGCCTGGAGACCAAATGAATTGATAGGTCCAGGAGTCACAGCTACCCTTAATTGCCATGTATATTTGCACAACAAAAGAAAGATATAAAGCACTTTCAAGCTTATCCTATACAGCATCTCTGCCTGCTATATGACATTGTTTTGAGAGTCAATATTTACCTGGTTGCTGTACCAAACTGTGCTCTCTGTTGTGGGTGTCTCCTGGGTTTTGTTAGCTATTCCAGTGTTGTTAGTCATGTTTGAGGGTTTTAACATTGGCATTGAGTTCTTGGGAGCAAACGAGAAGCCAGTAACGTACACATTAAAGTAATTGGAGGCATTACTCTTTTCCAACACATATTGAGAGAAGTAAGTATTGAGGTCCGTCAGATCTGTTCCAGGGCAGCCCACTGCAGAACATTTCTCATCGTCGATTTTTTCATCAGGACTAAAGAAAAATAAACGATAATGACAATCTGTTATGCAGCTTTGTCCATGTAATTGTCGCAATAAGAAATAAAGATATTAAAGAATGTCATGTTAGTCTGTGTAATGAGTGAAGGAGGCGCGGACAAGTAATTTTAGGGCACTCAATTTGAAATCTGGATCTTGTTCAAATTCTCTGCATTTCCGCTATTTGGATTTTTACAAACACTTTACATTAAGTACTTACAGTCTAGCTTGGATGCACTTGGGACAGTCATTGTAACCAAAGTTGTAATCTGTACAGTTGTCTGGCAACAAATCCTTGCTGATAAACTGCGATATGAGAAGTTCAAACCACCAATAAGTTCCTTCTTTTTTCTTTGTTTATCAACTAGGTACATAATAAATAAAATATATTTTTATATCTAACACCTTGAACCAGAAAATGTCGAAAAGCAAAAACATTAACTAATGGCGATTTTCAAATTTGTTTTTTAGCTTCAAAATAACTGCAATACCTGTACCTATCACAGGGAAAAGTGCAAAAACAAACCCTCTAACAGTGAAATTATAATAGTAAGAGTTGCTTTTGTCGCCGTTGCTTCAGACTTGCTCAGGTACAGTCTAACAAAATATTGGTTAAAAACAGTTTCTTTCCAGTGGTGTTGCTGAACAGTTAGAATAAGTGTTTTAGTATATACCACACAAGCTGAATAACTAACGGAACAAAGAGTAACTTAACTTGAAACTTTACTTGTAACTTTATTTGAAACGGGAAGCCATTTTGTTTTTCTTCGGCTGCTCGGAGGTGAATAGTACTTGGCTAATCACCTCCTAGCTAGCCAATCAGCGTGTACGAAAAGCACTAATCACTTGTGTGGTATATACTAATCAATTATTTTCCCTGACATTTTGCAAACAAATATTATTGCCCTTTCTAATTTTCGTGTTGTAAATGTCGAACCTCAGATTGATTTTATCTAGACTATGATGGGTATTTGTATTTTTTGAGAGTTTTGTTGACTTTATTGGTTCTACGTTTAAATATAACTCACCATTTGCTTGCATTTGGCATTGAGCACAAAATACTCATAATTACAGCAGGACTCGCTATCGTCATCTACCGTGCTGTAATTTTTATTTCTAACAAAAATGCCATTGTTTCTGTTGCCATCTCGGATTTTGAAAACGTTAGATGTGATATCATCAACATTAACTTTTACGCCATCAAGGTAAGTTTTGGCTTTCTGAAAAAAGAAGAAATACATGGTTTCTGAGTTTGTTTATCTATTCCTTCCATTTAAGCCTGTGCGTATAAGGACGTATGCCGTTTGATGCATTTTTGTCTACTTCCCACACTAACAGTCAGAAAAGTTCATCATTTTCGTCGAAAACGCGTCCATTTGCAAGGTTCGAAAAAACTTGTAGTTTGCCTTTTGGAAAAGCACCTCCCAAATTAAGCTTGTCCTGTGCATGTCTCGGTTGACTTCTTTTCTGTTGTTGGCAGACAACCTGCCCGACACCCTAGAAAGAATGAGAAGTTACTTGCTCGGCAGGTATATCTACAAC
>OMLO01004364.1_pt1 | contig 11825 bp, 6 predicted proteins | sample 1674811 | NCBI WGS metagenome assembly OMLO01 (sample SAMN06265003, study PRJEB25207) | coral metagenome | isolation source: Coral host | place: Mexico:La Bocana,Puerto Morelos, Mexico | collected 2008-11-13 | reverse complement strand
GCTTGTAAAATATAAATTCATTTTTTACTAGGCGTCGTCCTCGGCGGCGTCGTCGTCGTTGCTTAAGCTCCCTAATAAGTGGCTGGCGGCGCGCATTACAGATCCCCACTGGAGGTGAGAGGTGAAGCGCGAAAAACACGAGGAATAAGAGCTAGACACGACAGTTCGCCAAGAATGCGAGCGCTGTAACAGGACCTCGAGGGTAATAAGGGAAAAAAATACGAGAAATCGTTCAACACTAATTAATATATAAAAAAAGCAATTTAAAAAGGTTTTGCACAAAAATGCAAATAAGCTACGACAGTCGCATTCTTGAAATAATGAATATGGTCCTGTATTGGGTCACAAGCGAATTCCGCGCTTAAAAATTGGAAAAATCCTTCACGAGTTCAGTTTCTTTATTATCTCAAAACTCGTTCGTCTGGAAATAATACGCGATATTACTGGGAGAGAAATTATAACGACTTCTTTGAATGACCGAGGTTATATGACAGTGTCAGCGATAAAAAGGGTCATGAGAAGATGCCAAAAGCAAACAGACATGACATTTAATTAGATAATTTCCTGGAATGTCTTGCTGTTAGAAGCTTCATAAACAAGATTCCACACAAGCTGCGGATAATTTTCTTGGAGCATGGTTGACCTTGCTCAGTGTCACTTAGCCCACGGCATTTTCTTCAGCGGCGTCGCTTAAGAAAATGGCGCATCATTCCAGGGTGCTCAACAGCACGTGCTAGTTTTAACTGGATGAGAAAAAGATAGGAAGCTCTCTCAAGAGTTTTGGAGTTTTGGCGAAGATTTGCCCCAAAAACGACACTTGATCACCCCGCAAGATGAAGAAAAAGAAAAAGAAGCAGAAATCGGAAATCCAAGATTTCACTAGAGATAAGTGCACGTGCTCTGACATGCTTCTTCCTGACAAGAAGTCTACACTCTTGGGCGACACGTTTTATTCAATTATCTTTATATATATTATCATCTTAATCAGTAACTCGGAGTCTTCGGGTCTGAATGACAACCAGGGTCACTTAATTACGAATATCCGCCTCACATGCCTGCGAGCAAAGTACATTTAAAGTGAAATTCCTTTTAATTGTCATTTAGAAGCTGAAAGTACTGAGACTCGGAACCAAAAACACCAAAAAACAGTCTTGTTTACGACTAACGTTAAGTTTGTTTCAATCTGTTTTCTCCGCCGGCTATGCACTGTCAGGTTTTATATACAGCTGAATGACCTCGTCCGCTGTTGTTTTTTTTTTTTCAGCTTAAAAATTTGTTTATGATATTTCATGCCAGTTTAATTCTAATCAGACAAAATATGCGAGTTCTAGTCACATGTAGTCACGAGAGAGTCTGGTACCGCACTGTTTACAATATCAATGGAATGTCTGAATTGATTTTCACGAATCCACAACATCATGTTAATCTCTGTTTTCAGTCGAGTCAGCCGTCGAGTCAGCAAAATGTTTCATAAACCATCAAAATGATACGTCCCATCCACTAAAAGAGACATGACGCTAAAGACTTCCCTCCAGGAAATCTCTTGGAAACAAAAAAACATGTTTTAAATTGCTGGGTAAAGATTTCTTCACGTACAGAAGAGCACGACAGATTACCATGCAGGAAGCTTATATCAATTATGAAATAATTTCCATAACGGGCTTCAAACTCCTGATTTGTAAAAAGAACATTAAAATCCATTTTTTTCCGCATTGGATGGCTAGTTATACTCTTGGCAGTTTTAGCCATTAACTCACTTTCTTACTATTTTCGATACTATTTTACCATAACCTCATTTTTTTAGCATTATCAGTCAGAAAAGGAAGAAAGAGCTCCTTCCTTAAAGAACTGAGTTGTAAAGGCTCCCACATTTGTCAACAAAAATGCAAATTCCAAAACAAGTAAAAGCTGATTGAAAAGAAATATATTTTGAAATGCGTTGATGCCATTCTCGTCTCTATGACAAAATGTTCCCCAGTCCTCTCCCCTGGAATGCGTCCAAGGCCATATAAGGCACCTTTTAATGTTCACGTTTAGGGCTCCTTCGCTCATAAATTTGTACCTAAGAGGAATGCTAGATATAACCGTTGATGGAATTGCTTTCCATCGAGAGAGTTGTAACTAATACTCCCCCGTTGCTTTATGCTAAGGAAATTGGACTACAGCATCGAGCTCTGGCGGCATGTCAATACTAGAAGGGAACCGAGAAATTCTGCTGTAACAAGCTTGTATTTTACAGCTTTCAAACAGTCGCGGGGAAATTATCAACTGAATTCATATAAACGTCACATGAATTCTCATTTTAACTTACGAAAGAAAACCAAAGCACAATCAGTTTCGAAACGTTGCAGTTTATTTTTGCGGGTGCATGGAAACTGAATATGATAGCAGTGATTTTTGGGTAGGTTGGCAAGCCGATACAAAAAACTACAAATCACTGTTATCTTGAATCTGAGAAATAAAGCATTTCACAATGAAAAGTTGACGCTAGGCTCTTAAATAAGCAGTGTTATTCTGTCTCCTCTGCTCTTTCGCCTTTATTCTATGAAGAGTAAGTTTGGATTATGTCTGGTTCTCACGGTGTGAAAATAGCGGGTCGTCGTCGCCTTTAGCTATCCCTCGATATAAGATGTCCGCTTGACTAAGTGGTGAAAGAAACTGAATTCACTTTTCTTCATCGCCAAACCATTGACTGTACTCGATCGATACTCGAATATTCCACTACCGATACAACCGATACAATTTTTTACTATCCAAACCGAAACGAATAAAATCAGTCGAACTGAGGCACAAATTTGAATAACCTGGAATTCATACCTAAATTTCCCCACACAGCTTTGTCCATCTTTTTCCCAAGGAACTGAACAACGTATCTCGACACTGTTCAGTAACCAATAATTTGATACCGTAAACTATTTCCCTGCAGTGCGACATCAATCCATATTCACCGGCCGCAGCAGATATAGGTCCCTATCAACCAAGAAACGTCGGCTCCTTCGGTCTGGGCAAGTCTCTTTTCTTAACAATTGCGTAGTCACTATAGAATTTCAAAACCGCAGACAAGGCTTCCTGGTCGAGTTGGTAATGTTTAGCCAGCGTCTCTGCTGTCCATGTATCCGGGTCCTCCAGTCTTTTCGCAAACAGTTCCGACAACTGAAAGTTGGTTATTTTTCCCTTGGGCACCTGGCCGATCTCAGCAGAACCCCGCGACTCGCGAGACATGGGTAAACTTCTTTTTGTTTCGTCACTTTTCGTGATTGGCTGAAAGAGGTGTCAAGTGTTTTGATTGGTTAAAGAGTTCACCAATAAGTGAAGTAGCGACTGGAATTTGCAATTTGAAAAATTGTTACTTAACAATTTATGCGAAATTAAGCAAATCATCTCGCTAGACATAAAAGTGTAGGCCGCAATTTGTAAAATTATTTTACATTATGCAACCTTTGTACTCATCATGTGATGATACCATGCAGTAATTTAGAAAATGAAACATTAACATATCTTTTCTCATATCAATATCAGTCCTGCATGTAACTCTACGCTATGCCAGCTCCAGCAGTTTCACATATTCATTCTTACACCAAACGGCATATCACACTGGGCTTCCTTGCAGCAAGTTCTAAAATCACTAACTGCATTCGTCTGCTACTTACACCATTACTCAATACATTGAGTCACGACTAACTGGCTTACTGTCCCTTACACTTGCGATAGCAATCTTCCGGTAACGGTGTTTACTCTAAGTTCTCGCTACCCTTTTAAAACCCAGCTTTTAAGATGATGGGGCACAGTTAGCACAATTAGACCTCAAGGCTCAAAAAGAGTGCCACCTGGTCATCCAGGACTATAAAGCTCTATGTTTAGTGGGGAGTTGTTTTCCATTAATTATGTAATCTCCTCCTTCAACATAAACATTCTTTTACAAACCAAGAAATGTATGCGCAGGAATAGAATGTGCTCTAGATAATTTGTTATAAAATATATGAGATACTACACACGCTCCCATTGGTCAATAGGTGTGGTTATATGAGAGTATGTACACACAGTTGTGACTTTTTAGAGTCACGCAATTTTTATAGAAATGTATCAATATAAGCAATAGAGCACTTTTTACATAGCCTCTTCTTAACACCTGTGTTTAGATGAGAAAACATGTGTGATTGCTTAATTATCATTTAGATGCCAATCATGACCTTAGAATGACCATTTTAAACAACGGTAAGTTCTGTCTAATCTAAGAGTGATTAAACTCTAATTTCCCTTTTCCTGTTATCAATACATTTTTAAACAGAAAGGAGGTGAGAATAAAGAAAATAATCTGTCTTGGTATACCACCAGACACTCAGAGTTAATCCTAAAAGTTGTTTTTACTGTGATACTCATGCAGAAAAATATAGAGCAAAATTGTTACCACTTGTGCTGGAGCTTCCAGTGTATCAATTTTGAAATCTTTGAGTCGACCCAAGAAGTTATCATCTTTTCTATCTCTTTCTTTAAATAGTTCTTCATTTTCTGGAAATTAAAGGTAAATAAACTTGGTGAATTTAAATTCTTAGCTCTCTGGGAAGCACACAAACGATTGAAGAGAAAATACAGGAAAATACAGGCTAACAAATATTTCCTGTACAAATGCAGGTCACAGACATGTGAAAGGCAATATTCCAGTCTGTAGATGATGTTATTAGGTGGCCCACAAAGATTGCTGATCTGCATAAAGAACCTGGGGGCTTACAGTGGTCAAAAAATTCAACACCACTTCTACTTCTAATTGTTGCACCTTGATTATTTTGCAAGAAAATTTTATAAACTGAGGCAGAACTGGGGGGTTCGGGGGGTTCAATTGAAGCCCTAAATTGGAACTACAGACGTCAAAGCAATATATTTACACATAGTTTTGTAAATGCAAATTTGAATACAAATACATAATTTTGATTGTTTTAGCATAGTTTTGCAATATTTTGATGCAAAAGAGTGACATATTGGGTTAAAAAAAATGAGACCTCAAAACACCATGACATGGCCTCAAAACGTCGGAAATCGCATTTCCGAGGACTTGAATTTCAAAATTTTCCGGGGAAGGATGCCCCTGGAACCCCTTAAGGGGACTGCCTTCGCCGGCCCTTATATCTAACCCCCTTCTGTGAAATCTTGGATCCGCCCCAGGTAAAGTAGTATAAAGTAGTATCGGTCAGTGTAAAATGCTGACTTACGAGGGAAACAAAAGAAATCTTTCTTTCGTTTCTTTAGCCTTACCTTATTTTATTCATGAGCAAATAGAAGATAAAGAAGATACAGCGGGAATGAAGTGCAGGTGTTATGTCATTCATACACTGCAAAGCCTACATTATGTGGATTTATCATAGAAAAATAAGTTTTGGCGCATATTTCAGTTTCAGAAATGTTTAAAGCTTTAATGTACGGCCTATATATGAAAAGGGTGTAGACTTCAGATAAAATCAAAATGTAACTGCACCAGGTGATGATCATATAATACCTCGATGTTTTAGCAAAAACACCGAGCTGCAAGGTACAATTTGCTCAAAGTACTCACGTTTACGCGCATCAGCTAATACAGCCTGAGAGCTTGGATGACTTGGAGCAACTTTTGGTTTCTTTTCCAGTATTTTATCCACTCTCCGTTGTGTTTCTAGAGGTTTTTTAATGAAACGAGTGGCTCGGGAAATTCTGGCCCCCATGTTAGATTTTTAGTTTTTTGGCGTACTCCGCTGACTGACCGGCCGAAAATCATGTTACCCTCGTTCCCAGGGTCCTCTCTCTTCCTACCCCCTGGGAACGAGGTTGACCAGTCATTATTTATTGGGGGTGACGCCACTATATTTGAGGGAAGGGTCACTATTTTTTAAGTTCCGCTTTGGGGAGTATGATTTCAAAAAATGTGCCATTGAGGGGAGGGCTACGATTTGTTGGCGTTACAAATATTACCACTTGCTTGTGTTTGAACTCAAATTTGTCTTTATTTCATAACCACTACCAATTGCATAGAAAAATGTGGGACTTTTTCAATAAAACTACATGTATCATGGAAACCTGCATGGTCTTCCTAGCGTCAGGGCTGCTTTAAAAATAATAACGAAACACTAAGACGCCTATTGTTTAAAGTTCATATAAATTTGAAAATAAAGCATGATAAGATGTCAGCTGAAGCTATGTCACCAATATAAACTTTTTTTGAACACAAACATTAAAATTTTCTAAGATAAAATTGTCATACAAATACAAAAATACTTTTTGTTCTGTTACAAGTCAGTCCAATATGGACCGTAATCGTAATCATTGTCCGAACTCTCCTTGATTTGTTCTGGGACTGCTGTAACTCTGCAATCGTCTTCTTCATGTAAACATGGGTCGTCAGCTTCATCATCCAGATCATTATCATCATCATTGTCGTCATCGTCATCGCCTTGGTAACCAGTTGCCGCACTACTTCCATCCTTGACTAAGATGCTTGAAAGGTAGATGTTGTCGAGGATGACGAATCGGATGAAGAATATGAAGATGTAGTGCTGGGGGAAATTGGCGACGACATTGATGAGGATGAAACATCAGATGCAACAGTGAAAATGGTGAAGACGACGGCGAAGATGACAATGACAGCGACGACGACAATGATTATGGCAATGAAGAAGATGATGATGATGGTGGTGGTGATATAGTGATGGTGACAATGGAGACAGCAATGACAATTACAGTTATAGCGAAGATGTACAAATAAGTGACATCCTGGTTACTACCAAATCTGGTAGAACATGCAGGACATGGAGAGGACGATACCTAAATTACTGATTTTATTAGAAATTGGTCTTTGACTAAAGGAATCGCTTGGAATTTTATTGTAAACCGATTTTATGCTATTTTAGTCCTTGGGGAGGGTCATAATTTTTTTGACTTCAGTGAAGGGAGGGCCAGAACTTTTTAAACCCTTTGTGGGGGAGGGAGGGCCACTATTTCTTCGCGAAACTTTTTCTAAATATAGTGGACCTCCCCCCCCCCCGATAAATAATGACTGGTCCCTTAATTAACATGACTTCAGTCCGTCATTTCTCTCGAGGTGAAAATTTTTATATTTTCAGTGGACTTGGTATAGACTGAGGCGTTTGGCCAAAGAAGTTGTGTTACGCAATGCATTTGACGCAACTGAGTTCTGCGGATAAAAAAAAAACTCGACCTCCTTTAGGGAGGACCCTCCAAGGGCGGGTTTGGAAAAAACATCAGCCTCAGTAAACGAATTTGTCGATTTCTGAGACGTTTTCACACGTTTTTAGATTTTGAATTTTAAAAAATATTGATTTCCTTTATCAGCTTCTCTCACGGTTGTAGCATACTGGGTTTTAGTGCACGCGATTAGTCGCAAATCTCTATACACTCAAACCATCAGCATATAACTATATTCTCAGAAAAAAATCTGTTTAATAATCTGTACTGAAATATAAACCAAAACCCTTATTCTCTTCGTCAGTTCTTTTCACACTCACTAATTTTTACGTCAGTTTTTATCAACCTCGCTTATTTTTTTGGCCAGTTCTTACCACACTCACAGACCTTCAAAGAACTTTCATCGAAGAAAGCGCACGCACAAACCCTGCACACACTTATTTACGTTGCTATGACAACGGAGCAAAGGACGCAGCACTCGTACACAGACGTCTGTAGGTGCTGGATCGCCGGGATAAAATTCTAGGACGTGTTGTTGAAAAAGAAAGACCACTCCGTGATCTTGAAGGACTGCATGAACATCGATCTTTCGGCAAAGTGAATGGCTTTCTTTTCCGCTCTTTTGGCCGGGCGGCCTTTCGACATGAGGATAAAGGTCTAGTTATTTTCTGTATGAGTCCGTTCGTTAAAGCAATTTCGTTCAGGGTTTTCTTGTAAGACACTACGTCCTTTAAGAAGTGAGGTAATTTCACGCAGTCCTGCCGTGCGATGCGTCTAATTCTTCTGAGTTCATCACAGCAGATTTTTCCCGCATACAGCAGCTTGAAATCGATCTCGTTGACTTGACGTAGAATCATCACAGCTCCTACAAAAAAAAGAACAATTTGAAGGTCACAACGTTAAAATTTATTCACCTTTTATGGCTAAATTTTGCAGTCTTTCACTGTAGACCAGGCGTCTTAGTGTAGACTGATTTTAAAAAAAGGCTAACGACGCGAAGACAATACTGTTTAGCGGCTGGGAACAGCATTCGGGCCGACAGCGTGAATTTTGCTTATGTGACCATGGCAACCTTGTTTCGAGACTTTTAATAAGAGTATTTAGTAGACTTCTACTAATCCAAATGCTGCAATCTGATTGGTTTAGCTACTCCTATACTATCAGTATCACCCAACTAGTGGACTAATGCAAATCCTGCATTTTGATTGGCTACGCTACTAGAAGACTATTAGCAATAGTCACCGAGTAGCGAAATTCTTTCTTTTTATTCCCAAATAAATCTTTCATCAACTTGCATTGCTAACTTTATTATTGCTTTTTCTGTCCGACTAGTTGGGTGATACTAAAACAATTAGACCCTTCGCCCTCAAGGGCCACGGGTCAATAGCCCATTTAGCTTCGCCTCATGGGCTATTTACCCGTAGCACTTGCAGGCTGCGGGTCTAATTGTTAATTAGCTCTTGCTTGTTTGATGAGCACGCGTACACAACAGGAAATTTCAAACGACCTAATTCAGTCCGCGCGATTTTTTTAAAGCGAAAAATAAAATACCATATACAAAAACAACTGGAAATGGTTTGCTAGAAGAAAATTAAAGTAATAATTCTACTGAAACAGTTAGATTATTTGCTCTCCAACAACATGATAGTTAATTCGCCTTTCTGCCTCATAAACTATCACCTCATAGAAATCGAGAACTCAATAATCTAATTGTGAACTGATATGGCACGATTTATGATGTTTTACAGATTATAACACGAACTAGAATTAATACATTCGTGTTCTTTTACACGCTGGACATACCTTCGAAATAACATTGGTCGTATCCACAGCCCCCTATGTCGCTACAGTCTGACAAGCAGCGTTTGGCTCGTACAACCTGCTTCCATCGCTGCTCTGGATCGTAAATGTACATTGCCAAATGATCAAAAAGTTCCTTGAAACACATTTCAGTTGACATACACGCAGTATCTGAAATACCGAAGTCACAAAATTACCCTGACTGAATTGCAAAGCAATCCCAGTTTATAAATCTGGCCTAATTTGCAATCGCCGGCGAGTGTTGTGGTATTTGTGAAACACAATGAATGATAAATTTCTCAAGTTATATTAGGGCGAGATCGTTAATGATTCATAATTTCACATCTAAGAAATTAAACAAAATTTTTAAAGTCTTAGGCTCCTACCAAGCTAATGGGTCTGCAAGAAATGGAAACAAAATTATTTTCGACCACACTAGCCTTTTCGTGTTGTCTTCACCTGTCTTCGCTGTCATTCGAAAACGCATACTTATTGATACGTTTTCACCTATTATTCACACTTGAACGACCGACGCTTTTCTCGGCATAGTTTTCAAAAGCCTTCGTTTTCACCTATGCACACTAGAAATAGGGCGTTTTCAAACGGCTCCACTTTTCGAAAGCCGAGTCTGTTTTCATCAGCGTTTTCGATCGTTTTCATAGTGTGGATGATAGGGGAAAAAGTACGCGTTTTTGAATTAAAACGCATTAGTGCGGTCAGGATCTAAACGAAGTCGATCCCCACCCCTGCAACCGCCCTCCCCCAGCTCCTACGCCTATGCCTACCAGATTTTCAAGGTACTTACAGTACAGTAGTGCCGGTAGGAACAGCATCTTGACTTGCGCCTGGTAAATGGTGTTAATAGCCGCCAGTCCTTCTTCGTTTACCCTGCCAGCGTAAGACCTGGGAGTCCGCAAGTCAAACTTTTTTCTGTTCGAGAACCACGGCTGCAAGCCATCATTCGTGGTACGAAGCTAATGTCGGATTTAATACAAGATAAGGGTATTTTGTCAATTTATGGAAACTGGTGTATTCCTGATGTTTACGAAGTTGAAATATTTAGAAATATTAACCGGTCACCACATAATGTCAATTACAAGTGACTAAAGAAAGCTACGAAACGATCTCTTTCATGCTAAGTTGGTCAGTTACGAGGATCGAACACGAAGTGTGTACTGTACAGATTGAGCAAGAAGCAAAAACCGGCACTTCCTTGGGTTTATGAGTACGTGACTCAAAGCGGTCGCTACAGAAAAGTTAGGACGTGATCTGTATCAGCAGGAAATATTTAAAAACATATCCGATCGAGTAATCGAATGATCGGGAAGCCTTCTTTTCTAGGCGATAGGTACGATTTTGTTAACACTTGTCAAAAGGGTTGACATCTGGATAAACAACGGAAATATGTAAACAAAGAAAGTATTACAAGACAATCTTGTTTATACACCGGCAAATTCTTATCTTGTGCTTCACACAAAAATCGTCATTCTGTAAGCAGAAACTATAGTTTCCTTTTTAGCTGATTTAACAAGAAGTCGAAAGATTGTCAAATTGTACTTTATCACAAAAAGCGCAACAAGTGGAACTTTAAAACTCCTAATTTATTGTCGAGGAAGTTTCAACACACCTCAAGCCCCGGGCCTAAAGCGCAAGATATCTGGCGATATATAGAAGCAATCTCATTCTGGCAGAGGTTGCGACAGAAATCGACACCCCCTGTGAAGCATGAAACCGGATTTTAATTTGGTTAAATAAATCTCACCAGGATATTTCAGAATGTAAATAAAAAATTTAGCTTTCTAGTAGTGATAATAATATATTTAACTTCAGACTTTTACTCCAAATCAGTGTGATGAAAGGTTAACACAAGAAGGATACAAAATGCGTCCCAATTTCATGATCCATCAAACTTTTTATCCCATGTTCTCGAAGGTACACATTTTCATTGCTTTTCTTGAGCCACAGAGTGAATTTCCGCGCTTCCGGCCGATTGTACCGCACGTTAGGTCCTTGCCATGACATCTTTCCACTGCAGTTGAGATCGCTTGTCCAGAACACGCTTAGCGAGCCATCCAAACCATGCGATTTTAAATACTGCAAGACCGTCTGCGATGCTTGACCAAGCGAGATCCTCTCTCCAAATGCCACGTCCAGAAACACATCACCGCTGCCGTATGTATCCCTCACGCGCTCCAGAATGTAACGCGCTTCTTCAAAAAAATCGAATCGAATCTCAGCTTTCTTCTTGTTTATGCCCAGCCATTGAACGGATCCGGCGAATGTAAAGCGGGGCACCTTACCAAATTTGAGGAAATTTTCTTTTTCTTCTTGTAGATTGTTTATGTGGTCATTCGATTGGTACTTCAATGGCGTTTCGCGAAAAATTTTTACCGGCGTCTTGACCGACAGATCTGGCGCGTTGCCCATTTCGGACATTTCGCTCTTGTCCGAGGAGGGCATCCCTAAATGGGACGACAGAGAGCGATGTACCACAGAAGTTTATCCTAAACACATCCAGCAAGGGGTTTTCACGGCGTCTCCAGCTGATTCGTCGGCTTCATGAACGAACAAAACCATCAGGTAATTACTGTCGTTATGGAAACTTTCAATCTCAATTAAAAGGCTTAGTGGCCACGCTTCCACCTCAAAGACCAGGCTACAAATTTTCAAGATGGCTGATTACCCGGGTGCAAACGATATAAAGGTATATATATTTCACAGTTACTGTTTCTGAGACGTACTTGCCAGAAGTCGAGTTCTTACTTAATGCACTATCCCAATTGCTGGTTTTCACCTATCATGTGATCAAACCTAAAAATCGTAACCATTCGATAAAGAAAGTCACGAATAAGGGA
>OMLO01004363.1_pt1 | contig 11826 bp, 5 predicted proteins | sample 1674811 | NCBI WGS metagenome assembly OMLO01 (sample SAMN06265003, study PRJEB25207) | coral metagenome | isolation source: Coral host | place: Mexico:La Bocana,Puerto Morelos, Mexico | collected 2008-11-13 | reverse complement strand
TTGTCGAGATGAAAGTGTAGTTTTTTCTGTTTTCAATATGTATCACGCTCTACCTTAGTGTATCGAGCACTGTACTATTGAAAAATCGAAACATTGACTTCCCAATTAACCAAAACATATGTATTGTAAACAAGAACCTGATGAGACATTGATTATTATCAAAAGTGAAAGGACACGACATCTTAGATAAAAGCCTTTTGAGAGCAGAAAGGAGATCGTGTAACAGTAATTTTAGTACAGAATGTCAAAGTTTAGATACCAAATTCCGCCTGAAATCCTCAATGAAACGTATGACAAGTATTTGATGTTTCTTTACAAATGTAAAGCGATCCTAAAAATTATCTTGGTTTCATATTCGACGAATTTACCGAGGTTGACTAGTCTATTCGAGACCGTGACAGGCAGTCTGATAGTCCCTGACTGATCACAGATACTGAGCGATGTGATGCTCTGCACGAGCTCGGTAAATTCGTCTTATGGAAAGCCGAAATAATTTTTAGGATCGCGTGACATTTCTAATGAGACATCCAATACTTTCAATAGGTTTAAATGAGGCTTTCAGTTGGAATTCGTAATGTGAATATTTAGTATTCGGTTTGTGCCGAATTTTTCTAAGTGTCAAGCCATTTTATAGTAAGCCCAGGCATGGATATTTCGTCAACTAATAAACCAAACTAATTTTTAGGATCGCAGACTGTTAATTATTCCACGAGTTTGACCACAGGTCTCCTTTGATTAACCATGAATGGGCAGTGGTTAAAACTTCCCATGTTTAGGGTGTTTTCTGATATGCTTGGCTGGCTCTGACTGCTTATTAACATCTGAATGTTCATTAACACGAACTGCGAGGTTGCGTGCTGTTCACCAATGTATGTTTGTCGACACGTACACTTGCCTTGGTAAATAACGTGTGATGGATGTGTGATTTTGTCTTTTAACTTGAAATTGATTCCATCTTGCTTGTTTTTAAGAATTAAACAAAATTCTTAAAGAAACTCAACACATACACCAAATGGAGGTTCAACTTCTTTATCATGTGGCAAACACGCAAGGAGTAAATTTTCAAATTTAACAGCTTTTTACCTAATTTTATTTTGTACTTTTATCATCCAAATGTATATAGTGCTTATTGTGTTGTGCTTTGTTCTTTAAAAGGTTTTTATAACGCATGTAAAACATGTGGTCGAAAGTGGCCTTAGAATCTGTAGTTGCTCAAATTTCAGGACTATAGCCTGACTTTCAATGTAGACAAAGCAAAGCTTGTGAGCACTGAATGCGTGAGCCTCTAGAGAACTCAGAGGGCATATTCTCCTTTGTCCCTGTAAAAAATCAGAAATCCTGGTAGGAATTAAGAGTGTAAGATTACATTTCTTTATATCAGGCTGGAGAACTCTGAAAATGATTTGCTATTAATTGCTTACAACATAACTATTAATACTTGTTGTCAGGCTGTGTTATAGTTTGATGGTGACGCAGTTTGTCTTTTTTCCCATCAGTATACACCCCTCCACCTTGATGGCAAAAATGCTGCCGCTCTAGCATGTTTAAAGATAAATATGACAATACTCATACTTTGTTTACCAAACTAATTTTTGTGCCTGAAGAGCCTGTGTTTGTTCCATCAGATATATGAAGATTTGAAATCACAACTCAGCATTCAAACTTCTTTATGGTATTAAAATTGGTTTTGTTGATATTTACCTTAATTGCAGGGTCAAGTTGTTCGAGAGTGAACTAAATTTATTTAATCGACTGATGCCTGAATGAAATTGCTTGAGACGCACCCCTAATTCCCTGGCATTTTTTGGAATATTTCAGAGCAAGCGAAAAAGCAAAAATAAACCTTTGTACAGTTACCACAGACACAAGATCAGGTTTTGAGTCATTGTTTATTTGAAGTTCAATGAATGAAGGGCCAAAATATTAAAAATCATAAAAAAAAGAACTCAACCTGATTTGTAAAACTGAGAAGAAAACAAGAAATTATATTAATTCTTTTTTGTGCAAAAAAATGTCCTAGAAGCAAAAAAAGTTTAAATGCAAAAATTAGTTTATTATTGACTTTGGAGGACAAAACAAAAGCAAAGACAACAGAATTTCCCTTCTTGTACTATAACAGCTATTATTTGAATAAAAAATGGCAGAATAAAAGCAAAAGACACATGCAAAAATCAATCTTAAAGTGCCTATGAAGTGAAATTTGTTTTTGTTTTAATTAGTTTTAAAATTTACCTTGTCAAATATGCTATTCCAAAGTTTGAGATATCTGGCGTTAAAAGTAATGATTTTACAAGCCTTCAAAGTTGAGCCATTTTGCCCTCAAAAATGGTATTTGAATCCCGTGGTCAAAATACCATGTGACAGCAACCTCTAATGTCACTGACGAACCTTAGGCCAAAGTTGACGCTAGTGACAATTCATGAGATGCAAATGATGTCGAGGAAGGGGAATCTGACGAAGACAGGCTTACAGCAGCAACTCTGGAAGCAAGATACGAAAGGGAAACTCCTGTTAACTTCTGGTTGGTAAATAGTGGTTTTATTTTAGACTTTTATGCTGTGATACCTGGCTTTATATATTTCAAATCGCAGAGACAAACCTGTCTCACCAGATCACACAGCGGCTTTATTGATATCACAAGCTTTTGTACAAGTCCAGCTTACGAAAAAACATGATTTCATTTTTATCCCCTGGCCCTTCAGGCTACTCAAAAATGGACAAGCTTCACTCATAAGACGACTCTTCAAAATGTGCCAAACATACAGTGTAGCTAAGCATATTTTGATGTTGGATCCTTAAAGTTGTGTCAGTATCTTCGGACAAACTGGACCCATTTTGCTTGAACATCCAGATCTGAGGGGAACAGATATATTTGTATACCCAGCGTGAATGTTGTGTTTTTTTGCAACTTTGCTGGTTTGGGGCACCAGTAACACAATATCACCCTTGCGGTTTCCTCTTCTCCTTTAGATCCACGATTGTTAGAACAATTTTGGCACCAAAGGGACATCAGAGGTTGTTGTCACATGGTATTTTAACCGCATGATTCAAATACCATTTTTGAGGGCAAAATGGTTCAACTTTGAAGGCTTGTAAAATTGTTACTTTTAACAGCAGGCATCTCAACCTTTGGAATCACGTATTTGACAAGGTAAATTTTAAAAGTAAGCAAAAACAAATTTCACTTCATAGGCACTTTAAAGAAAGAAACAGTAAGAAATAGTACAGTGCTGCAAAAGAAAGATGAAAGTTGTAAATAAAAAAGATGACAAAAATAAGCCCCTTTTTTACCTCATGGTGTCATGTAATTTGTGCTATGGGGTTTTGTGTTTGGGGCTGCAATTAAATTAAAAATCACTCAGTCACTTTTGTTAGATGCAAATTTATGCATTAAACTTTGATTAAACATGTTTTTCTATATCTTCCCCTCAATGACAAGTTTTTTTGTTGTACTCAGAGTCATGCCATTATCTCAGTGTATGTATTTGGGGGTAGTACAAAGGCAAGAATATGTCCAACTACTTGGGTAGATTCAAAATGGCATCCTGTCCCCTTGAAGCATGATGGTTTTTGGATTCCAAACCTGATTGAGACATGCCCGTGTGGAGCCAAAAATGAAAAGGAATACTACACAGAAACGAGCATCAAAGACCTAAAGTAAAGATGACATGAATGACTGGTGCATGACGACACATCAAAACCGCGAAGATCATGGTTTTATGGCCAAAGCTTTAACCCTTTGGTGCCCAGTGTCCAATATATCAGGCAGCAGAGTTGTCTGCACTTATTTTAAGTAGCAGTCTCTCCCAAAGTCATTACCAGTCTCCAAATGATTATTCAATCAAAAACCCACTAGGAGTCGCCATTTTGGCTAGAATGCAGCTATTTCTTTGAGTTTTTTTTCAACATTTTTTCAGGTTTGTTGACAAGACAGGATTTAAAGTCCACTTGTAAACATGATTAGATTGCCTTGACATATAGCACGCAGGATGTGCTCGATTATTTGGAAGGAAATTTCGCTATTCCTGAAGATGGTTTTGAGTCTGACATTGTTGAGAGATTTGAAAGTGAAAGTGACAAAGATTTGGAGCCAGAAATGATTCTGTCTGGGGACCTTATGGAGCCAGATGATGAAATTGATTTGAGGAATGTTGTCATGGAGGATGAAGAAGCCAATGATACAGACAATGGTGAAACTACAGTAGTGCAACTGAAAGGCCAAGTAAGTATTCATTTAAAGGTTTAGAGTGGACAGATACACCTGAAGAGGTACCAGCTATTCCTGAGCTTAGAGAGAATGTTGGGCCAGCTGTAGCATGCTCTGCTGAAATGTCATGCCATGAGCATCCATTCTTTGCCTTCTCTGAGAGATTAATGGAAGGATGAGTGGGTTTTAGATGTCCCTGAATTTGCAAAAGTGATGCCAAGAAACAGATTTCTGGACATAATTATAAGTGGATAATTACATATAAATGATAACTCGAAGATGCCAGCACGTGAATCTCCTGATGCGGATAAACTTTTCAAACTAAGGCCATTCCTGGAAAGCTTACAAGCTACATTTTGTACTTTCACTCACTTTCAGAAGGGGGCTGGGCTACTCTGTCGTCACCCGCCTTTGCAAGGGAATAGAGGGAAAGTGGTACAATGTCTGCTTTGACAATTTCTTCACATCATATCCTCAGCTAGAAGATCTGTATTCTAAGAAAATTCTAGCATGTGGAACTGTTAGACAAGTACAAAGGCAGGCAGTTCTTTTTGACAAAAATGCAATCAAAAACAATGAAAAGGGGGGAGATGGTCTGGAAGATGAAGGGTCCTATCCTTGCTCTAACATGGATAGACAACAAACCAGTGACCATTTCTGGCACAACAACTGGCATTCCTGAAGAGCAAGTACTTGAAGTGCAAAACAAGGAAAAAGATGGCTCCCTTAAGAATGTTCCCTATCTCCCCATTGTTTCAGCCTGTTTAATGGGTGGAGTTGACAAAACGATCAAATGAAGTCATATTATGGTATTATAAATTATCTGGAAAGAAATGGTGGACAAGGGTTTTCTTTGACCTCATTGACAGGGCAATCTTCAATGGCAAAGTACTGTTCATTGAATCCCCCCACACTCCAAAGAAAAAAAGTTTGAAGGATTTCAAAGTTGATTTAGTGAAGTTGTTCGTTGGTAACTTTTGTTCTCGACAAAAGCAAGGGAGGTCCTCTCTTGATAATCAGCAAGCAAGGTTTGTGGAGAGGCATTTTCCTGACTTCTTGCCAATGAATGAAAATATGAGGAGGATGGAAAGAAGATTTGTCCTTAGCTCTAAAGCCAACATCAGGAAAAAACAAGCTATTATTGCCCTGACTGTGATATTAAATATGCTGCACCTTGCTTTTGCATGGATCATCAATGTTAAAATCTGTAAAAGTTATGTTGAGGTCATCAACTGAATTATTAATATTTTTGCTGATGCAATACTTCTTCGTTCTTTGAACTTCAATCCATAGCATTAAATCTAGCTTACCTTAAGGAACAGTGAGCTTTTGAGACATTTTCTTAAACTTAGTGAATTAGAAGTACTGTATTGCCAACTACCCAGTTGTCTGAAATCAGGCATAGAAAATCGTGAGGTTGAGTAAATTTCTTAACTGAGGTGATAGTTATTCAATCAATCTGTGTATTTATTGGAATTTTCATGTTTATTTTGCCTTGAGGTTAGATTTTGACCATGATCCTAAGTGGGTATAGGGCTAGATACTCTCCTTTGCCATGTCACAAGGTCACAAGCAGCCACTGTTGCCTTGCTCTATGAGCCAAAACCCAATTCAATTCTTTCTTTTTCTGCATTTCTCCACCAAGTCTCTTTTGGTCTGCCATGACTTCTTCCCTCTAGGGCCTATGTTAATGCTGTCTTGGGATGTTTATTTGGATCCATTCTGAGAACATGACCAAAGAACTTCCAATGCCACTGGAAGATTTGCTCACTGATGGTACTGATGTTAGCCCGCTTTCGAATCTCCTCATTTGGTTTTTACGTACTAGGTAAGCCTTCTCAGACTTTTATGTTGAAATACGTCTAGCTTGGTCACACCTCTTTTAGCCATGTTTCACAACCATATAACAGACTAGCTATAACATTGGACTTAAAGATCTTCAGCTTAGTTTCCAATTTCAGTTGACTGCTCTTCCATATGTTTCCAAGGTTGCTGAATGCTGCTCTGGCTTTTCCAAGTCTGCTTTTGTTGTCTTCATCTGAACCCCCTCCTCCTAGATAAACAAATTTCGACACTGTTTCCAGTTCTTTTTTATCAACCTGGACCTTTCTGCCTTTGGTGTTGTTCCAGCACATCATCATGATCTTTGCTGAGAGGCATCTTTGCATAACATCCCAGGATGCTGACTTTAGTCTGGATATGACTTTTACATAATTTACTGCTAGAGATCAGGGCTAGGTCATCGGCAAAGTCAAGGTCTTCTAGGAAGTTGTTGAACTTCTATCTGATGCCTGTGTTCCCATGTTTGGTGGTCTTTCTCATAACCCACAACAAGCAGGAAAACAAACCCAGACATAAAACAACCCTGTTAAACACCGGTTTTAATCTTGAACCAATCATACACACCTGACCCATCAATTACAGCGCATTCATTCCCACTGTACATCACTTTCACCATCTTCACAATCTTCTCAGGAATTCTGTAGCTCCTCATAATCCTACATAGTACAGAATGATCTACAGAATCAAATGCTTTCTTGAAGCTGACAAAGCAGACATAAAGGTTAGTGTTCCATTCAATGATATTCAATTATTCATTCATTGCTCCATTGTACTGAGGCCTTTCATGAAAACTGCCTGTTCCTGACACAATTTATTACCATTTCTATCCCGTATTCTGTAATTATGATTGTACCCAGAACTTTTGCTAGAACCACCATAACCATTACACCTCTCCAATTGTTGCATTCGGTGAGATTGCCTTTCTTTGGCAGTTTCCCTATCAATCCCTGTTGCCAGTCCTCCAGTATTTGTTCTTGCTCCCACACCTCGTGCAAGAAGTAGTGTAAGACATCCACAGATGTTTCTAAATCTGCCTTTAGGATCACAATGGTCAAACTATCAACTCCTCCAGTGATTCCTTCATCTCCTTAAAGGCTGCATAAATTTCAGCCTTTGTTGGTACAATAATTGCTTCAGATTCAGGAATCACATCCTGGTCATCAAACTCTCCTGTATCTTCAGGTGCTGGATGATTCAAGACTTCAAGGAAATGCTCCTTCCACTGTTTTTGAATTTCGTCTTGTTTTGTCAGGGGCACTGCTCTTTGCTCTTTATCATATCCATGGTCTTGCCCTTCTTGGTTGACATTTCCCTGGTACAGTACTGTTCAAATGTAAGTTGACAGTCTCGACTTGAAACTCGATTCTCGATCCTGAAAGTTTTCAAGAATCGAGAATCAAGTTTTGAGGCTTGAGTTTTGATTTTTCAAGGATCAAGAATCGAGTTTTGAGGACAGAGTTTCGAGACTTTCAAGGATCTCAGACAGAGATTTTGAGGAAACGATTGAATTCCTGAAAACAAAACAATAGCAATGAACAAAGCAATTGATATGCGGTTTTATTTGCACAAACCCGCTTTGAATATACGCAAATATTTTTTCGTGTTGTGCATTTTCTACAAGGCACATGCGGCTCGCTTATATGTATCTACACTGAAGCTGATAACACGATGACAGCAAGCTAAGGTTCCAGCAATATGGGTTTAAAGCTTTACCTGCCGAAGCGAGTGTTTTTTTTTTCTTTGCACGACTTCAACTTGCCGCCAAAATGTTAACAAACGCTAATTGCAAAAGAAATATGTTTCCTTGCGAAATCTACCTGACATATAACTTGTGGTCGGTAATGTTATCGCTTTTGGGCGAAATAATTCACAAGTGCATGAGTATTGATAATATTTCTTTCAGCTTTACATACCATACGGAATGGTTTCACATGCGTGAGGCCGTGCAATCCATGACTATATTAGAGATAAATTAGCGAAGACAAAAATATTTCTCTCACGGCGCGGCATGACAAACTGATTAAAATCTCGTGCAAAAAATAATGACCTTAGGCTCCCACAGTAAACCGTCTCATTGGAATATGTTAAAGATTCTTAAAAGGATGTACAATTCATTCACTAAAAGGTAAAAAAAACTTCTAATGAGGGAAAAGAAACCTGATAACTTGGGCACTTTGGCGCAAACCGACACCATGAAATCTACATAACTGTATTACCGACCAAAACAGCAACTAAGTTGTGGGGTAGTTACGCGTTTTGTTAGCCATTATTTTGTAAAACTCATCCAAGAAAGATTTCGGTGAAAGAGGTTAAAGAAAGAAAAGCTCCAACACAAATTTGCTGATAAACAAATTTGGCGAGAAATCATGGACCTGAATTCAAAATAGATCTGCCGGTAAAGGTAGCTAAAATATGCTATCCTTAAGATTCAGACATGTCAAAAGTTAATCACGTGAAAAGTCCTTTGTTTTTTCCACTCAAAAGTCTCAAAACTTGACTTGAAAGTCTTGAAACTCGACTTGATAAATTCTCGAACGGCCTGCAAATTGAAAGACGTGGGTTTGATTGGCATCTGTGTTAGGCAGTGTCTGTTCATTTAGATCTCAACTTTCAAAATGTCTTAATCCTGTTGTGTACTGCTCACAGAACAGTTTTCTTTGCCTTCTTGTAAAAACATTGTTACCAGTAACTTGGTTACATACATGTAGTTCAGTTCATTATCAGGATTTGTATGCAAACTACTTGCATGTGCAGAGATGTATGCCCTTGTATTTATGTGGCTCTATATAGAACCAAAATCACAGTTGATCCCCTAGAGGTCTATGGAATCTAAAGGTGTACTGCAACTTCTTGCATTGTCTGTAATCGTTCTGAGGCAAGTCTACATGTACCTTTCCACTAACAGTGAGTGACTTGCGCTATAAAATGTTGTGTCACATGCAGGTTCTGTTGCTGTGCAGAACAGTAAACACGGGAGGTCAGCAGCTATTATTTGCTATTAATAAAAAGCTCTTACTAACCATGTTCCAGGGCTGACTGGGGAATATTGACCAAAGGTTGTGGCAGTACAGACAGAGCACAGCAAGGTCAGAACAAGAATGACCAAGGGCCAATATTCCCCAGTACAGCCTAAGCAAGCTACAGGTACAGTGTAGGTGTATATGTAGTGTATTATATACTGCACAGGGATTTTCCAGATTTAAAGCACCAAAACCCAATTTATGACTGTCTCCATGGAAACTGTCAGTAAGGCAAAATTAATCAGTGCTCTCAGAATAACTAACCTTACCATTAATAACAACACTTAAATCTGTCTCTTTCTCTTGTAATGAAATAAATATTTGACTTCATTCTAAGGTTCAGTGATGTGTGGGTGTTAGACATGGTGACAATGATGTGGAGTTGTCCTAACATCAGAGGCAAGAAACCTTCTGGAAGATTTGGTCATTCTCAGGTATTAATTGAAATAGAACATTTTACACAGTGCTTTCTTTCCAGCTCTTTTAGTCACTATCCTTTTCCTTGGTTTCAATGCAAGGAGTAATATGAGAGAGGTACTGTATGTGTCTACAAGTGTCACAAAAATAATTATTATTACATGTTGAAATTCTCTAAGCCAGCACAACAGTAACTGTGAACACCCAGTGTGGACAATAAATTATTGTTAAAAGTCAGTCTCGGATATTGATGGGATGAATACTGGGTTTTTCGTACCAACGTCTTTTCATACCACCCATTTACACGTTCGTACCACATCGTATACATGTTCGTACCACATAAACATACATTCAAAATAGCATAAAAGATATTTAGCAAGAAACAATTCTTTTTATTCCTAGCAAAGTTTTAGGGGATTTGAACGCGATTAAAGTAAAGTAAACATTGTTTACCTTTAGCTACTTTATTCGCATTCAAATCCCCTAAAACTTTGCTAGGAATAAAAAGAATTGTTTCTTGGGATGGGATGCATGTATCATTTCCAATCAGTAAAGGTAGGTTAGTAGCTATTACAAATTTTATTTCCCCAGAAATGAAACAGTATTGTTTTTAGTTTATAGGTGAAGTACGTGTATTTGCATAGTGGAGCTAATTTCCAAATTTCAGAGTGAAGTTCATAATTGTTAATGTAAAAATGATGCATAATTTCTGCCAAAATTCAGTGCATCACAAGAAATGTGGCATTCACAACATTTCAATTGCTGCTTTGAATGAAAATGGGGAATTACGATTGAAACTCTCTACAAACTGGACTTTTATTCAGATAGTGATAGTTAAAAGGAAATACATTTTCAGGATAGAGACACTGCCACACCATGCAATTTGTCCACACCCTATTTTATGCTGATGGAAGCAGACAGTTTTGTTTAGTTTCCCCCCCCCCCCAAAAAAAAAATGATACTCTGTATCATATTTCAAGTGATTTATTGATATAGTGAGTATGAATGTTATCACTAATGCTAGTAATTCACAGTACTTCCAACAAAAAGTAACTTGTTGTAACTAAATTTAATTTTGTGAAATGGAAACAGAAGGAACCTAAAATGTCATATAGTGATAAAGAATTTGACACACTGAAAGCATGTTCAGGAGCACACTTCACTGGTAAACTCTCTTGTTTGCTTAGACACATGAAGAACAATAAAATAGTGTGCTCACACTAACAATGTAGTCAAATAAAGAAGCATGTTTAACTTCAATATCAAAAGAAAGCATGCAAGAACATAGTTTTGTGTGCAAAAAATAGAACAGCATGCTGAAAAGAGTGATGTCACAAACCACTATTAAATATTTTTGTGTGCAAGTGCAAGAGCAATAGAGCTAGCACATTCTAAACTACACAGTTCTGATTTCAAGATGGTTTCCCACAAACACAAACAACTATGCTTGCAATTTTTTAACCTTTTTTTACCGAACAAAAGGCCTCTCGATCTCAAAACAATTTAGATTTCACTTGAAACTTACGGTAAACTGATTTAGAAAGCTTACAGGTACAGTGTAGCTATGTGCACCAAGCAAAACAGGCTCAAACATGAAGTACATTTTAGTGGTCAAAATGTGTTAGTAAGATGAACCTTAAAATAAAATAGTTCAATTAAATAGCTGAGAACTGCCCAACAATTATGGAACAATAACATGTTTTTTCGTTCCTTATTTCTTGGCCTTTTCTAAATAGGTATTCACTTTTGAGAGCAAGTCATTCATATTTTTCTTGATGTCCATGGCTAGCTTTCTGACACATTTTTTTGATTGGCAAGTTGTGCTTCTTTTTCACGATCAATCTTTCACTTCTTCTCCTGGTGCCTACCATTCTTTAGTTCGAGCTATCCAATGATGAAGCGCCCAATTCATTGTCATGTTTTATTTTAAGTCATCAGCATGGAATATTTTGTATGCCCAGCTATCAAAAAAAGGCATTCCTGTGTTGTGTAACTAACTAAGATGTACATGTAACTGGGTTGCCTGTGTTGGCCCAGCACTAAAGCATTGTGGCTAGTGCAATAAAGGAAGATGGCAGCTTGAAAATGTGGATGTTTTCTTGCATAGCTTCCGTCTGCATTGAAGATTTTTCTGGTGTTCAGACATAACATTGGCAATGAGGATTGTGAGAAAAATCTTTTCTATAGTCTAGTAGTTAAGGTCAAAAATTTATAGGAATTGTGCGTTTTTTGATAAAAGCATGAAACTTCCCACAAATGTCATTGAACAGGTACTTTACAATACTGGATATAGAGGCATCGCTAAAAGGTCATATAACAAACATAAACCGGTTGTGATTA
>OMLO01004362.1_pt1 | contig 11827 bp, 9 predicted proteins | sample 1674811 | NCBI WGS metagenome assembly OMLO01 (sample SAMN06265003, study PRJEB25207) | coral metagenome | isolation source: Coral host | place: Mexico:La Bocana,Puerto Morelos, Mexico | collected 2008-11-13 | reverse complement strand
TAAATGGCAACACTGAGGCAGTCAAGAGTGGTTGCGTGTCGAAAAGCTTTTTGGTGTCTCGGTGATAAGGAGATTTGCTCGCAACTGAACTGAACGATGATTTTGTTCCACCTTAAAATAGTAAAATTAATAAGAATCATTTGATGATGCAATAACATCAAAATTGTGGTGTTTTTGTGGTTATGTTTCCTTTGAAGTATAGCAGTTTGACCCAAGCGTCAATAGATGTTGAAGGTTTATGGGACCAACTGAGTCTTTTCCTGACTCAAACGGATGGTGATATTTTTCGATTTTTGAAGTGACCATGTGGCAGTCTCCTTTGAACCGATGGCATGAAAACAGGGTAGTTGCATGCTGAAACTGAAAGCATATGAAATAACTCACTAGAGTGACTACAGTTGAAAATTTGAAACGCATTTATCATCCAAAAATCCAGAGAGTGTTTTGAAGTGAGCGAAATAATGATGGATGGAAATTGCCATTTTTTTTTGCGGTTGTTTGCATCTCCTCCGTGAAAAAGGGGTCCGTTCCAACTCTGTTTCCAACCCAACCACCCCCTCCGTCGTTCAAAAAAGCGGGGTCATTCCAAAGGTCCATGGAAAAGGTGTAGCTGGACACTCTCATGTCCTGATATAAAAAATGATTTGCACAATGGAATCGTAGGTATATTTTATTTTCCTGCAGATATTCAAAATTTACATACAATTAGTCAATTATATAAGTGATATATTGTGTTAACTTTCAACCTTCATACATGATCATTACTCATTACAATATATTACAATTTGTATTATCTTACTTTTTTTTGTGGCATTTCATCTGGCATATATGGATGTCTTGACCCAGATTTTCTCCGAGATTTTCACCAAACTGAGGTGAAGTCATGCTTGTTGGGCGTGGCGATGATGGCCACGGTGGCTGCCCTGCTGTCCCCGGAGCCCACGATTGCTGCACGGAGGTTAGCTGATACAGGTGCTGGCAGTTCACCAGCACCTTTGTTCCTTGGATATTGGGGTTCCCGAGATGTACCTGCCTTACTTGGCCAATGGCTAAACGGCTTAAACTTTTTGGGATCACATATTTATTGAAAATAAAATTCAAACTTTTATTTTAGGGTCCATTGGCTAAGTGAGGTACAGTAAGTGTTGTTTTAGATTCTAGATTATGATGAGGCGGATGATTTTGAATGATGATCATCCTTATGAATTATGGTAGATCCACAAGAAAACTCAAACAGGTTTGGAGAGACAACTCTCTCAAAGGTGTGTAGAAACTTCATATCCTAAAAGCTCGATATTTGCGAAGATGAGCTTTGCCGGCCCTATTGCCGCATATTAGTGCATCAATTTGCCCCCAGAACAACTTGGATGATTCAATTCCTGTTGCATTGAGGTTGGGTGATGGAACCGCAGTGGACTGGTGGTTTGCTTTCAAATTGACCACCAAAGCATTTCCTGAATGCAGTGCCAAGCCTACTTGCTGCTTTGCTGACAAATTTTCCAAATAAAAACACCTGGTGAAAGTGTGGAGTTTCTTGGGATTTGCTATCAATGGGAGTCCTCTCCAATCCTCCAATGAGTTGCAGCTGCAACTTTTTATTCTTGACTGTTTTTTTCAGCATTTTTTCAAGTCTTTTTTGTGGCGTATCAAAAACATGTTCAAGTAGAATTACTTTGGGCCATTTTCAGTCCGGAGCTGTACCCTAACTCCAGGGAGTGATTCAATAGAAAGGTCACCTGAAAGATGGGTTTGGACACTCTCGCATGGCTTGAGTGTTCTAAAAGAGCAGCATGAAAGAGATCGGAGAAACAGAAGCTGATCTTCAATGTTTTTTTTGGGTGTGTGTGTGTGTGTGATTTTTTCAAGATTCTCGAACAAGTTTGCCCTCTTTGAAGATGCTAAAAAACTGCAAATCCTCGTCATTTTTGAACAAACATGTTTTCCAAAACGCTGAAAGACGTTGGATTTTGAGGTATGTTTGGAGGTTCTGCGCCTGCCTCAAGTGGAACGCCAGGGTCACTTGGAGCCCATTTGTGCTTCTGAACAGGTCCAATGGTGCTTGGTACTTGGTGGACCTTTACTCCTTACCAGAAGTCATAGCAGTTGATATGGTCTCATGATTGACCGATGTGGCTGTGAGGTTCAAGCCTCATTGGTTATGGGCATTCGTCTGTGTCGCCAACGTAGGATAGTTGATCCGGATCCTGAACCTGAGCCTAGTAAGGTATCAGCCGAGGAGGAACAATCATCTGAAGCTGGGGAAGAAACAGTAGCGGCTACAGTAGAAGAACCATCTGAAGTGCAATTTCAATCCACTCCTAATCGTGTTCAAACCGTGGGAGGGGTAGAGCTGATTTTGGTGAATCCTCCTACTGCCGTGCAATCTCTGGATCTGCGTTTTTACGCAGTGTGGTTCATACCTCGGGCTGCAAACCCTCGCGGGTATTGCGGCGTTCATTGGGGGATTGACACTGCAGCCTACGCTGGGATTTTGGGTCTGAATCAAGGGCATTTTGCAGGCATCAGGTGGTGCCGGGCTCATTCTGTAGATTTGGCTAGGGCTGTTTATCTGCGGGAGGCTCGACAGCGTGGAGTGCCAGCACCTTTTGAGCCCATCACCATTTTTGGATGGCAACGCCTGGCGGGGAGATAGGTGGAGCTTCAGCAGTCTTGGGGCAGGTGGCTTTTGTCAAGTTGGCTCCGCAGTTCAAGGATCCCAAGTGGCGTGAAGCTCTAATCATCTCATCTGGCAGCAGTAGTGGTTGGTGCAGAGCAGCAGTCAGAGCCGTGAATAGGCAAGAGATTGACGAAGGGCTCAGTTCTGTCAAAGTTGGCGGTGAGACTTTCTTTGTGCTAGAATGTCCTATACATCAGCTGAGAGTCGGGTGCGACGAAAGATGCCTGAAGTTGAGAGCAGAAAGCAGCGAGATAATGTCAGCTGTGAGGGAGCTTCTCACTTCAGGGGAGTCGGATCTTCAGTTTGCAACCGCTTCAGAGCCGGATCAACGCAGTCGTCGCCGAGTTCCTGTGGAGAAAGCCGAAGAGTCTTCTTCTTCAAACAGTTCGGACAGGAACGACGCTTTGGAAGACTGGTTCAAGAAAGCCAAAAAGAATTGGCAAGGCGGTGGTATTGGCTCAGAAAAGCTGCAAGAGACAGAAACAGGATATCGAAAGTCAAAACGTTTTCCCTTACTGGAGAAAAAGCCGGAAGAGAAAAAGAAGCCTGGGCTGGATCATGCTCAATTGCTGGAAGGGCTGAAGATGGGAGAAGATCCTCTCCGAACATTGGTGACACTGCAGTTGGCGCAGAGCTTGGGCAACTTCAACAAGTCTGGACGGAAGCAGAGAGACCAGAGCCATTCTTCGGCGACATCAGATTCTGCGGAAAGCGAGTCAGGTTCGGAGAGATCAAGTCGGCGGAGAACGAAGGGTCATGCGCGAGCCATAGAAGACTACAGAGCAGGAAAAAGGAGAATGTTCAAAAAACCCATGAAGTATGTCCGGGAGTATGTCAGAGAGACAGAGCGAAATCTGGGAGCAGTCGATCGTCCATTCAGACTTTCAGAAGCTGGTCGAAAGGTGAGTTGGGGCCAACAGAAGTCGCTTCAACGGGTGCATTACATGATGTCAGAGATCCTAGAACTACTTCTGAAAAACACAGTCGAAAAGGCATGTCTTCAGACGGTCCTATGCTTGAGATCGATTCACCAAGCTGCCATAGACCAAGACCGGGCGGTAGCCTGGATGATCACGCACCTGGACGACCCCTTAAACCGTTAAAGGTGGGGGGGAGACGCAGAGGAGCTCGGGCAGGTTGGAGAAGAACACGGAGAAAGTGAGAAGCCAAGCGGCCAGTTCAAGTGTAGAGAGACCGGATCATCCCAACCCCAAAGATCCCCCAAAGAAGTTCAACAAGAAAAAGGGAAACGGAAAAGGGGAAGAGGTGACCGAAGGGGCTTGAACAATTCAGCAAAAATAAATTGTTGTGATTTTGTTGTAGATAGTTCTACTATAAATCCTTCAGTTGCAAATGCAAAAAACGTGCCCATTTTGGAGCCCCCCAACTTTGCGAAGCCAAGTGTTGGGAATTCATTGTTAGATGAACTTGCTAGCAGCCATGGTTCGTTTGGTAGATTTTGGCAAGTTTTGCATGAACAACCCTATGTAGGGTCGGGGCCTAGGACACCTTCATGTAAGAATCACGATTATTTCCGTCTCTGCTTGTGTTGCCTGTCGAACCTAGCAACCCTCATAGCGCCCGTTCAAGGGCTAGGAGACGAGGCCGGGAGACCAGTTGGGAATGGACAAAGATGATATGGTGTCTTTTCACTTTTCTTGAAGGAGGAATGCCTTTTAAGAGAGAAGATCAACTGGCGTTAGCTCACCGTGCCCGAGCGGCGCAATGGGGGGAGGCACACATAACCTGTGCCAACCGGTTGCATGCACAAGTGCAAGAGTTTGTCCGCCTTAGGGTGAATGAACCTCTGAGTCGCGGCTCATAAAAATTGAGTGAATTCATTGATAGAATTAGGCCTGATAATTCAAATTATAATCCTGGTCCTTATAACCTAGAAGAGTTAAGTAAGACAGCGATGCCAGTAAAGCCAGAGAGAGAATGTCATTGCCTGAGGAAGCTGGAATAATTGATCCACGTGATTTTCTTAAAGGCCGCAACTTAGAAATCTTCACCAATATGGCCGAGGTGGTACCGCACGACATACCACCTCCCAATCCCACTAAAGCAGTTTTGAAAATTGCACCGGAGGATAAACAGCGGGTATACCGAAAATTGATAAATTCAGGGGTAGCCACTCTGATCCCTTCAGAAATGGCACTCAGAGATGAAAGGGGTAACATTGTTTCGGGGGGTTTGTTTGCCGTACCGCACAAAACTGAAACGGATCGAGTGATTCTTGACCGTAGGCCGATGAACGAGCTTGAAAAAAGGGTGGTAATGGCAAAACTTCCGCATGGTTCCCTTTTCACTCAGATAATACTTCCGAAGAATAGTTCAATTAGAGCCAGTGGAGACGATCTATCTAATTATTTTTACCTCTTGAAGCATCATGAGGAGTGGTTAGGTAGGAACACCATTGGATCCCCGGTAAAAGGTAGGGACTTCGTTGATCTGGGTTGTGACCCCAAAAAGGAATACATGTTGAGCTTTAGGGTGATTGCTATGGGTGACACTAACGCAGTTGACCTTGCGCAAGAAACCCACCTCCAAATTCTTCAGGATGCTGGTTGCATGAGGGCTGATGAAACGGTGGCTTTCAAGAAGAGACTCCCAGCAAAACCAACGTGGGAAGGGCTTTATATGGACGATCATGTTGTTACCCAAATAGTTCCCAAACGTAAGATTAGGGGCAAAGAACAGAGATTCAGAGATGAGGAGATTGTTGAAGCTTCGAGGGATCAATATCGTTCTCTTGGAATTCCCACTTCTTCAAAAAAGCGGTTCACTAAGTTACATGACTTTGTTTCTTGGGGTACTTCAGTGTGCAGCCAATCTGGAAGAGTAGGAACCCCGCTAGTGAAGCTTAAACAACTCTCGCACCTGATCACCGAAGTTTGCAAACTTGGATGGGTAACCCAGAAGTTAATGCAGAAGGTCGTCGGATTAGTAGTCCATCCCTGTATGCATAAGAGAGCCTTCATGTGTTTGCTTCAAGACACGTACGTGTGGATTGAAAAATTTTCCCCTAAGGAACGCAAACGCATGCCTAACAATGTTCGAGAAGAACTGCTGTGGATAACGCTGTGTCTTCCCCTGATGCATAGCAACATCCGCTGGCCCATAAGTACCAGGATAGGTGCTTCCGATGCCTTGTGTGATCGTGGTGGCCGGGCAGCCACCAGCACCTTACAGCCTCTACCTCAAACGTTGTATCGCTACAGTGAGCATGTCGGTGAATCAGTTCGTCTTGATTGGACTGGTGGCAGCCTGGTTCCTCCTTCGTGCATGTCTAGTCCGCCGGAAGAGCTCGAACAGTTGATGCTTGCCCATGTTTGGAACACCACTCATATGTGTAGGTTTGGTCACAAGCAACATATCAATATTCTTGAGCTTAAAATGGTAAAGGCCGAGTTAATTGATCTTGTTAATCTTGTTAGTACCTTCCGAGATCCTATGAGGGCCGTTCTACTTGTTGACTCAAGAGTTGTCGTGGGAGCATTCAGCAAGGGCAGATCATCAAGTAGACAGATGAACAGGGTGCTTCGGAGCATGCTTGGCTGGGCCGTTGCAGGTGAAAAATCTTTGCGTCTAGTGTGGGTAGCGTCAAAGAGTAATCCTAGCGATCATCCATCCAGAGGCAGGAAAATCCCCGAACCCGTACCTGATGACCCTGTTGTTGAGAGGGCTTTAGGTAAAAAGGTACCAGAGTTGCAGGTTAGAAAGTCTAACCGAAAAATTTTCAAAAGGACACTAGAGGGTTTAGATTCAATCCCTTGTGAAGATCGGACTATCGAGCCGCGGCATCCTGCCGAAGCGTTGTGGAGTTTTAAAGAAATCTTTGCGGGGAAAGGTAGACTCACTCATGTGTTTAAAGATAAAAGTCGGTTTAAAATTCTTCCTGCAGTAGAACTCATTCAGAGAGGGAAACCATCACCAACCCATGATCTGCTGTGTGATTCTACTTTTGTAAGACTCTGTAAAGATGCTAAGAACCCGAAACAGATCTGGCATTTTGGGCTGCCTTGTAGTTCGTTTAGCCTTCTTCAAAATATGAACAAAGGAACACGAACCACTGATAGGCCCCAGGGTGACGGTAGCTTGGATCGAGAGAACCAAGGAAACGAACTTCTTTTTAGAACCTTGTATCTTTGCGAATTGTTGCATGCACATGGTAGTTTTTTCACAATTGAAAATCCTCAAACATCCTACGTTTGGAAGATGCCTCAATTGTTGCGTGTGTCCGAAAAGACGGGGGCTCAAAAGGTGGTTTTTGATCAATGTCAATATGGTTTAAAAATCCCAGATAGTTCTAATATCGCTGGACCAGCAAAAAAGGGGACCATTTTTTGGGGAACACTACCCGGCTTGGAACGGCTGGAGCGTAGGTGTTGTGGAGAACATCGGCATGTGCAAGTAATAGGAGGAGTAAAAACTAGACAGGGTTGGGTTCGAAGATCCGAGTTAGCTGGGGCATATCCTCATCAATTGTGCAGTGCATATCATCGTTGTTGTGAGAGGTTGTTTGAATAAGACCAGGATTTAGCAGTTTTTTAGTGCATAGGCCTTGCATGCGCATGACTAGTTTTTTGAACAGAAAACACTGCATGACCGTTGTGTGACAGAGCCATGGACGGTAGGAAACTTCGTTTGAGCAGATACAGTGTGGCATATAGGAACAGGCTCCTGGAGGGAGCAGCGCATGCGCAGAAGTATCTAAGGCAGTTTAGTCTAAACATTGATCCTTGTCTTAAGCTGAAACCCGACCAGATAGATTCAACCCTGGACGGTTTTGTCAGTCAAATGCATGCAAGTGAGAGGGCTTCTGGAAAGAAGTGTTTGGGGCTGGCGAAGCATGGCATCCTTTTTTTTCAGGTGATGCGTCCAAATTTGCGTCACCAATTGAAAGAGTCGTGGTCAACCTTGAAGGCTTGGGAAGAACAGTCCCCAGGCAAGCTTCGTAATCCTGTGCCACTTCCAGTTTTGATGGCTCTACTTTGCTGTGCTCGTGTCAAAGCTGAGACCAGCGATAATGCCTCGTCAAAAGAGAAATGGTTCAGATTCAATCCAGTGTGTTGATCGGGCTGGGATACTTCGGGTTGTTTCGACCTGGAGAACTACTGGGTCTCACAAAGAAAGACATTTGTTTGCCAAATAATGTCAGTCTTGCTGCGCCACAAAGGCGCTAAGTACAATGATTTGCCTGACGCTGAGCTTCATAGGTGTGCAAAATCTTACCGTGGTGATCCAAGATTTTTACAGTTTTGTAGACAATGGTCATCTCTGCAATTGTTGGCATCCGATGAAAGCATTGATGGTGGACAGAAGAAAGACGGTTCATCCCAAAGATCTGGTTGGTTCCCTTTCATGACAGCTCATCTATTTAATTTCTGGAGCGTATTGGGGCGGTTTGCAAAGGTCCACTTAGCACTTAGCCTGTTGATAGCCCTGGCATTCTTCTTTGTGATTTCTCGACCCTCTTTCTCTCATCTGTGTTCAAAATTGTTGGTGCTAGCAGTTCGACGCGTAGTGGCCTATGTCTACACGTTTGCCACCACGTTGATAGATGGCATTCTTAATGAAGCAGTACAGCAGGTAGATATTGCACTTAGACCCGTGCCTTTGATTGCAGAGGCGCCACAGACAATGCAGCATCGGCCTGCGCCCACGCCTCAGACCATGTCAGATAACCCAGCTCCTTCTTGGTTATTGCATGTTTTTAGTATGATCATGGGGGCGTGGCTTGGCCGACACTATGGGCCTGGGCTCAACAACCGCAATCTGTGATTGGATTTGCCAGTCCTGGAAAGTTTGGAAAGTTTGGCCTCACATTTGTGTTTTTTCTTTTCCAAAGACAGCATTACTGCAAAACATTTGCAGTTGGATCGATCCACTCTTCACTATATTGGTCGAACGCCCAAGACAGTGGTTTCACAATCAAAGATCTCAGGAGTGCCCCGAATGAAAAAAGGAGCACTGCAGACGAACAGCAACTTGAAGCAATCATGTATATAATTTCCCAGGGTGGTCAAGGTTTGTTTAATACATACTTTTTATCCATTCATTGTAGCTGGGTGGTTCAGACTTTTCCTTGGAACTCATCGGAGAGGCATCAAAAAAGGCAGTTTCATGATCCCACTGGAGGAGATTTTTTTTCAAATTGGCTGCTAGAAAACATCCACCCTTATAAATGATATAATATATGTATGTATATATATATATAGATTATATATTGTATATGTGTAAATACACATTATATATATAATATACATATGTGATTCTATAAGTACATGACATATTGCCCAACAACCTCAAGGGAGGGGTGATGACTAGCTGGTACTTAGACCCACAAGAATAATAGCATCCATCTCTTCTCAGGCTAAAAAATCAGACAGGATGTCAGGATGTCTCTGTTTCTTCAACTTTTTGCCTTTGGCCTGTCCAGGTATGGCTTGCAGTACCTCTTGTCCTACGGTTCGAAGGGCAAAACTTCGGATCTTTCGCTGCATACTGATTGCTTGGGTAATGCCGATGACCCTTTGGCCAAAACCTTTGACCAGGCACACAAATGGGAAAAACTATGGCAGGACATCACAACAGGGCATTTTTTTTGAGACCCAAAAGGGGAAAATCATTTAGAGACTCGGAAAATCACCGTCATAACATTGATTTCTAGGGCATGCGCTAGAGTTAGTGGTGATTTTTGGTTGCTTGCCCATCCCATTTACAGAACTCTAATGTTGAGGCATGCCCTTTTTCCGAGTGTGAGGTTGGACCTAAACTTGACGACTCTCGTGGATTGGAATGTCATGGATTCATGGATCAAGCCTTAACGGATCCACATGTGGATCCGAATGATGGGATCTTTGCCAGAAACATGCAAAGGGCCGTGCACCGGGCACCGATGTTCAAAAAAAAAAACAATGACCTGGAAAACACACACACACACACACTTTTGCCTTTTCTTTTCCTCCTTGATCCCTAAAAAAAACCTCGAGTAGCTTCGAAGAAGTCGCAATTTCCAGGTCTATTCTGGAAAGGTGCCAAACTTCATCGTTTGGAACGACCAGTTCTATGGTGATGCCTGGCTGTTTTTTTCCGGGACCCAGGTGGTTGGCTGATATTTTTCCAATGAAAACCACGGAAGAAGCCATGTCAAAATGCCCTAATTGAATCCTCGAAATCAACAGTTCAGAGAACTAATCTTAGCATTGCTTTGCTTCGCTTGTGAAGCATGGTTGCAAGTTATGAAAGATGAGAAGACTTCAAATGGTTTTGAGTGACTGTGTGAACATTTCGCGCTCTTATTTCTTTTGGCGCTCACTTCATGATCAATCCAATCCACACAATTTTACGATTCTGCAGATATCCCTTGTAGGGTGGGGATAGAAACTAGCTTTTTATAAACCACTTGAGCACAAAGAAGCCTCAATGGTCAATTGTTTCGTTTTTCCACGTTTGGGGCACCTATACATATATAACTTAGATCGTCAATCTCGGTATCCTTTGGATCCATTCCTTTCCATTTCCCAAGGATCCAGCCTTGCGAACTAAGCCAGCATGTCAGAAGGAGTGTGGTGCTCCTTGGGGCCACAGCAAAGGACCCGTAGCCTTCCATCATTTCAAACAGCCTTGATTTTAATGATCTAAACGTTCAAAAAATGGATGAGTCCCGGACGCAGTAAGCGACACTCAGCGTGGAGGAAGCAAGTGGCACTCGAACTCAACAAACTCCTTTGAATGCAATCAACTCATCATAAATTTCGCAATTGGTATCATGCAGCATCCCCCCTTTTTTGGGGGGTGCTGTAGGTGTTTTCCCCCCCCAAGATGCTATCTATCCATGTTTCCCTTTTTTTGAAGCTTTCGTGAAACACCCGTGACAGGAGTCATCGCATGGGGTGATGACGGAACTGGCTTTGTGCTGCAAGTCACCACCCCTGATTGGCCTGGAGCAGGTTGTCGGTTGAGAGATCGAGAGAGGGGGGGGAAACGTTGAAGAAAAACGTTGAAAAACGTATAAAATGCGTATATCCAGATCTTTCATTACAGTTTCTAGTAGAATTTTCGGAGAGTAAAGAGTCAAGAGAATTAGACTGGGAGTTGATATGCTATGATTATACAATATATATATATATACAAATATATAATAATGAACATTTTGCATTTTTCAGGAATTTGCGAATGAAATCATATAAGCCAAGGATGGCCAGGCAAAGTCAAAAAAAGGAATTGCTAAAGACACTATCACCTTCAATCATTTCTTGCAGTCCCTGCAGAGCAGATTGGAACTTTCGCATTACAAAAAACCTTATTAGTCTTACAGGCTATCAGTAAACAAACACTTTTGATCATTAAACTTGAGCCAGGTTTTCTTTTTCGTTGAAATCATTGGATGTCGAATTGAAGTTTTCTGAGGTGCCAGGGTTGCACCATGGATTTTTGTTCGTTGGTGAGTCATTGGGCCATTTCCGCCAGGCAGCAAGGATCATCCCAGATCCTCTGATGGAAATACCTTGGGCTGTTGTCAGGATGACAATGTGAAGGTGGAGAACTTGTTGATCCGGGCAACGTTTGCCACGATTCCGCAACAATTATGGGGATTCAGGAGATTCCAACACATCGTTGATCAGTAACGCCGCATAACCGAAAAAAAACCGCCCTTGGTTGAGGGAATATCACCTGCCAGGTCTCTCAGCACTTCTTTGCCTTGCATTTGGCGACGACACAGGATACCTTGACAATGCTACAGGCCATGCAGCGCGCCTCTGTAGCAACTGATCCTAACAACCCGCAGGTGCGGGTCGGGTGTTTGGGTGGGCATGGGCATGTCTCCTTCACCTTGGATGTTTCGAAATGTTGTTGATAATGTCAGAAATGAGAAGGCAATGGGGAAAGTTAAGGATTGGTTTGTTTGGTGATATCTGACTACTTCATGCGGAGAAGTGATATCCTGTTCCAGTCCTTTTTATTGATTGGCAAGGCCCATGGTGAATGGTGAACTGGAACCATGGAGCCATAAGAATGCCATAAGCACATGAATGAATGGAGAAAGTCTTCCAATATGGAAAGGCCAGTAGTCCAAGCCATGACATTGTTGGGTTTTTCAGCTCTTGGGACATGTTTCCACGAAAGTTGGGAACCTTCATTCTA
>OMLO01004360.1_pt1 | contig 11830 bp, 6 predicted proteins | sample 1674811 | NCBI WGS metagenome assembly OMLO01 (sample SAMN06265003, study PRJEB25207) | coral metagenome | isolation source: Coral host | place: Mexico:La Bocana,Puerto Morelos, Mexico | collected 2008-11-13 | reverse complement strand
CACGGAGTAAAAATATAAATGATGGTCCAAGCTGTTTGACTAGCTAATCACAATAAAACCAAAACAATACAGGTTTGTTCTTAGGAAACAAAATAAAAACAGAAAAAAGGCAATTATTTGAATGCATTGTTTTTATTTTAGAAAAAAATCGCAAAACGCGGGCTAAAATAAATCCATAGAAACACAGAAAATTGTAGCAGTCACCGCGCGTCCGTTATTTTCTCGAGCTGTTTTCGAAAAAAAGATAAAAAAACATATTATTCGTATTTCCTTGTAGTTTTAGAAACACAACAACAACATAGAAAAACTCTTAGTTACAAAAAAGATAATTTAAACAGAGAATTAACTACCTTTACCCACAATAACTTGAAAGTTAATCGAGCTGAGTGTATATAAGTATAACACTCGTCAAAGTTTGGGAGAACTCGAAAAAGCTGTTGAAACATTCCATCTGTTCTTGTTTGCACATCATTTCTCCCAAATTTCCACTCGTATTTTTATAACTCGATAGAAATACCGAGTGCCAAGATCGGTTCTGGTAATACCGAACAGTTAGTTTTACAACCTAATTCAACGATTTCATAACCAAATTTTCACCATGCCACCAAGATACTGTTCTAGTGTTACCAAAAGAGACGGACTTTTTTGTTTCGCTTATTTTTAAAGCTCTTTCCTTTGCCACTTTTCTCAAGTAAGGCTATCTAATATAAAAGTGTTCTGCCAAATTAAATTACGTAGAGATTTGCATAGTGTACAAGAGAAAATATGAGAGACCATATATTTGAACTTCGAAGAAAGATATTAGGATATGATTGATCATCCACACAACTTAAGCAGTTGTGAAATTAAAGCCTGAAAAAACTTCAGGCCTGGACGGGATTCTGAGGTCTTCTGACGGTGCAGTACTCTGCCAACTGAGCTATCAAGCCAAGTGAAAGCTGGTCATATTGTGAGTTGGTAATATACCCGTAGATGTGGAACAACACAACTGAATGTATGAAAGACCACTTATTTGCACTGCAGAGAAAGTTAATTTTCTATATTTGAAAGAAACTATAACTTTCTCCGCAGTTCAAATATATAGTCTTTCATATATTCATGTATTGTTCTACGTCCATAGGTAAATTATGAACTCGCACCTTCACGTACGAACACATACCTTCTTTGCTGTCTTGTTTAGATACTGGTAGAAAATCTACTCCCATTCCTGCCGGAATTCCAGTGTTAGAAGGCTTTGGGATATGCTCTGCAACACAAAACCAACGTATACAATATGAAGAGAATTCTCTTGACAGTGTACTGAACATATATCTGGAGGTCAGAATACTCTTGCGTACATAAGCACGACGTTGTCTGAAGAAGAGATATATACTTAAAAATAGCGACAACATTCCAGGTAGCTCACCTCTGGTAACAGCGTCTGCCATAAGACCCTGGTCTAGCTTAGAAGTAAAAGTTTTGATTCCAGCATTCCCCGCGGATTTTCGTATCTCATCTGTGAAAAGAGCCGTGGTAACCATAAGGGTTGAAGGTAACTCAACAATGGGGCATACCAAAAAATTATTTTAGCCTTGTTCGTGAAAAAATCATCCGAGCTATAGCAGTGAAGCTGCTATGATTTACAGATACGACATTTTGCATATCTCCGAATGCGGAATTTCTTACGTCGTTTGCGGCCTTTTTCCTTTTAATTTACTGGTAAAAGCTATTTGTGCAGAAAGGTTAACGTTTACCTGGAGTAGTTCCTGACGTGTAAGTTGCCACGAATCCTGGTTTAGGTCTTCCAATGCGCTCCTTAGACTTGAAAGCAATCTTGAGCTCGTTCGAGGAAATATTAAAAGCCTTTGGAATCTGATTTCCACAAAGCTTCTTGATCTTTCCTTGAATAGGTTCGTCTATTACCACATAGTCATCTTCACAGCTGTGGTCAATCAAGCAGCAGTAATATAAATGTTAATTAACGTATTACAAATTTACGATATCCCACTCTTTTCTTGTTTTATTTTGTTTTCACCTCGGCCAAGATGCGGTTATAATATTATCTCTTGATTTGTCAACATTACATTCCCTCCCCCCCCCCCCCCAAAAAAAAAAGGTGATAAAAAGTTAGATATTTTAAATGCCGATGCCATAATTAAGTTTTTGATAAGTGGATTAAAACGAATTGTCTTTAAATACCTCAACACTGGAGTGCACATGGTGATTAAAATCACGTTCAAGGAGTCGAAATCTACATCAGTGCGATAGCAGTGGTCACTCCAGTCCATGAGAAGATTCATAGCATCTTCAATACAGTATATTTAGCATATATGTTTGCTTACTTTGTATTTCCTACGTCAAAAGCTTGGAAAGCGACTTTGATTGGACCCTTTGCAACTTTAATTGTTGTATTGCACTCTTCGTTGCTTGGATACGGTTCTGGATAGTTAGGTGACGTTATTAAACCAACTGGTGACGTCAGGACAGCACCGCACTGATCTGTTTAGAGAAATTTTAAGCCTTTAACAAAACCCTTGCCAAAATAAATAAAATGGAAACTACAGTAAAATGAAATATCAATTTTGATTTGTAAAAAAATACATCAAAGCTAGGCTATTCTATACATAAATTAACTATTGTAGGCAACACAGGAAAACGTATCGCTACTTATCGTTCTTAATAAATTAAACTTGTTTAGCATCTATAATTTAACTGAAAAACTTTGCTATTTTGGCTTGTGTTTATATACTGAAGAGACGACCCCTCCCCTTTGCTACCTCCAGGATTTGTGGGTCTGTCGACAGCCTCATAAGATGCACTGAATCCTTGAGCTGTCTGAGATTCGTCAGAAAAGAACTTCACACAAAGTTTGTTTCCGGTGGAAATGAATGGAGCTGGTTCCTGTTTTCCACAGTATTTAGTTTCAGCTTTGAATGACGAACAGTCTCCATCCATGACCTTCACGAAATCGCCTTTACACTTCTCGGGTTTTGACGTGTCCTCTGGAGACACCACTTGCATGCTAAAACCAAACAAACAAAAACAAAAGCTTGAGATTTAGACAAATGAGAGGTTAAAATATTCATATTCATATTTTGCAGGTAACCTGTAAGACTGAGTAGTATATTTCGCTGCACCTTACATAAATAATGGCATTTTTTGGCTCTTTTCGTTTTGACACTGAGTCATCGTACTCATTGGCTAAAAGTCCACCAATTACAGACACTTTTCACGATTGAGAGTAGAATTATATTATATTATATCTGAATCTCAATAAAAGAAAAAATAGGGATAGTCAAAAGCATAAATTTTACCTGTGGAAATTAAGCTTGATAACCTTGCTAGGGTTGACTGAGATAGTTGTAACACACTCCTTGTTATCTGGGTAATCAGCTGGGTAGCTTGGTGATGAGAAAGTTCCAACGTCCGTTGTAAAGTTTCCCCCACAATTATCTAAAATACATCAAAATGAAATTTATTTGACACATCACTGACTGGTTCAAGGTTTTCATGTACTGTTTCCAGTAATGATCCAGTTTTGTTTAACATCGGACTTATATAACTACTTTTCGAATGTTTTATTTCCTAGTCGAAAACAGAAGTATAGTACAACTTTAATTTAATAAGCGCGATCCGAACTAAAACATAGCGCAAGTCATTATCTTTTCTTGAAAACATTTTAATGCATAATAACACATACAGATTATTAAGCAATCTTACCATCTCCAGGACAAGGATTGTGCACATTACAGTATTCCTGTATTGGCGGTTTATGCGCGGCATCGCATTGAGCCTCCTCCATGTCCATCAGGTTTCCTCGGTGGTCTGCCTTCATGCATTTTACCGTTCGCTTCTGAAGCCCACGTCCACATTTTGTCGAACACTGTAGGATTAAAGAGTTCTTATCCAGAGTACATAGAGCGTGATTACAGTGACAAGCCAAACGCATGCTTGAATTAATGGTGTAGTGATTAAGAAAAGTCTATTGTGCAATCCAAAGATAGAAAAAATAATTTGTACCTCTAACTATCTTGGAAAATAGAGTTATCATCTTTCATTTATTGAATAGCTACCAAAATAGCAAAAGATCTTTTTTGTTGATATTTACTTTAAATTGATACAAAATGTTTACTGGTAAGCCACACGCCTACCTGTCCAAATGGTTGAGCCACCCACTCAGATGGGCACGGCACGTTATTACACGCCTCCACCATGGACGGTTTAGGATCTGAACAGAGTCTCGGGTCGACGTCATATTCAATTCCATCAGCTGCCACTTGCATGCACTTTATTTCACGTGTCCTGTTCCCGCCATTGCAGGTCTGGGAACAGTCTTCCCATCCCTCCGGTTTCCATCTAGGATAAAAATTGAGATAGTCCTTGTGAACCAGGATAAGTTTTGAATTGGATCCTTGTTAACCGGGAGTCTATGGGCTTCATTTACTGCATAATTTCTGGATCTGTGTAGGCCTACCATTAAACAACCTGACTGTATGAAAAAGGTCACACCATGTGAACTGAAGACGGTATGTGCATGTAAATTAAGCGCTAGTGCTACCAACTCGCCGCTGAGACGTATGATCCATCTCATTATTAACAAGGGAATTGTGTTTAATTAATATTTTTAAAGTGAAATCTTCTCTTGAATACTCACACAGGAGGGCATGGTTGATAGTTGCAGTGTGTAGTCTCTCGCGGCGGTCTCATGCCAGTATCACATTTGGCTTCAGTGACTGGAGAACCATCGTCCGACCTTCGGCATTCAGCATACGAGACCTCCGAGCCTAACGGAAGGAAAGGGGACAAAATTATCACTTAGACATCATTGCTGTACACGTAATTGATAATTGATAAGAACCTTTTGAAGTTTTTGTGAGTCAATTCGTAGCGAGCTAAGAATCAACAATTCGACACATTTTAATTTTGTTACTTTTGAGCTACCTCTTTTGCTTGCTGATGAAAAATAAAAGAAAACGTCTCAATAAAATTAGAGAAATTAACATTATTTTATGAACACCGATCGCTCCACTACCTCCACCGCAAGAAACACTGCAGCCAGATTTGACCACAGCCCAGTAAAATTCTTCCTTATCGGTATCTTTAGTGGCGCTTTCAGGAGAAGCGATTTGTCCTCTTCTGTCAACATCATAGCCCATGCGCTTCAACCAGTCCAAGGCGCTTGTAATAAGGTTTGCGGCTCCCGGAGTAACCTCCTTCTTTGTGGTGGTACTGTTTCGTGCTACGCTGTCTCTGGATCCCGGCAAGCAAGTGCTTCCGTCTCCATTACACACACCGCATCTATCGATTACTGCATTAGAACCAATGACGCCATCACAACCAACTTTCTATTAAAGAGATAAAAACATTTGTCAGATTCGTGCTGACATGCTTTGGGCGACATGTCAGCCGGTTTGAATGCATACATGTCGAGGCGGATATAGTTGATAATCGCAACGGAAATAATATGTATCTTTTTCATTCTGAAAAAATATTTAGAGATATTTGTGGTGATGATCCCACATAACAAATGATAGATACTTAGATGTTACCACAGGGAGATATAAAGGTCAAAACATTTCCCACCCAAAAGTTGTTAATTGTTTTATCGACTTACCGTGCACTGTCCCTCGATACACTTGTCAAGAGAATTCTTTTCACAGTCTGTGCCGTCAGCAACGTTTCCGAAGGCAAAACCTAATCCAGTTCCCTTGATAAAACAGCCCAGAACACATTTGCTCTCTGCAAACAAAAGTTTATTCTTTACAATTAAAGCAACTGCGTTTAGCATTTTTTTGGTTTGGTTAGCTCTGTCTATCTAGTTCGGAATTTCAACCGGAAATCGCAGCAAGCTTCCAAAAACCCTAGAGTATGATATCTATAAGTAACTTCAATGGAAGGCGATTTGCAAGATGGCGTCACTTATCTACAACTACATGTACCACAATTCTTCAGATTCTTTTTTTCATTTTTCTGAACTGGGACCCTGCTATGATTTAAAAACTAAAATAACGAAGGAAAAAGAAATCAGTTACATGGGTATTTGTAGGTATATTCAGATGATCGCGTTAGCGCACTATTGAATTGGTGCAAAGTGATATTGCATTTTTGAAAACCTTTTCTGCTGTAACCAAAACTCACCACCCGTGATTGACATGATAGGTGCACACAAATTCATACATTCAAAAGTGTCCCTGATTTTTTCCTTTATATGTTGCCCATTTATAAAATATGTACACTTCTGTCTTATTGAACAGCTAAATAGCTGTATGATACTCTTATACTCTGTAGTTACAATCGATGTCTATGTTGCATAGAGATGATTTTCTCGAAAATGGATATGACATGATAAAAGTACGCAAGAACTTACTTAACGTTGAAGGTTTCCATTCCCACTCGTAGTACTGATCGTTAAACAGTTGTGAGTTTTTTACTTGACATTGCTGGTTTCTGAATTCCGTTGAGTCAGGCGAACAGGACTAAAAAGGGAACAACATTTCAGAGATGACTGACTCTAATAAACATATCTCTGTCTAAAAGCACCCCTAGGCAACCCCACCATTAAGTAACGATACTCGTTCCTTAGACTTTCATTTATTCTGTCTGTTGTAGAACAATCGACTAAAAGAGAGAAGAAGAGGTGAAAGAAAGTGTCGGTGTCTCGAAATTCCTGGTTTGTGAAATAAAGTCACCAGAAGTATGCATGAAAACTCTCCCGATATACTTCAGCACTTGTCTAGGTTGCGTTAACAACCTGCTGGCTCCTTATTATACTTCTGAGAGGAGAAAAACACTGCCATAGTTATGTGCCTTGTATCTTGAACTGCTAACTACTTACCCCAGTATTGCACAGTTTGTATTCTCTTTCCTCTCCTTCGCACCGCTTCCCGCCATTTTTGGGACTGAATTTGGAATATAACGTAATTTTAGCAATAACAATTTTACTGATTAGAAGACAAGAATCAAAATATGATTGGTCTCCCAATTTCGATGACTAGAAAAGACTTATTATCATAATAGTCGTTAAATACCAAGGTTATGAATAGTTTCGGCGGCAGTTCCAGTCCCTATTTTACAACTCTTGTAGAAATTGGACGTCTTTTAGGTACTCCTCTAATCAAATTTTAGCTCTAAGTACGACTCATTGAATTTACAAATTTACACTGCTTTTGAAGCTGAATGAAACCTTTGCTTTAATTTACGCTTCCCTACGTGTTTTGATCAATGGAGATTTGTTTTTTTGTAGAATATAAATATGGATATTTACCGAGGCGCAATGCATCTACGTTCTCTGTATTGCACACCTCCTCCACATGTTCTACTACAGTCTGAATACTTATCAGACCATTTTGACCAGCCACCGTCCACGGTATCAGCTCCTTCAGTACCCAGCGGTATGCACTGACCCCTTCTACACCACTGCAACATTAAAGTGAAAGAACCTCATTAAGAAGTCATTCTGGAGTCGATAATAACACCGGCCTTTTTTGCAACTATTTTGCTTAGGTAGGGAAGGCTGCAAACGATGACATGTTTCAGTGAACCCCGTTAGTCCAGTGCTATTAAATTACCAAGTTTCCACTTGCAGTAGCTTAAGCCAACGCCAGAATTCCCTCGAATTACCCGTCTTGCAAGAAATGTAGCACCTACATATACCGTCTTGTTATAAAATAACTTTTGCGCTCCCTTCCAGTTACCATTACAGGGCCTAGGTTCCTATCTTTTAAATATAAACCGTTTCAAATGGTCGAACAACACGTCAGCAATTACCTTGTTGTCTCCACATGGAGTGCCGTCAGCTGCAGGCATCTCAGCCGTCTTGCAGTTTCCACTTCCCCCAGGTACTTCACACCAGAGCTTCAGGCAGATTTGCTGCAAATTCGAGCGTTGGGATCAGTTATAACTACATAACAACTTAAATTTTGTGGTCTTCCACTAAAATCTAAACATTTCATATTGAGTGTAATTTTTGCCGAAGCCGTGAACACCTCATGAAGTAGTCAATTAACCTAAAACTTTGAAGAAATAACTGGAAAACTTCTAATCGTCACATTTTAAAATCGTATTCAAGCTGCTAATCTTTAAATAAGTGAGTTGAAATACCAGACACCACATAATTCAGTGGAAACTCAGGCTATTCAGTGAATACCTTTTTTTTCATTGGTTTTATGCTAGTCCGTTTCAGAATGCTTACTTTATAACCATGGTACAGAATTACGTAATTCTTTGTGCAGAGAAACAAAATGTCAGACAAAGTAGGCTCTGTCAAATAGTTTTAAGTAGTTTTTGCACCTGTTCTAAAGTACTTGGTGCTGGCTTACGAATTCCTTCATCTCGCTTCTTTTTTTTTATATTCCTGGATAAAAGAAGAAATTAACTTCCAAAAGCTGGTCACATTTGGAAGTTAATGTTGAAGAAGCTACGTCAGAGATGGGATATTGAGCTGTATTTTTAAAATTCCATTAAGAGCTGTTTTCTATCTTAGCTTAATGCGTCTGACGGTCATTTTGGTGTTACTTAATATATCATGAAGTAGCTTTTCGAAAATGAACACCTACGTCTATGAACTTTTGTCCCCCACAGAACTTAGCAGCCTGGCCGTAAGCGAGCTGACACTGTTCATTGGCGTCGTACAGTCTGCCGGGCTTGTCCAGTGTCCTGGTTTCTATTACATTCTTTTTAGTTGGATTATCATCCAAGCAGCGAGAATCTTCTGAGCTGTGTGAAAGAAATAGTGATTTATTATTTTGTAATTTATTTGCATGTATGGTTATTTTGCACAGAGATGTCTATGAACTACATTGGGTGGGTAGCCAGCTGAAGTTTACAAGTTTTCTTGATACAGTCATTGATAACTGACTGATAACCATTAGTGCAGCCATATTTTAGCTACCAGGAACTTGGAGTCACGGTAAATGTATTGTTCACATTATTAGATTATCTGTCCGATTCATGGGTAATTGTTACATAGAACTGGCAACTACCACACAAAAATAGCCAGATAGAGTCGCTGAAAATAACTGTATTATTTTGAAATTGAGTGTGGAAAACTATTCAGTTATAACTAGAAGTAAATGATGGAAAAGTTTTCAAGACCCTGACTTGTTTTTCAGAGAATTTTCTCTTTCAAGGTAGCAAAGGCAGCCTCGTAAACATAGATAGTGTTTTTTTTACTAAAATGTCTGCCATTTCATTAACAGTCAGGAAGTTCATGGAATGGTTAGGAATCTGGTTGAAACTATAAGTATTTATGAGCTAAGTAGCTATTATTATTAGTACATACTTTAAGAATTGTTGCAGATAGTTCTTACTACACGGTGACCACTGGAATGCTGACTGCTTTCCTGCAGGGAAAGATGCCATAATGTTCATTCCATCCGGACACGCACCTCTGTCGTGGTTCATTCCAAGACTGCAAAAAAAGCACCAAGAAATAAATTTGAGAACGCTCTTGCTGATAAAATCCAATTAAAATCTTACTATAATGCACTCTTGTGTTAAAGAAAATCGTAGATCACCTGTGTCCAGTTTCGTGGGCGAGAGTCATTCCAAGCATTAAACCGTTATCTTGACCAACACTCGCAGAATTTGGGAAGCTGCACATTCCACGCGTTCTTGTAAGACCTGTTGAAATTTCCGCATTAATAGGTTATGTCTACAACATTAAAATTTCCTATTTTTATCAACATAGAATTCCATTTTGCCTGTCATGATCAGTCAGCCCAAAAAAGCAGTATTTTGTGCTTGGTACAGTTAATTTGTTGTCGGTATCTTGTTGCCGGTGACATACCGATAATAATACAATAACAGAAGAGAAATCAGAATACCTAATGTGTCACATGGCTGGTTCTTGTCTTTGCAAATATTATATCTGAAAACAAACAATAATCAATATAAAATTCTCATATGTTTTTTTCTAAAAGAGACAAAGAAAGAGATATGAATTTATGATTGATCAACGCAGTTACACACACAACTTAAGCAGTTGTGAAATTAAAGCCTGAAAAAAAAATTAGGCCTGAACGGGATTCGAACCCATGACCTCTGCGATACTGGCGCAGTGCTCTACCGACGGAGCTATCAAGCCATCTGGGAGCCGAAAATGAACAGGCAAGCATAGATATAAAGGATATCATAAGCTAAGCAATAAGCCAGCAGATTTCATTATTAGTAGCCTCTCTAATGAATAAGGATCAAAAAAGAGCCATGGCAAAACTTTTATTAACCGCCTGAAGCTATTTGGTAAAAGTTGAAAAGAGTGGTTACTTTTGTAGTAAATGACTGCTGTACCTCGTAAATAGAGTGGCATAATCATAGTGATTTTCATCGTTATCCAAAGGATTGTTGTTCCGCTCTGCCCATCTGCCGAAGCTTTCCAGTGTGTTGCTTGCGTGGTGATTAACAACAAGTCCAGACTAATAATTAAAAAATTCAAATTAGTTTGGCAGTTAGATCTTATACTTTATAGCCACAAATACGTAAATCAGACCCTCCCTCCATGATGTCATGCGTTTTGCTTAAAAATTAGCAAAGAAAATATTGAGTAAGTATGGGTTGAAGACACGGTATCAAAAGGGAACCAAGCATAATTTTTACGGAGAACAAAGAACAAGCCTGAAATAACTGTTGTTCGGGTCCACCCATATTTTATCGAATCGATAAGCCTTGAAAATCAAAATCGTAATTAGGCATGCATCTGCCCTGATGGCAGATGATTTTACAAAATTAAGGTAGTATCTCCAACAACTAGTTTTAATATCAATTGACATCAACAATTCTTCTGCAATGTTCCAACCTAATAAACATGAGGTGAGTTCATCTCAACTAGTTGCATTCCACAAACATTTAAGATAGAGTTAGCATTTCAACATATAATGTACTTAATTTACCTGCGGAGTTGTTAGAATCTGCATTCTACTAACAACAAAATTCACTTGATTCTGGCCAATACTTCCATCTCGCAGAAGGTTTGAGGCCTAAACAAATAAGATTATAATGAGTTGTTGACGCAGTGACTAACAGGAATATACCGTGTCGATACCCTGGTCTAACTGATGAAATAGATGAAAGAAAAAAAAAACTTCAACAGTAACAACAAAGAATTGACGGAAAAGATGCTATTCAGTTATTACATAGTTATTCGAGTACAGTTATCCTTCGAATAATTATGGTTATTAGAACAAGCAAGTCGGAAAATATGTTTTTCCAGCAGATAAATTAAACAACATGTTACAATCTTCCCGGCCTTATGCTCAGCGATTTGCTGAAAGTTTGGGGAATACTGAATAACTTTTGATTTGTATGGATGCTTTCCAAAGCAAAAGACTTCTGTGCAGAAAGCTAAAATAATATCGTAGAAAAGTAAATAAATTGAATTAAATTATGTTCTCTCTGACTCAAGTGAACTGTTCCACATATGGTCAATACCTATCCTGGCCACTCCTCGCCCACTGTAAGCGTTTTTTTTTAAAGCCTTGGTGCGTTCTATGCTTTATTTTTCATTTTCTTGTGAAATACCTTAGAGTATAGTATCAGTTGTACAGTTTTGAATTGTATTTGCTACTTACAATATTGCACGCTGACAGCGCGTATTGCTTTGCGGCATCTTCTCCGTGGAAATTTGTCATCTTTGGATCAACCACAACCAAGGTCTCTATATATTTCTCTTCTCCAGGCCCCGCTGGTCCGTGCCTTTGTGAGGGTTGTGTATCATTCAACGACCGTGCTAGACGAATTTTTGGGTCATCTGTACATAGACCGATAAAACAGATGATGATTTCCTTAAAATTATTTGCAATATAATTCGATTTATTTTTATTTTTTATTTTTTTATTTTATTTATTTTGCCACACAA
>OMLO01004359.1_pt1 | contig 11830 bp, 8 predicted proteins | sample 1674811 | NCBI WGS metagenome assembly OMLO01 (sample SAMN06265003, study PRJEB25207) | coral metagenome | isolation source: Coral host | place: Mexico:La Bocana,Puerto Morelos, Mexico | collected 2008-11-13 | reverse complement strand
GGGGGGGGGGGGGGGGGGGTTTTTCCCCCCCCCCCCCCCCCCACTTTTGAGGAGGATGACATTTTTTTTAGTTTTTGTTTTAGTATATGTTTATTTCACGCTTTATCCAGGAATAATTATTTTAAGAAGTATCTCGTGGAGAATGCTGTAAACACGATTTCCGAGCCTCTTGATTTCAAAATTTTCTGTGGGGGGATGCCCCCAGACCCACCTACAAACTCGCGCCTCCGGCGCTCGTTTTCAGCCCCCCCACTTAGAAATACGCTCCGCCGTCCCTGGTAGAGCGCAGCTATATATCGTCCATCGAACACTTCTTTTGCAGGAAGCAATGTTGGAGGTTGACATAGACGACTCTGGAACGGTGGACTTCTTTGAATTTCTCTGTGTCGCCAGACTAATTTCACAAGGAAAGGGTGGGTACAAATCTTCTGCCCCGGAAAAATAAAAGAATATACCAAAGCTATTTTAAGCTTTTCTTCGAGCGCAGAGAGTAATTAAACTATTACCTTATATTTGCGCTCGCAAAGGTCCCGTTTCCACTAGCTTCGCCGGAGAAATTTTTGAAGTGTTTTTTTTTTTACTCTGAAAATATATTAAAAACATATCATGTCTTACGCACAAAACTACACCGGATTTGAAAACATATCAATCAGCGGTTATTTTGGATTTGTGTTAGAGGAAAACTCGGGTGGGAAAGTCAAAGCACTATCGTGACGTCATCATGTTTAGAATGTGTCTAACACGCAAAGTCTGCGTTTTTTAAAATTCTTTGGTTTGAAAAGCGTTTTTTCAAAAGCTCTGTTTTTGTAACGGACTAGTGTGGACGGTAGGCCTTAACATAGAAATAAAGCTGTAAGATCTATAACTAAAATTAATCAGAGGTTAAAAGTGCGTTCGAGGAGCTTGCTGCGTACGACATGCAGAGTCGTGTTTTCCATCCGCAATACACCACATTACGCACAGTTCCGTCAGATTTCGATATAAACGACCTGCAAAACGTGTGAAAAACACAATCGCCTGAAAACAATATTTACATTTACTTACCGACACTATCCAGTATCCACACGAACCAACGGAACCAAGTGAACCAAGCAAGCTAAAAGCGAACCGAAGCGCACGAAGCACGTGCCACATGTCAGGCAGGAAGCACGTGCCACATGTCAGCACGTCAACGTCATACCTTTGTACCAGTTTTCTGATCGGGGGCCATTTTGGTGCCCTTATTACAGGAATGTCAAGTGGTCACAAGACACCCAACTCACAGCACGAAATTAGAATTGCGTTCTCCTTAGTCGAACGCAATTATGCCACTATCCGATATAATTTGATTTGAAAATTTTTCAGCGCTTGCAGTCTACAGCTTTACGATAATTTTCGTGAACTCGTTAAATATAGGAAATATTTGTATGTTATTTTTTTCAGGCGAAGCGGCTCTGTTTAAGAAGAAGACATTGACGGCTCTACAGAAACCGAACGCAAAGTCTGCAGTCTGCGTAGTTCAATAGCTTATTTGAGAAGCCTCGATTTGACATAGAATTAGCGAGTGAAGCGAACCGGGTCAAACGAGTGCGGCCTCAGGAAAATCTTCTATACCCGGAGGTGGACGGTTCCCATACGAAAAGACCGGGGGGTCCGTAGGGGTTCTTTTCTAAATTTCCGACGAGCCCCGCCCCCTCCCGCGAGGCGCTCTACGAAAGATATCCCAGGACGCGTTACGACAATTTAGATCAAACATCACTGGAGTGCTTGTTTACTTCAGAAACTCTTGAAGGCTGTAGTTGAAGTATTTACTATTCCTCGTGTTTTTTAGATCAGTTGTCTTTTCCTTCATTATATTGCAGTTGATAAAGTAAAAGCACCATAAATACTTAGGCGCCCAGCCCTAGCCCTAGGCTCACTCATTCTGGATGTACATAACAAGCTATTAGTTTCAATGAGTTTCAAATAACGTGCAATTTAAAAGCGTACGTTAGATTACATTATTTAAGTCAAGAATTATGGTTACCTACTACTTTACACTCAGAACTTCACCAAGCAAAACACAAAACAAATAAAAACTGGTTTAGATGAGTAAATCATACCAACTATCTTAGCAATTCCTGTATTAAGCAATATTGTACAAATGTAAAAATGTTTGAAATTATTTAAGTTATTTAAGTTGAATGCATTTCATAATTAAGTATATAATTATAATTGTATTAAGTTAGCTCTTTGTATTTGTACATACTATTAACTTTAAATCTGGCTTTAAGACCTATCAATAAAAATATTGTGAGATGTAAATAAAAAGTTCACAAGAGATTTGTGTGAAATATGAACAAAATTCAGTTTTATTATGTTCAATGCCAGAGCACCATCACACCCAGCGAACGCAGACATACTTCCGGCCATTGCCGGAAATACATCTGCTTTCGCAGGCTATATCACACCCTTCTCAAGGTTGACTAAACAACAGGTAGAAGCAGAATGCTGCAATGTGACAGAAACCATGATGACAGTGATTGCAAAAGAAATCCATGGACTGGCCACTGGGATGAAACCAGAAGCCACCCAAATACATGTACTTTTGGTTTTGGGTTTGAAACCAGGTCACACTGCATTTGGTTTGAAACAACACTCCCTCACTGCATGTAGTAGCAATGTCTTGATTTAATCTGTCTAATACAATTTTAATGTTGTGTGTGCATGGTAGCAGGGCTAAGGAAAGGAGAGACAGGAACTAGAGTCAGCAGGAACAATATCTCTATATATCAACCCCAAGTTTAAATCAAATGGAAACCATAAGAAAGCCAACAGGGCGAGGTTCAAGCATTTGCGGAGGTCGCTGTATTTGCTAGTAGGCAAGACACATTACTCTCACAGTGCCTTCATCTTTCCATGTGTATGATCATGTATGGATACCTAACAAAATTCATTGGGATAACCTTTCATGGAAAGCAGTGGTACCACGAGTCACTTTATACCCCATAAACCACAACATTGAGTGTGAGCATTTACTTTTGCATGCAAAAGTTTGTGAAGTCTGGCAGATAATTTCAAACTCAGTCATTCTGTCTTAAAAAATTCTTTTACCTATGACAAATTGGTTTATTCTTTGTTAGGTGTCCCCAGTCAACAGATGGTTTTCCATCTGTTAGATACTTTTAGACCTATTAATAAAGCTCGTTCCTTCCAGTAATCACTGAATACCTTTGTCCTAGGGTTCTAAAAGCATTCTGTACACAAGCAAATTAAGGTACATAAGTTTCTTCCCCAAAAAGTGAAAAATACCTGCAGATCACTATGATGTCCCTTTTAAAACAAAGATTCAGCTTAAGTAGAGATTTCACATTAGCAGACACTACGTCAAGATCCAGGCCATATGCAGACCTAATGTTAACCCACATTAATCACTTGTCTACAGGTACAACTTAACAATTGGAGTGACTGGTTACTTTGAGAACTCGGACACATTTATTTACAAATGAACAATGAACCAATATTATTGTCTTCACATCTTTGCAACCCTCAGTATGTACACCAATTCTTATTACAGTCAATTTTTCGTGATGTCTTTTTGTGATTTCTACTTTTGCCTTTGTCATCTTATGCTCTTTGTTCTTCTGTAAAAGAAAAAAAGTGTTCATCTATTAGAAATGTTACGATGTACATGTACTGAAGAGGAGGCATTTAACTACCTTGCCTCAATTGCTGATTGAGGCAAGGTAGTTATTTTTGAATATGGATAGCCTCCTTTATCTTGTGTTGATCTTGTGTCAGAGTGATAATATTTTTTAGTATCACTGAACTAGTGGACTAATGCAAATCCTGCATTTTGATTGGCTACGCTACTAGAGGACTATTATTGATGTAGTCATCTGGTAGCAAAATTCTTTCGTTTTATTCCCAAATAAAACTTTCTTCAACTTGCATTTGGTACCTCAGTGTTATTATTACTTTTTCTGTCCGACTAGTTGGGTGATACTAAAACAATTACACCCTTTGCCTTCAAGGGCCACAAATCAATAGCCCATTCGGTTTCTTCTCATGGGCTATTAGACCCGTAGCCCTTGCGGACAGACCGACTTAATTTGACTAACAATACACGGACATCCAACCAACTAGAATAGACTGCCTGAAACCGACCTGTGACTGATGACAAATTTTACACGAGTCTTTCAGCCAATACCATCATGGCTAAACTGACAATCAGTTTCAACGGACCAGAATTATAACATCACCTGACAAACACTATTCACTTGACTCTGAAGAACACTTCCGCTCAGGTTGTTGAAACGTCAGTCACCAACAACAGTTCTTCTCAGAACTACCCTCACCCGGACAATCACACTTCACGAACTCATGTAGAGATAAGTTATTCTTATAAAGAAGTTCAGTTAAAACGTTTTGCCTGTCTGTGAAAACCTGTTGCCCTATTGCTGAAAACATTACTGAGACTCCTGCTAGAACTGACCAATCCCTAAGCTTAGTGAACTTTCTGCAAGACTTGTAAACAACCAAAATCGAGGCATAACTGACCAATCAGATTTAACAGACCAGACGTACTACACTGCTGACTGACACACTTTTCACTTGACTCTGAAGTTTGTTGGAATGTCAGTAAACAACAAAATTATTTTCTCCCCCCAATTCAATGTTGAATAGGTGCTGTGGTCTCTAAAGTCTTCAAAATGGAAAAATCAAGATTGGAAATGGAAAAATCAATAAGGGCGGCAAATGTTTCCAAGACACTCAAAAATCAAATTTCACTGCAAGTTAACACTTCTGTCGCTAATTGCACGTATGCTAAATCAACAAATCTAGGTGTATATACACCTATAGGCAACTCAGTTGTAACCTACCTGAAAAATGCTAAAATCTTATTTGGAATTCTAAAAACAAACTTCATTGCCTCCTGTCTCCTTCTAAGTGTTTGTCTGTTGGAGGTCACTCTTCTGTTGAATTCTGCAAATCTTCTATACAGTCGTGGAAATCCATAATACTTGAATAAAATAAAATTACACAATTACAACACTGCTGGGCTAGCAAGAAGGAGCATGAGGTGACCATGAGGAAATCTGAGACCCCAAAGGTCCGATGCAATCAATCAAGCAATAAATACTTCTTTGATCCTTGAACAAAATAATATGATTTAAGACATTCGTTTCAAAATCACTTATCGCAATTAAGAAATAGAAAACATGTGCGGTGTTTCTATCAAGTTTAAGTATAAATCTACTAGCATTCTACATTCTATTTCTATTGTAGAGGGTAAGTAGCCTAGAAGTGCACACTTGTTATCAAAATGACAGCTGATCCTCTGCATTTTCAAGGTGTCTGTGAAGAGGATTTCAAAAACATTTTGAACAACTAGTAGAAAAATACTCAAACAATAAGATTATTCACCCCTGATATCACATGATAGAAATCTCAAGCACACAATCTTGTTCAACAGAAACATGAGTGGAATTTTGAGAGATCAAGAAATGCTGTGAGCATTCCCACAGCTTATTTGAGTTCTTCCAAACGTCCACAAGTATTTCTGTAACAAATCAGCACAAATATTTTCTTTGAGCTACTTTTAAAACTTGCATAAAAGTACATCTCACTGATTTGTTTATGCTATAATACCACACAACAAACTCAAATGTAACATAAGGGTAAATAATGATAATAATTAGAGATAGCCTGCCATAATTATATACCACTATACTGGTACTCGTAAAGCGTTTAAAGCAGCTCTCAATATTCAGCTTAAAAGTAAAACAAGACAGCGGACACAAGGAAACTTTTCAACACATTTTGCCTGACGAAAACTATGATACGATGCCTTACAATATTTCAAAGAAGAAACGCTGTCTTTTTTCTTTTACAAAAGGGACATTCCATGATGGATTTTATAACAGGATTGTTAGTAGCGGCAAGCTTGTAGTAATGTTACGTCACCTTCAGATAAGGTTAATATAAGCATACTCTATATCTTGTCCTTAAATTTAACACGACGATAGGCAAGCCACTTGGTCGCCTTTTTGGAAAACATGATTGAATGACACTTAAGTTACAGGCAGCAACAGCCGTTTTTCAACGTATCCTGCTAAATATCATAGCTCTGAAAGAAAACATTCTGCTAGAGCTACAAGTTCTCGCTACGGAGGTGTAGCTCGGTCGACGACCCTTGCATTTTATATCTTAAATCGGGACACAACAAATCTGTACATCGACAAAACTGAACCTTAGGGTAATTGCTTGCACTTACCCTTCCTACAGCATACACAGTCGCTTTTTTGCCTAAAGACACCGCTATAAGAGCCAAAATTTTTTCCATGAGTCACGGTTTTCGTCAAGTTGCACATGTTCTCGAAGTTGACTTCGTCACCGCGCCTTTTGTATAAATGAGGCGGCCTGTGAACAGCGCTCAACTGACCAATGCGCATCGAGGACAAAAATAGTATCAATTCAATTGAATTACATGGGTGTTAGAACGATAAATTGAATCAGAATTATTCGGTTGAATCAAAGTTCCAGGTCAAATTCCTGGTTGAAATAAAAGAGATTAAGAGTCCAAACAGTCTCAAAATGCTCCGTTGTATGTATTCTAACGAATGTTGTTATGTGAAAGTCTTGATTAGGTATTATTTTTTTTAATGTGTTTGGCAAGTGCTTTCGTTAAAGACAACGTTATATTTTCCAGTTACAGCGACCTAATTATCCTTTAAATGTAAGAAAAACGTTTCTTTCTTTTAACAATAACAGAGCAGTGATAGACCAACGGTCATGTAATAGTGTTATTTCCATTATTGCACTCTGGTTAGCCCGAATATCACTCCGGTTAGCTCTAAAATTACTCCTGAATAACGCTCCGGTAGCCTGTTTATGGTTAGCTCACAATGATGGAAATGATAACATGATTTAGTTAAAAAGTCTACATTCTGCAGTCTGCAATATACCCATGCACGGTCTGCAGTCTCTAGTCTGCGTTTCAAACTGACCTGATAGCCCAGCCTGCATCCGTAGGCTTTTATAAGAAGAGGAAGATGAAACTGCATTCGGAATGATATTAAACAAGGCCAGTCTTCAACAATAAGAATTATAATGAAAGAAGCGAAAATGCATAGATAACATGTCCTCTCCAAATTACTTTCGCGTGAGTTTTATGCTGCTTTTCAGTTTGGGAACTTTGCGAAAAATAGAAACAGGATGTATACCTACTTAGATGCACAAAACAAACTTTGCAACTAGTAATTATATATATTCTCATAATTCGTTGGCAGCTTCAGATATTATTATTATCTTTAGCCTCCGAAAATAACACGCTACAAAATTAAACAAAACTTATCTTTGAGACTGTTTCATTTTCATCATCGGTCAGTTTAAAACGTCGACTGCGGACTGCATACTGCACACGGCACACCGAGGGTAAAATGCAACCATGTTACCATTTCCATCATTGAGAGCTAACCCTAAAGTAGGCTATATATTTATAATAAACAGAGCTTTATTTAGGTTACTATGAGTGATATTCATGTTAACTGGAGTGATATTCAGTATGAGTGAGTCAACCTTAATAATATTCAGGTTAATCGGAGTGCAAACTCACTACGAATAGCCATAATAATCTTGTCTACGGTTAACACTCGAAAATGGAAAAAAACACGATATACACTCAAAAGGTCTGCCCTCTCTAATCCGTATTTCATCCTTGACCCACAGTTTTCATTTTAAACTCAGTCTGCATTTTACCCTCACTCTGAAGTCTGAAGTCTACAGCTGGTGTTTTACACTGAAGGGTTTCATCATGGGTGCATCTTGTCTCCTTTAAATGATTTTCAGCGGAAATTTGCTGGAAATCGGAATCGAGGGAAAAAAAACTATTATGTTAAAAAATGATGCAATGTATGTAGTAAAGAAAATCTAGTATAGAGTAGAAGTATTATGACTTAAAAGAATACTGTAAGTAATATGTCTGCAACTCTATTTCTTTGTAGTATTCTATGAAATTGATGTATCATCTAACTGTTTGTGATATAGTTTTCATGGAATTGAATGAAACGAAGCGAGCAAGTTTTTATCCTTCCCAATCAGTCGAACTTGCAATCAAGGCAAGTGCATCTAAACATAACGAAATGTTACCTAACTGATTCAACCAAATCCTGGGGGTGATTCATTACCGTGTATCGGGACAAAAAATCATCTTTAATCTCCTCTTACGATTTCTTATTATGCTAGTTGGGGAGATTTTAATACACCTTCCAACGGTTATTAGTAAAGGTAAAGTCTGCATACGAGCCAGGTGGCCTGAAGCGATTTGGAGTGTTTCTACTCCCCTCTGTATGGTATGGTGGTCCATCGCAAGGTTACCCCCAGCATTAAATTCGCTGGTACCCATTTATACACCTGAGTGGAGAGCAGTACTGTAATAGTAAAATGGTCCCGGTCAGGACTCGAACCCCGGAGGCCACCGCGCCTGCCACTAATTAAGACTTAGGACGTAATTTGACTTACAAGTAACAGAGGTGGTTGTCTACAGTAATAGCAGCGCAGGTTCAAATTATCATACTACACCAGGCATAATACAATTTCAGCTCCCATGTAACGCTGATCACGGTTCAGCAAACACAACTAAAACATCTTTTTGTTTATTGCGGCCCAATGTGCGGACAAGTAAGATGAGCATTGATGGTGCTTTTCTTGTTTAACTAATTACGGTAATTTTGGCTGCTATAAAAGCGTAATCAAATCCTTATTAGTAAAGCCCACTGATCAGACTACCTCCTCTCGTACACGCAACCACTATGTTCGAACATGACTTCTGTTTAAATATATCTCATTTCTAAAGACTGTACTGGAACCCCAAAACGTGTTAATGGTGCCCTTACGAGACGTTAGGATCAAAAAGGAATTTTGGGAAGAAACTGACCAATTACTAACATTCAAGAATATTTACCATATTTTGAGACATCTTAACATCTGAATTTCGAAACTTTACGGGTCAGTTTTCACAAAACGCTTTTATATTTTGAGTATAATGGGATGCAAATAGACTTTGCAAGGTTTTCGCAGTTTTAAAGCTCTCAACAAACTTATCTGATCTCTTTCATTTCCAGAAATGGGATTAGAAAGGACGGAAATAGTTCTAGCATGTTGTTTCTTCTTGTAGAAGAAATCTGTTAGAAGTGTTGGTGGCTTATAGCAAAATTGTTCAAGCTGAATTTATAGATTCAGTATTATTGACATCTCTCTAGGTAGCAGCGAGACGCTTCTTCGCGTGCAACTACCCCACCAACTCCCAGACATAATAACTAATAGATGATGAATGAAATCAATTGGTAATTAATGAGTAATCGATGAGTAATCAGTTGATTAGTCATTGATTATTGGCGATGATCCATGAGTAATCGATGAGTAATCGAAGGCCAAAAATTTTGTGGCTTATCGATTACTCATCGATGACATCGATTACTCATTGATGTAATTGATTATTCATCGATGACCCATCGATTACTCATCGATTATTATACTGCGCACTAGAGACACTTTTCTTCCTTTTTTCTACATCTTTTATCTGTGTTAGACGCTTTTTACCTTGTATCACAGCAATTATCTATCGCACGGAGTTATTGAACAATTTGCAAACCTGAACAACTTTGACGAGGCAACCTTCAAGGTATGGTTCAACAACAAACGGAAAATAGATACTGGAGTTTCATTTCCATGTACTACTTATGCTGAATAGAATAAACCTGGAAACATCTGTTTACATTTAAGTTGTTTTAATTTTGTTTTTCTTCGCCAAATACGTTTGCAGCCACAAGATTATATTGATGAGTAATGGATGACATCAATGACTAATCAACGTAATCAATGACTAATCGATGCAATCGATGACTAATCGATGACCAAAACTTTTGTGGCCCATCGATTAGTCATCTATTACTCATTGATCATCGAAAATAATCAATGACTAATCAACTGATTACCTATGGATTCTCATTGATTTCATTGGTGTCATTGATTAGTTATGTCTGGCAACTACTATTCCAAGCAACTACTATTCCATTCACGGCATTGTTACAGACCGACCTCTTTTTAGATTGAATTTACCGCGAATTCAGGCCCCCACAGGAATCCCACTGACCAATCACAAGCACGGACGTCGTTATTTCTCAAGAAGGTTAAAAAGAGAAATAGCACTTTTTCCTTAACGAAGCGCTCTAATGTAGACCGGAATTGACCTATTTCGCGGGGAAAAAGTCTAGACCGGTCTGTAAAAATGCCGTGACGTGATGTATGAGGTTGATATCTGATGATATCTTTGCTCTACGAAGGGAACGACTGAACAGAGGGTTTACGGTGGAGGTCAACAAATTCAATTTACGCTCGGACCCTGTTCAGAATGCTACTTACTGACTGTCCAGTATTAAACTTTATACTCCACCAAAATCGCACAGACTGAATCTTCATTCGAAATTTGCGGTTGTTAACGAGCACTAACCCGTTTATGCAATAATTTCAAGTTTTTAAAGTCAAGAAATCGTTTATCTCCTTCATTTAGCCTTTTCTCAAATTTCATATCCATATGCATCTAAACGCTCTTACAAAATTTCGGGAAAACAAAAAAACAATTCGCCATTTCGTAGATGACCGACAGTCACTGCACTCTAATTAACAATTAGATTATGAGCTCGAGATTTGATGAGGCCGAAGGCTGAATGATGACCACCTCATAGAAATCGAGAGCGAATAATCTAATTGTTTTGGTAGAGTTCTACTTCAAATAACGGTTATCAATCACTTCTCGACGTATTATTGAACTTTGCGCCTTAGAAAGAACGCTCGGATTGAATTGTATTTGAAATTGAAATTGTGTGCGCGCTCATTTTTTTTCAAAAGTTTCAAGCTTTTAAAAGTCAAGAAGACGTTAAGCTTTTTCTTTTAGTTTTTTTTTCAGGAATAAAATTATTCATTTGCATCAGAATGTTCCTTCAAAACTTTGTTAAATTAAAAACAAGTCACCATTTTGTAGGCGGCCTCCGGCCACTGCACTCTAATGAGGCGAAGCCCAATGGGCTATTGACCGTGACCCTTGAGGGCGAAGGGTTTAATTGTTTTAGTATCACCCATCTAGTAGGACAGAAAAAGCAATAATAAACCTTGCAAGTGCAAGTTAAAGAAAGATTTATTTGGGAATAAAACGAAAGAATTTCGCTACTCGATGACTATTACTAATAGTCCTCTAGTAGCGTAGCCAATCAAAATGCAGGATTTTCATTAGTCCACTAGTTGGGTGATACTACTGGCTGATAGTAAACGAGCAGCTCAGCCAATCCGATTGCAGCATTTGCATTAGTATATTAGTAGAATTCTACTAAAAGTCGATATGATACTACGCGCGCTCTTATTGGTCAATAGAGTTGCAAAGCTTATTTTCTCATGAGCTTTTTCCTTATTCCTGCTGATTATGCTCTATTGTACCGGTAAACTGCAGCTCTACGCGGGAACTAGAAAACTCAGAGGACTAGCCATAACAATGGAAATAAACAGTTTCGGCTTTTACTGGTTAAGATCGTAATAAAACGAATATTTTTTCCTTCAATATGTACAAGGAAATTTGCATCGAGAAACAGGACTAGATGTTGGTTGGCATAAACATGGACTTGGTAAGCAGAGTCTGCAAGGCTCACCAGTGCGCCAAAAAAAAGAGAAAAAAAAACAAAGTAAAAATGTATGTGCAGTTAGGCATAAGCTTAAAGTGCCCATAATGTCAAATTTTTTTACGCTCATCTAATTCTGCATTTCACCTAATGAACTTCTGCGAAAAAATTTTTCGATTTGGATAAAACGCAATTTTTTT
>OMLO01004358.1_pt1 | contig 11832 bp, 10 predicted proteins | sample 1674811 | NCBI WGS metagenome assembly OMLO01 (sample SAMN06265003, study PRJEB25207) | coral metagenome | isolation source: Coral host | place: Mexico:La Bocana,Puerto Morelos, Mexico | collected 2008-11-13 | reverse complement strand
TTTCTTGAAGCTTAGGAAACTCTTCCACCAGGTCCAGGGAAGGAAGATGGGTCCACATAGTGGTAGGACCTTGGGTTTGTCCGTTGTAACTGTGACAACCTTTCAGCAATGCTGATTGTGCTCAGTGTTCTCACCTTCAGGCAACATCTCTGCCATGGGGGGATTGACAAAGACGCTCTCAGAGTCCTCCAGGTGTTTTCCTAGCTGCCTTTTTGATGTGTTCGTAGATGGGGTCTTGCATTTGGTAGGGATTCATGTCCACGTTCTTTTCGGAGCCTAGGTTTCGTATTGAGTCTCTTTCGACCACGTTGGGGTCTCTCCCAAGGCTCCCACAATGGGGAACTGTCGTTTGGGTATAAAGTTGACCTGGAGTGTTTTTGTGTCTTGGTTTCTGTTTCCAAGACTATACCCTCACTGGGTTTGAGGTGAATTCTGTTTGGTAATTACATATATATATACATATATAAGTATTATATGTATATATCACCATATCACTTGATACAGTTTTGTGATGCTTGAGCATATTGAAGCATCCCAGTGTATCTAGTAGCAAACTTACTCATGTTGCATAATTTCTGGTGGGAACATGTGGGAGGTTCAGTGCTTCCTTCATTTGGACCCTTTTTTGAGTTGAAATACCGAGTTACCCTCCGAGGTTTCCGATCACATATCCCACCGAAAGGGAAGTTCGGAAAATCATCCAGTCAAAAAATGCCGGTTCACTGGAGGGTACTGTACAACCATGGTTATTTGAACTCAGTCCCACCAAAAATAGGAGCTACCGTAATCAAACATCTTCAATCCTCCAAGTTGCAGAAAGCATCCCTGGAAGTTTCGCCTCGATGATGCCGAAATTTTTCAGGTCGAGATGCTTTTGGCTCGAGCTTAGCTTCAAGGTGCAACCGGGGGGGTGGTTGGAAGCCATGAGTCCTGTAAGCATTGGAGACTGTTAGTGGCAGGGTCACAAGTAGGGTCACAAGTTTTGAGTTCTAACCTTTATTCAGGGAATTGTTAAACAAACCTGACTACTAAGTATCCTAAACCTTTTGCGAATTTTACGTAGTTATGATTTTTGTGAAGTGTTTTTTGCCCAAAACTTTGTGAAGTCTGCAACTCTGTAGGGCTTTTCTCTTGGCAGCCGAAACGCCTGGTCCGGGCTCCTAGTTCCTAAAAGCAGCAAGACGAAGTCCCAAGCGCAGACTCGTGCTATGGAGCCACGCATCATGCATTCCTGCAATTTTGGATCCCAGTTGAAATCCCCAGAATCAGCGCATACATTGCATATTATTGCATAGTTGAATGTGAGTATCTCATGGCATCTCCAAAATCCGGGTGTTCTTTGCAAAAACAGTCATGGTGCAGGAAGCATGTCAGCCAAGGTCTTGTGGCACCGACTCATCCCGCTTCCAGCGCTGAAACCACACCGTTGCAAGGTCCAAATACCATCGAAGGTGCTTGCTTTGGGGCAGTCTGATGTTCACTGCTGTTTGATACATGCTATGTTACCGTTTGTGCATATGAGCCGGCCTGGAAAACGTCCATTGGACTACTTAAAGCCTTAAAGCTGTTATGCATTATTCCGGCCATGTCACACTCTCAAGACGCACCCGAGGAAATAATCCGAATCCAATTCAGATTATTTGGAAATAATCCGAATCCAATTCAGATTATCTGGAAATAATCCGAATCCAATTCAGATTATTTGGAAATAATCCGAATCCTATTCAGATTATTTCTGAGAATAATAATAATACTACGAATTCGGGGACCAATTGTGGAGGAGCAGTAGTTTCGTACTAGTAGTAGTAGTACCTGAAACTTCATTCGAGCAGAAATAAGTGTACCACCAGCCTTTCGTATATGATTTTAACAAATCGAGCGTTTTTTGTGAAAACGAGCGGATTTCTGTTTTGACTATATATCCCATATATCCCTTATATAATCTCCTTCCATTCCCCTTCCCTTGTAGCCACTGGCCCATGATGAGTGGGTGGTTGTGCACGCGGTGTGCACTCTCTTTGATCTTTTGCCTTTTAGCAGGCAGGAACCTGCTGACCGGTGAAAGAAGGGAAGAGGGGAAACATGAGGAAACCATGAGATGGCAATAGCAACTTTTTGGCCCAAAAAACTCTAGCTTTAGTCTTGTGGGAATGGCATACAGCCCGCAAGCTTTGGGGATTTTTGATGAATGGAAGAAGGATGATGCGCTTGTTTCCCGGGGCGCATCTGGCATCTTAGCGGTGTGTGGGAGGAAAGGCTCCTTGAACCGTCAAGAGGTTGCCGAAAACTATAACCTTCTGGCACCCATCATCACTTATCTTGGTTTCTCGGTTCAATTGTTTTCAAATGTTTTCAAGCTTTTATATGGCTACTGCATTAGGCATGCAGGAAATTTACCATACCAGCCATTGACTCTCACAACCATTGTTCAGAAATTACCCCCATGTCCATATGCTCCCAAGGACTTCGACCAGCACTGTCATCTCTCGTGGAAGCTTCTGAGATCTTTCTTCACCATTGCCGACCCCGGGGCAAACCCTTGCCCACACGTTGGGTTCTTATCAATTGTTTTGGGAGTTTGAAGTGTCGAGATGTCTTCAGAACTTCAATGGTACTTAACATGTCTGTACTGAAAGGGGTTAGGGTATTCTAATTCCTCCTTGATGTTGCCTAAGGCAAAGTTGTTCGAGTGGAGGCATGGATTCTCCGGAACCTCACCTACCTGTTTGCTAGGGTCTGTAAACGGGGGCATCGCCCACGTGAATACAACATCCGCCGATTGATGGTAGTAGCAGGGGTTCCAGTTCCTGAACGAAGCCCTAGGAACACATCTCGTACCTTGTCCAAACTGATTGGAAATTACATGAAATTACCATTCGGACCATTCGGAAAAACTCCCATACATTGCACCATATATATGTGATATTCCAATTGGAAAGGACTACTGGAATAAAACATGCATTACACCATGACATATCAAATTGATACCCCAATACCCTTTCGTGATCAAATCAAACAAAAAACTCAGGTGATTCTTTTCCTGAAAGTGCTGCTTCTACCTCCGCTGGGGAGATCCCAGGGACTGAGGAGGAGGAGGATGATGATGATGATGATGATGGTGAAGAGGGTGAAGAGCTGCGTGAGACTGAAGTGGAAGAAGATGACCCCGTGGTTGAAGAGGAGGATTGGGGATCAAACTTAGGGGTGCAAGATCATCTTGTGACCAATGGTCTAGTCTTGACATTTCACTCTGGTGATGAATCTTCTCAATACCATGCCCCTGGAACAGGATTTACCGGCTATCTCAGATGGAGCAAAAGGCTCGATTCAAATGCCTCAAAAAATTGTTTTTAATTTGCCAGTAACATCATCATGATTGGATCCCTTTTTGGTTTGTACCCACCATCAATCCCACCAGCAGGTGTGGATGACACAAGCCCTTTGCCAGCGCCCCTACCTGCCGAATCTTCCGCTTCTTTGCCGCCTGCCGAATCTTCTGCTTCTTCGCTGCCTGAAGGCCAGGGGTGGGTATAAAATCCACTTCTCAGCAAACCCTTTTCTATCCCTTTTCGTAAAAGCCCTGGAACACCTCTAGGAACTCATGCATGTCCCAATAACTTCAAACCAACGACTAGCTATGACCCAATCAGTCACCACACCGAGATGTTTCTTAGGCCCTGGGTGTCCTACTCACCTACGTCCTGGTCACTATACGGTCAAATCCGTAGAGTACGGGTTTGAATGCCTTCGCTGTGGGATGAAGGGTGACATTTCCTCTATCAAAGCCCAAAAGTGCAGTAACCCAAAAGGAGAAGTTGTGTATCCAGAGGAGGAGAAGGAAACTACCAAGTATCCTTTTAAGAGTGAAAAGCAGGCAGGGGCATCGGAGAAAGAACTTAGGGAGGAGCTGGTGGCTCTTCAAGCCATTGAGCAGGAGATGGCCTTGCTTGAAGAACTTCATCAAGAACAGGAGCTTTTGGAAGCTTTGGAGTACGAAGAACTCATGATAGATGTGAAACAGGTTTCTGGAGCTGATGACGGGGTAGTGAAGGAAATCGAGGAATGTGAAAATTTCTACTGGAAACGTCACAACGACAACATGATGGAAAAGTTGATCAAAATGCAGTTTCCAGAAAGGATCGCAAGCTGGGCCGTAGAGGTTTCCAAAGGGGTATGGGAAACTGCTTTGGACAAGGCCTACTGCAAGATTCAGGAAGAAGAGCACGAAGAGATGCTGCGAGCAGAGAAGGAAGAAGAAAGAGTCAAGAGAACTAAGGTTGCCGATGCTGCTGAGGTACCCCAACATCGGCCTGCTCTCAGCCCATGTAGATCTACGTCAGTTGCTACCATGCCCCCACCAGCACTTCCACCGAAGAAACCAGTACTTTCTGAAACCAAGGGCACCAAAGCTGCAATAGATTGATATATGATACAGGCATGATGTGTAGCAGATTTAGGCTACTTAATACAATGACCAAATTATGACATCTTTTTCTGAAAATTCCTTACGTGATTCCCAGTCAAGCTGACTAGACCTTAGCCTTATCATCCCACACTCTTAAGGTACAGTGGACGCTGTGGACACTCAGCTCGTGGACACTCAGGTATTCACTGAAACAGCTTTGGAGATGGCAGAGATGCCAGACCCAGCATGTCAAGACATGGGCCCACGACAATACTTTGCCCATGCACATCTTCCCAGTACCGCTGAGATGGAGCCCCCAGAGGAATCTGAAGGTAAGACTTCCAAGGAGGATCAAAATCAAAAGGTCAAGGAGGAGGTGCTTTTCTGTACTGTGTTACATGTTACTTTTGTACTTTGAAGACTCTAAGCCAACAGGATGTAGATGTGAAAACCATATGCCAATTGCACTAATGGATACAATACAGCTCCTCCCATCACCAATTCATGGACCTGGGAAAAACTCCTCTTGCTGCAGGTGCTTGCAAAGAATGAGCAGGAGAACCCTCGACCCAAAGAAGCGTTGGCCAAAGTGACTTCGGGTATCTCACCTGATGCTCAAAGATCCAACTTTCAGGAAGCCGAGGATGGTGAGGATGGCACTGCTTCTGCTGGAAAAGGCAGAGGGCGTGGGAGAGGAAGAGGGAGAGGGAGAGGCAGAGGAAAGGGAAACAAGACTTCAGCTTCCAGGAAACGACCAGGAAGTGAGGTTGAAGAGGAAGAAAGCAAGCCAAGATCCAAGTCAAGAAGGGGAGCTGGGGTGACCAAAGATGCAAAGGCAGACAGCTCTGAGAAGGACACTGGAAGTGGGGCGTCCAGGACACGAACCGCACCAGTGAAGAAGGAGGAAGGTAAGAGAAGAGGAAAAGGAGGAGGAAAGGGAAAGCAGGAAAAGGAGGAGGAAAGTAAGGAGGAAGAGGCAGCATCGAGTTCTACCAGAGCCTCAAAGAGGTCCAAGACTACATCTCCAAAGGACGCAACGAATGGAAAGGAGGTGACTGAGGTGAAGAAGACGATCAAGAAAGAGAAGGATTCAAAGAAGACTCCCAGCAAAGCATCCGATACAGCGACTGCAGAGAAGAAAGCTTTAGTATCTCGCAAGAGCAGTGCATATCACACTGCCATCAGGAGAGCAAAAGCGGAAGGTCTTTCCGAAGAGGAAGCAAAGAAAGAAGGGAAGAAGGTGTCCTGTCCCATTGGTTATATTCCCATTACTTAATGGATGTCCTTACTTTGAATATCATTTACTAGCATCAAAGACTGGCGATACCCAGAATGCTCCCAACCCTAATTCCCGAAACCTTCACCAATTAATCTGCCCTCCTTCCTTCGTCAAAATCATCACCCCTTCAGCTATCTTGCTTTCTAAGGCATATGCTGCTACGAAGTGACTGGGTTTTTGGCCTTTGGGGTATGCCAAGATTTTCTTGGCCTGTGAATCCGGGGGTTGCCTTGCACAGCAAGCTATAGGAGCATTTCATCGACGTATGAAGTGATGTGGATTCATTCAATCTTTACTTCGCAACTTTAGCCTATGATGCCGAATGGCTTTGTGTGGCTTTGATCCGATAATGATATATCGATGATCCATTAGCATTCGCAGTGAGCACAGGCTCATGCAAACGAACATGCACTGAATGGTCAAAAAATGTTACGAACCGAGTTGCATCATCTAGCATATCAACCGGTTTTAAAACCAGGGTTGGTCATGTTCAAGTCATATATAAACCATCCATAGAGCACTGACCTTCAGAGTTTTCCCAGTAGTTGATGGTTATAAATTCTTATTTTGTGAAGCCTCCCCCTGCCACATTCCTCCAGGCGCATGTCGACCAAGCCCCGGTGCCTCAATGAGCTGGCAGCGGGATGCAATCCTTTTGGGCTTTCCTGCCATGATTCCAGGGTGGTTGCAAACATCAGGGTGAGCTGGAATGTGGTGATTTAAATTTATTTTGTATGGATCATTTGATTTCATGACCTCTCTGCTAGCCTTTTTCTTAGCTCATACGTTAGTCAGCCTTGCCTCCCATATGATGAAGCATCCCGTGGCAAGATTGCAACATGTGCAGGCTCCCAAGGCCTGGAATTAGAAACCTTGAATCAAGCCTTTCACAAAAAAAGGGGAAAATGTTCCTACGAAACATTGAGCATTTTCCCCTACTTCCAAAACGGGGTACTAAAGCATAATGCAATTCTCAGCTGTGATGGTGCAGGTGCTCATAGCGTTGGTTTGGGACCTAGCATCCAAAACACTTTGTGAAAAACCTTCGAATCTAATGCATCAACTAGATCATGAACCAAGTATGCGGTTTTCTAAGGGGATCACTGGCCCTGTACCTCCACCTAAGGTATTACTGATATCATGGATGGATGTTCCTGCTCAAGACTACGACATGCTTGACCTCTTCTCTGGGAAGGAGGCTATCTCCAGGGTTTGGAACTTGCCTAAAATAAACTCCCTGAATGATATCATTGCTTCGCCATGCCACTCCCCACCTAGATTGAATGTTTGATTTTTTTTGAAAGCTTAGGGCCCATCGTGGTTATCGGTGTGCAAGCGTCGATGTGGGACGAGACCCCAAAACTCAAGATTTCTTGACTGCTCCAGGGTTTGTGTCGCTTGAATCATGTTGCGGCATTATAGTTTGAAAGATCAAAACTGAGTTCATGCAGGGCCCCCTTGGTGATAAGTTGTTAGTACCCTCCTAGATTGTAGGGTTGGTTGTACGGGAGCTATCTTAAGACTAGCTGAATTAGACCTGCTATGGGGGCCAAGCATGGACTATATATTGCCACTACGGGTTCCCACCAAATTCTTGGATAACCCAGGTTGACTTTGTGGATCGCTTTCCACATGCAGACCAATGGCATTTCGTGCATGGGCCCGGACTGCTCAAGTTGGGGTCTGCCAGCACGGGGGTCTAGTTGGCGTTCACCTATCAATATACATGGTAACGTTTTTTCCAACTGGGTTAGACGAAGCTCTTGCATGGTGACCAGGTGCCTTCCCCGCAATTGGAAATTGGGAAATTCATATGATCATATATGTTGAATTTGTAAGCTGGAACGATTCACCGGTATTGAAATCAGAACCAATTGGTTTAACCCAAATTTAACCCTTTTTAAACTGCAGGTGTGTACTACTCATTTTGGTCCTCCTTGCCAACAATTGCCTCTGGGTATTGGAGCAGCCACGCCAATCGCTTTTAGCAACACACAGGCGGTTCCACTGGTTGATTCATGTTGTTGTATATGCAACTTTGATGCATATACGCTATATCACGTTACTATAGAGTTTATCTTCCTTGAGCTCCTTATATAGTTTGATTTTTTTGGTGGCACCCAAGGCATATGAAACGTCTTTTTGGATGATGCTTCATGGCCACCCTAGCCCGAAGCCAACCAAGTGCTGGAGCAATATGCAAGAGGTTTCCCTTTTAGATCTTGGTCGTCTATCGAAATCAGAAAGGGAGGGAAAAACATCTCTTCAAACAACGCGAGACTTGCTTTTATATCTGTTTCAATCACTTCTTCTGTTGGGGGGTTGCCTAACTTCTTACCTTTCAGCCTCCTTGAAACTAGCAACCAAGGAAAATATGTTGACTCCAGTGGCAAGGCAAGATTCCAGGGAACATCGGGATTATCACAAAGCCAGACTCTTGGGCCCACATGGTGTCGAAATGATAGACTTCCAAGGGGAGCCACAAAACATTTTAAACATCTTACTTCTGCCTTTTTCCAAAGTGAACTAAGTTATCACATGTTTCAGAGATCATGTCGAAAAGCCCCTATACCTCACCGACTTGCGATCTTTTGGTTCGGGCCCCGGGGAATGAACAAATTAACTTTTGATTTTTTGACTGGCATATGCTAGTCAAAAAATCAAAAAGATAATATGCATGTTTTTGGCTAGCAGCCCTTCACCCTGAAAACCCAGGCTTGTGTAAGTCAAATAGGCCCAGGGTCCTTCAAGTAAAAGTCATGTTTCCACTACAAAGAGTTTTCTCGACCATGCACTTTCAAAGGGTGAGTAGAGAATAGTAGACGTACTTCCTTTCTGTCCTTTTATCTTTTGCATCCTAGATGGAATATTATCATCCTTTTGTTTCCCATTGCCCAGGACATACCCAGAGAACTTCGCCTTGCACCTGATGGAATGTCACCAGCAGCACCTGGCGGGAGAGGGGCGAAGGGATTTGCGGTTCAAACCGCAGGTGCTTCCCCAATCAGCGTCAGAATTGGAACAGTTCAAAGCTATTGAAATGGGAGACCTTTGGGAAGACGGTAATCTATTGGAAGCTCTAGACTACCTGATGAATTCCAAAAGGGTCAGGACTGGGGATGTTTGTTTGCAATAGTTTTTTGAAAATTGGATCCATTTGATATTCACCATACATATCAGAACGGAATGGGACATCCTATAAACTGATCGTCCAATCCCCACAGGATTCCTTCGGAATGGCATGAAACCATGCGTAATTTCTATGATGAATACCGCTGCACAGCCCCTTTTCTGCACATTAAGACATGAACGTGTGACCTTTATGCAAGAGTGAGAAAACTGTGGTCTTGACTATCAGAAAGAAAAGTCTAAACAACTCAGGTCATGGGCGATATTGGGTTGCAAGCTGAACTTATGAAACTCCAAAGTGATCCAAACTGACTCATATAGTTGAAAGGGCCTCATTTCCAATTTGCTTTGGTTTGTTGGTTCACCTTAGTGCCAATTACTGTCAACTCTGCTCTAGCTAAAGAGTTCAGGGTTTTTGCAAAAATTAGTGGCTGAAATGGAGGCCGCACTCCGAGCGCACTTTGGCGCACACGAGCGCACTTTCGCGCACTCGTGCGCACACTCAAAAAGTGGTTGTTTTGGATTGCCGTGATTCACCCTAAGAGTCCCTTTTTCCATGATTTGTGAAGGGTTTGGTGTTTTGAAGATACATTTGAGGGCTGTAGATGCATAGAATGAGTTTTGCATTCCTTTCCCTCAGCAATCTTGGCTGTTCCCTCTAATGTCATCGCGTTTGCTTTCATCCAACACCCTGATGGAGGGCATTGAGGGTGTGGAGTTTAAAGGGCCCAGTTCAACCTCTGATCGGAAAAGACAACTCCAGGAACAAATCCAGGCAGGTTACCATGCAGCATATATTATGTGTTTGCTTTTGGCGAAAACATGTGAATAGTAATGTGAATGGTATGTTTACACCCCCCCTATGTTTTACCTAAACGTTTTGTCACCCATGGAGGCATCCCGAGAGAGAGTTGAAGCCCTTCGTCGCAAGATGAGCAACCAGTTCTCGCATGAAAAACCTATCGATCCACCATGCCCCGGTTTCCTGTATGCACTAGCTTGTTGTTATAGAAGTTGAATTGATCGCATGATAGACTCATGCAAAAAAATACATTCATACTGCATGAGTTTTGTAGCTAGTAAGCTGAATGTGTATCTTAGGAGCTCATGTCACTACACAAAGCCGTGGCAAGTTCTCTGCTGGACCTGTCCATGGTGTTTCCCCGGTGGAAATTTTGGAATCTCAGTCTCAGCCCCTTGTTTTAGCTCAACCAGTTCCAACCCAACATGTTGGACCAATTCCTGAGGAGACTCCTGAGACACCTAAGATGACACCTGAGGAGACACCTATACTGCCTGACAGGTTGCCTGACTCCCAACAGGAACTGCCCGAAACGCAGCTTGCAACAGAGGTGGATGTGACACGTAAGGGGGGAAACCAGGTTTTTCCCACTGAAACCCCAGCCAAAGAAGATGCACCTGCTGAAGAGTCAGACCCGGGTGAATCTGCTTCTGCGGCGCCTCCTCCTCCACCAGAGCCGAAAAGTGGTGGGCGGGATCCCAATTACTTCAAGTTTCCTGGTCGAATCAATTGGATTTTGGGGACTTGTATGCCCTATTCATTTCGTTGATGGGGAGGTTTAAAATTAATTTTCAAAGTAATATGAGATGAACGAAACATTAACTTTACTATAGCATGTTTCGTTCGTGTCATTTCATCAATTGGTGTTGTCCGCGATTGAAAAAATCCAGCGCCATGTGGGATGATCGAAAAATTGGTTTACTATAATTTTCGATTCTTTTGTGTGGATTTTTTCCATCAATATGCTATATATGACAGGAAAAAAACATACCCAGCCCCAAAAGATTTTACCACTGGAAAAATATGTCTAAGAGCTCAAGGGATATACGTCGCCTTCTGTAGGGGAAGTAGTTTATGAATCATCCTTTCCGAAACTACTTAATCATACTTCGGGGGAATAGATGAATAGCCCTTATTCATTTTGCTTCAGGCTGAGACGGTACTTTACTCCAAAAGCTGATGGAGAGATCAAATGCTCAGCAGAAGCTTTGAAGATGTGGAACTCAACATCTGGCCGTGGCTAGTCGTGTTTTTTTCGGGTGTAAAAAAACTGCACGTGAAATAAATATGCATTTTGAGGGTACATATTCCACGGTCTTTTCAAAAAAAAATAAGGTGAAGAGCTGAAAAAGATATGTTCCGTGAGCACGGATCTTTCGAAGCTATGGAGGTTGTGATCAAGAAAAAGACCATCAAGACTAGAAGCCAGAATGCTGGGGGGGGATGGTACACTGAGCTCACCCTGAAAAAGGAAGGTTGGTCGAAGACCGAGCCCCAGTACACCTGATGGACACACAAATCAGTTTGCATTCATATCATTATTTTTTTGACTTCCCTATAGTCAACTCTTTTCAGGGTTCATCTACACTTAACCTATAAGGAAGATGATCGAGAAAGCCTGGAGTTGGGCCCAGCGGCACGGTAAGATTCGAACAAACGAAATCCACGGGGAGGATGAAATCCAGATCATATTGACAGAAACGTTTGATGTGAACTCGGCCAACATCGAAGAAAGCGAACGATCTGGAAATATCACCGTTCAGGATTGGCCACGTTAAACGAATCAAACATTGGGTTGGTGAGGGGCATTAAAACTATCCCAAAGCCATAAATTCCACCCCAAACTTTTGGATCTTTTGGGGAACTCTTCGAGACTAAAACCCATGGTGCTGGAAATACTATAATGAATATTAAACCACAACCCCCTTCCTGGCTTTTGCCGCAGGATGAAGCGGGCTCCTTGTTTGACAGTGATGTACCTGACGCAACTGGCAGCTATGCTGCGATGCTGCCAGGGGGGGATGGTAAGGGGACTGCCGCACCTTCTCTTGGCAACACCACAGCTGTCATGAGTTTCAAGCCCCTTGGTGGAATGTTCATGCGAAAACATACTTTAGTAGATGGAAGGTACTGGTAACAAATGGGTGTTTCCAAAAATAGTGGTACCCCAAAATGGATGGTTTATAATGGAAATCCCTATTAAAATGGATGATTTGG
>OMLO01004357.1_pt1 | contig 11832 bp, 7 predicted proteins | sample 1674811 | NCBI WGS metagenome assembly OMLO01 (sample SAMN06265003, study PRJEB25207) | coral metagenome | isolation source: Coral host | place: Mexico:La Bocana,Puerto Morelos, Mexico | collected 2008-11-13 | reverse complement strand
CGCTCAAATGATATTGCTTGAATGTATTTAAGAAGCCTGTGGGATACCAAAAGAACGGGCGCCCTTTTGCTTCCTTTCTCATGCCGTGGTGGTAAATGGGTCTTTTCAATCCCAACGGACGCATGTTTCCGTTGGGATTGGAATTGGGGTCGGTTTCGGTCACAAAGCCTTAGACCAATTTTAAAGAAAAAAGGGGCGCCCAACAAATTTGTAGTAATAGACCCACAAAGCAACTTCATATAGTCGTCTGTATGAGGTTGCTGACCTGCCATGACTCTGAGCTTGAGTCCAAAACATCGTTCACTGCATGGTTGCGTTGCCATGAAGAGTGATGTTAAACATGAATGCGTGTTCACGGCCTAAGCCGAGTGATTGCACTCAAGAACTGAAAGATGAATCAAAAAGTGCCTCAGTTGTCACAAGCTTACATGCTGTGTTGCATGATGATATGCATTGTGAGGTAAAGAATCCCACAAAGTTCAAATCAAAGGTGTGAAGTTCTGGATTCGTTTACATGCTGAGTTTGCATGATGTGAATCAATCGATCTCAAAAACACCTTCGCAGCTATGATGCCCCTTTTGCTCGGGAAGAGAATCCAAGGATCACGGAAGCGACTTTGCGCATTGAATGCAAACTGGAACATCGGTAGGAAAAGCACCATCATCTATCTTCCTGTAATTGGCAGTCCTCTCCCTTCCACATGCAAAAGTTGCAGACCCAGGATCGAAAACATGCAACACTCCAGAGTGGACATGGATCATACTGTTGCAAACTGATTCAAGAGTCAAATCGTCAAAAGCTGTGCGACTTGGCTCCAAACCCATAGGACCGCGTTCCAAATCATCGGCACTGAAGTCATCCGAGTCAGAGTCTCCACGATCATCATCGCTGAGATATTCCAAGCAGTCATTGGCCTTCGACTGCTCGGCAATTCTTTGTACTCGGCGATCGTCAGGCTTGAAGCGCCCAGCCCGGATATCCTGCAGCATCTCATCGACTTTGATCATGAGTCGTGATAATTCGTCCCGGCTGTATGTTATGGCTGAGTTGTCACCAAACTCTATGTGGTGTCCTAGAATTCTCCGATCAGGCAATGGCATGTAGTTATGTAGTTGCCCTTTGCCACATAACTCAACAAGGTACACTTCAAAGAATGGGACGAGATGCCAGTCAGTGATGGAGTTTTAAAGCCAGATCCAATCAAGAACTCTTGCAGAAAAAGAGAGGCTTCACCTGTTGACATTGCTCTTTCCATCCATGTTGAAGTGATCTCTGAGAAGGCCCTTAAGCTGGGATCGTTGCCAAAACGTGCTTCTGCTCGCAACCGCACCCAAACAGGGGCCCAAGGCTCATGAGCGAAAAACCGACCCAGACAAAGAATCGGAAGGAGCCTGGCCTTTCTTTCACGGGTGGTGGCTGTCTTGTAACTAGCTTCAGCCGCCTCAATGAGATAGGTGCCTTCGCGCTCATCGATCACGATGTTGTCAAGGCGGATGGAGTCAGCAAAACGTGAACAGCTTCCAAGGCAGAGCAAAAGATGTCCTGCTATCAACCTCCAGTGGATGTATGGGCCATTGAGAACTATCTTCTCCAAGGCCAGCACCATCATTGTTGTAAGCGGAGCCGCCTGAACCAACTTCCGTTTTGTTGCAAACATTCCATCTGCAGCTCCTTTCACCCGTGACGACACCTCGTCAATGGGTCTGCTCTTCAAACCAATTGCATGATGAAGGAATCTCCATGATTGCAAGAAATCATTGGCAGTAGTTGCAGCTCCATTGACCTTCAGATACTGCATGTACTGGTACATGGTTGCCTCGTCAGCCGCCAAAGGATCATGAATGCCAATGGAGGCGCAAAACCTTGCAAAACGCCACAGAGCACCAGCCCTTTTGACCAAGGTTCCAGTCGCCTTCGATGCGAAGCTGTCGATGATCGAAGAACCAAGCTGTTGGTCACTTCTCAAAAGTGCAGCCCCAGCAATAAGCGTCCTGCCCAGCTCAGATGTTGACGGGTTGATCAACACCAGGACCTTGATTTTTCTGAGGGCCTCAAAACGAGCGTGGTCCTCAGTTTGGATCAACCGTGCGATGCGCAGTCGTCGTTTGGAAAAATCGAAGGAATGCGATGCAGTTGAAGTACTCTGCCCATATCCAGTTTGTTCATCGACTGGAGCAGTCAAAGAAGCTTGCATCCCAAACACCGGTGGCATCAACTTCGGCCGCTTCAGACGAAGATCAAAAGGATTTGCAAAAACACCTGACTCCCAAGGCAGTGATGGACCAGCTGATCTATTCAGTCTCATCCAGGCATCCACAACAGAAGAACTTGAGGGCACACTCCCATGCTCCTCGTGTTCCACTTGCGACGAGGTGACTCCTGAAGGCTTCGATGGCGGAGCTTTCCCAACAGCAATGCTTGCCCCTTCAGCAAGCCGAACCTCGTCACCCCTGTTCAAAGAAAAAGGCAATCCATCTATGATTCCATCAAGAGTAGGTGATTCAGCATGACCATCATAGTTGTCAACCAAAGGCTCATCAAGTGTTGATAGTCCAGAAAACTTGTCATCCCGATCGTCCGTGCCTTGTAGCAAATCAAGGTCATCATCACTCCCCGACGGATCCATCAGATCCAGCAATGCTCTGAACTGGGGGAGTAGGGACTTCCCAGTCTGCAACTCGCAATTGATTGACAAGTTCAGTGCGACCTAAAGAAACTCAATGTGATCGAGGTAGAATGAGGTACTAGTCCTGTAAAATCTGCAGCAACTGTGAATATCTAAGAAAGACACCAGTAAAGTCGCAGCTCGACTGTTGTACCAAAAGACTTCGATGAAAAAGCACAAGCGTACTGCAGTTTCTGATCTATGGTGATCAAATCCAATAGTGTACGGCATGCACCCCCGATTCACAACAAAATGAAAATGAGAATCTCACTCAAATTTAAGTGAGGTCCCACCACACCACTCCCTTGAAATGTAAAAGGAACGAAGTGATAGGATTACACTTGAACATGTTTCACATGTGCGTGACTGCGGTCAAGTTAGATTAGATTAGAACAATCACAAATGAACATGTCCCACATGTGCGTGACTGCGGTCAAGTTAACTTAAAGACACAAACTCACGACAACCAGCGAGGTCAGGTTGAAAGTTTTTTTTTGTGCGCTAAGAATACGCAGCGTTAAAGTTACGCAGGTTTTTCGTGGAATAGATTTCCACACAATGATAGATAAGAACGCTTGATCACCTGCGGTGAGCTTCACCAGCCTCATGGGCGGCAACATCAAGAGTCGCGGTGAAATCACTGGCACGGTCAATGACTAGCCCATAAAACTGGTGCATAATGTCCGAGCGAGTTTCTCGTATAAGGATGTGCGGACATTTTTGGGAGGTTCTGGCTTCAATGGATGGAGGTGCAATTTCTAAACAGAAATAGAAACTCTCATCGGGGGTAGAAACGCCAGGAGGAAAACGATGGATGTAGACAAAAGGGGAAGGAGGAAACCTGAAGGCATCTTGGTAGCATCGATGTACAAATAGCCAGAATTGAACATGAATCATGAATGGGAAATATCCAGTAAATGTTGGAAAGTCTGAAAGCGTCCACATAGGGTCATCCTCTTGTGGTTCAAAGAGAGTGGCGATCCAAAAAGGAAGCGTGGAGGTGGTCAATTGCAGTGGTGTAAAATAATTTCCCCAGGGTTGGTATATGGTACAGTCAAGAATCGCAGAGGCAATAGAGTCAAAAAGGAGAAGGGAAGGGTACCGGGTTTGGAGGTCACGATATGAGTTTAGGTGAAGAGGAAGTGACCAAACATTGGAGAGGTTGGTCAGCAAAGAAGGAAGAGAAGGAGGAGGGCAAACCAATTGCAGGAGGAGAGAGTACTGAAAGGTATTGGAGTCTGCCGAAAAGACAAAGAGATATAATCTATCAAAGTCGTGGAGAGTCCCGTATGCTCGAAAAAAGATATCTCCAGTATTTTCATAGAGGACAAGAGCAGCAGTACGAGAAACTCGTAATTCCCAGCCAACAAAGTAGGCTTGTAAAAAGGGAAGTTTCTGAAGCATAGAAGGAGTGAGAAAAATGGGAAGTTGAACTTGAGGAAAGGGAGGAATGGGAGAAGAGAGAATGACGTCAAGAGGATAGGTGTGATAAATATTATGTTGTAACAGAGGGACCAGAACAGGGAGAGAGTGCAAATGAGCTGTGGCCCCAGCTGAGAGGGGAGAAGGGATAAAACAGTCTTTTTTGGGGGGAGAAAGAGGTAAAGGGGAGGAGTCGGCCGTTTGTACATGTGGGAGCGGAGAGTTTTTGGATGTAAACCAAAAATCTTCCGAGGAGAGGTCACCTACCTGTTTAGGAAACCATCTTAATGCGATGTGTGATTGCAAGTGGGAATTATCGGAAGTGTCATCGAGAACCCGAGAACGCAAAGCTTGAAAATTGGCTTCTACCCTAGTGGGAGAGGCAGGGGACCAAAGGTGCGGGGAAAGATGACCAGAGACATAACTTCTGATGCCCATGGGGCCACCCAGAGCAGCAACTACAGCGCTTGGCTTAAAGAAGTTGCCAATAATGTTATGTAAGGTAAAAAGAGGCGGGGAAGCTTCTTCAATAGTGGCGAGAAGCAGTTCAGACAATTCAGAATCTTTCGCTTTCTCAGAAAGTGAGGGAAGACGAAAAGGAAGGTAAATATGGGGGTTAGAGTAAAAATCCTGTAAACGTGAAACAATTTTGAGAATAGCAGGAGTGAGTTCCACTGTGAAATCCGCAGGCCATGATTCCAAGGTATTCCATTCGTCCCACAGGAAAGGTGGGAGAAAGTCAAGAAAAGGAAGCTTAGGATAAAGCTTAGATGCATAAGCGATACAGGCTTGCTGGAAGCCTGGTAAGCCAGAGAAAAAATTGATATCATACAACAAGTTTTTTGGATGGTAAGCCAAAGGAGTTTGAACAACGTTGCCCATATCAGTAATGGCACGTGGTCGAAGCCATGGTGGCAAAGGGCGGGGTTGCAGTTTTGTAGGGTGCAACGCAGGCAACCAGCCATCATCAAAAGGAGAAGATGAGCTGGTGGGGAGAACAACAATGTCGGAGGAGGCAAAGAAGTAGCGTGCTCGTGAGACAGAACCCCAAGTTGAGCAATTAATATAATGTGCACATTTGATGGGAATACCAAGTAGTTCATGGATATAAGTTTTCATATGTTCCTTCATTGAACCAGCATTTTCGAACAATACAATAACTTTATGCCACCAAGGAGTGAGAGACAGATAGTATAGAACAGCCCAGCCACAATGGATAAGTACGCTCCTATCTCCAGCTAATCCAAGGAGGCCGTTACCTCGACCAATAACAGTGAGATCAGGACAAGGGAAACCAGCAGCGAGGAAAATAACAGAGTCTTCAGGTAACAATGAAAGAAACTGTTTGAGGATTAAACAGTGATTCTGGATTAAGGCCCATACATCTTTAGCGTAAAAGGAGTGGGCGCCACGTTTGTCATAAGCCCATAAGGTGCCATCTAATGGCCATCCTTTGACTTTGGCAACAACTGAACGAGTGCCGGGGTCATTTTCAGCAGCTAGAATGGCGTGAGGCCAAGCTTCAAGGGCTTGAGAGATGACATCGACAAAGCTACCGCTGCCATCGAAGAGTGATATGATGCTAAATTTGGAATGAGAAGTTTTAATAGTTTTGGGGAGAGGGAGAGCAGCAAAACGTTGCAACAATTTCGGACAAATCAATTGTGCGGTGGAAGAACGTTTGAAATGAACTCCAACAACTTGATGAGCGAGAAGATCTGAGAGTGGAACACTACGTACTCCAGCGGTGGGATCATAAACTGTTACACAAAGTTGGTCTTCATGGTAAGTTTCAATGATTAAAGGAGGAGAGGCAACCGGATTGAGTGAGTTGGTAGGTTCAAGCATTAAGGCAGCAAGTCTGAGAACAATGGGCCGATTAGGTTCAGAGGTATTGGCTTTGGATTCCTCAGTAATAGTAATCTTGGCTAAGAAAAGTTCCAAAAAATGTGATTTTTGAATGTTAGAGAATGTGGAACAGCAAAATATTAAAGAAGGTTGAGAAAAAATAAGCTTAGAGGATTCAGGGAGATAATTAAAAATACGAGTAAACTCATGGCAGAGTTGTTCAGAACTCGTAACAAGAGGGAAGGACTCCAAATATATGATGGGAGATGAGGATCGGTTTGTGGGTGTAAGGAGTGTGGGGAAGAGTTCTTTTTGAAGGTCTTCTGGAAGACCTAAACATAGTTGCATAAAGGTTTGTGTAAATGAAGGGATAGGTGTAAAGGTACGGGGATCAAATGTATCGATACATTGAGTAAGTATCGGGAGAATAGCAGGGGAAGCAGAGTGAAGCCCTCCTGACACCGCCTCAAGTAAACGTTGTCTAACGTGGGTGAAAGTACGATTCCAAGTGAAATAAGCTAGAAGGCGATAGCTAACAAGGAGAAGAGGAGAGAAGACAGGAAGATCATGTACGGTTAAGGGGGATGCAATATCCATATCAACCGCAGTAGCCGAGGGTACTGCAATGTTTGTTTCATCGTTTTGATCGAGAATAAATTCTTCAGTGGGGAAGAATCCAATAATAATGGATTGGTCAAAGTACTCATCATGATGCATGATGAACTGTCGAATTGAATCGATGATGGAGAGAGATGGGAGTAGTAGAAGGAGAAAGCAAGAGCCAAAGCTGGTAGCAGAGATCCAGCCTTGGTTAAGAAACTTACAAGTGGAATTGTCAATTACAGGGATAGGGAAACTAGTATCAGAAAAAGTTCTGAGGAGTACAAAGTGTGGGGTATGATAGGTGATGTTGAGAACGGGAATTTCAATCGTCTTCAATTGCTTTTGTGGAAATAAGAGATTTAAATTATCCAGCCATGTGGATTCCTGCGAAACTAAGAACAAGTAAAAGTATTCTGGAGAATCCGAGTAAATATAGTGAATTGGAGGATCGCATTCAGGCAATAGACGGAAAGAAAGGGAATTAAGAATATCTTGTGCCCTAGGTCCTCCCTTAGTGCTGTGTGGGGCTAAAATAGGAATACGTATGGAATTCGAGTCAGTTTGGCCTCGAAATCTCTTGAAATGTTCAATTTCTGTTTCAAAAGGGTAGGGAGTAATGGAAACAGGGGAGGAGAAATAGAGAGGCTCAAGAAAAGAAAGCGTAAATTTGTGACCCTCAAATAGAAAGGTGAAAGGAATTTGGTCAATAGGAATGGTATCCAGTAGACTAGAGGGAGCCGTAAAGGCCAATACTTCTTTAATGATTCCCTGGTGAGATTTGACCGTTTTGATTTGTGGTTGATTTTGACACAAGAATCTGAAGTTCAAATAAGTAAGAAAGTCAGGTGTCCAAAAGAGAGCACTTGTGGACCCGATATCCTCCCTCTGAATTTGAAATTCATGAAAAGCAGTCTGAGTAGCCAGGAGTATCTTAGCATAAATTTTGCCATCAGATTTTTCAAATAAAACCTTTTTGGTAACTGTAACAAAGGAAGGAGGAATACAGATATCAAGTTCCTGAGCTGATAATATAAGCTTCTCAATTTGGACAGGGGAGGCTTGAAAAAGTAGGAAGTGGGTAAGGAGCACATAGTGTATGTTGGCCTGAGTAAAGAGAGTGACCAAAGGTTCCGGATCAAGGCGAGTGATTTTAATGAAGTTGATTTGAGCATGATCAGGAAGAGAGGAGTGAGATGAAGCAATAGCTTTAAATACGAAAAGATTCGTATAGCAAGGAGATTCCAACAATTCAATAATGTTATCCAATGAATTGTGCTCGAGAAATTCAAAAGAGGATGTAATGATTTGAGTACCTTTTGGGACTTTAATTTGAAGTGGGTTTGCGTAGGTATGAGGAACAGCATGTGTAGCAAGATGAGCAGATGCTTGTGATATCAAGTTAGGATTTTCATTAAAATATATCGAATATAATGTGCTTGGAGCATCTATAATTTCTAATACAGAAAAGGTATTAGACGTATCCTGCTGCAATTCAAAAAGGTCAAAGACTTTCTGGTAGTTTCCTTTTTGATTTTTAAGTTCGACACTGAAGGAATTCAAATACTTTAAGGATTCTGTTTTCTGGAAAGAATTGTTAGGTAAGGAGTGTAAGATCTCAATGATTTTGAGTTCGTATGGGAGCACGGATGCAGTACGGGTATAAAAACTTAACTTAAGTGGTTGAGAGTCATACGAAAGCAAAATTTTCTTTAAAGATAAAGAATGTTGTGTTAAAATAATAATTTTTCTTCCTGTCGATTTAAAACAGCGTGGTGGAAGAAAGCAAAATCTTCCAAACCAAAGATCTGACAGTAGAAATTGGGAAAGTGTAACCTGGATGGAAAATCGCAAAGAATAATAACTGAAGAAGATTCAGGAAGAGATGATATCAAGTATTTCTCTACTGAATCTTGAAATTCTTTGTTAATCAAAGAAAGTGTAGTATCTTTGGAGGATTGTGAAGAGGTAGATTTCCTAGAGGACAGGGGTGATGAGGGAATCATGTTAGTAGAATGGATTTCAATCCAGGACCAACTTAAATAGTGGCGATCTGGAAAGAGAGAAGAGGGAAACAGTGAGTGGACAGAGAGATCTGGAAAGAGAAACAATAGGAAGGAGATGGAAATCCAGTCCAGGGCCAACCTAAATGGTGGCGATCTGGAAAAGGAGAAGAGGGAAAAAATAGGTGGACAGAAAGATCCGGAAGGAGAGACGATAGGAACGGAAATGGAAATCCAGTCCAGGACCAACCTAAATGGCGGCGAGCTGGAAAGGATTGAAGGGTTATGTAAGAGGGATTCAGAAAATTTACAGAATGAGTAGAACCTTAATAAACAGTAGATGAGTAGCAGTACAATCCAGGACCAACCTAAATGGTGGCGAGCTGGAGAGAATTAATAAAGGAAATTGATGGAAGGGTGAAAGAATCCAAACCAAGACCCACAAAAATGATGGCAAGCTGAAAAAAGATTTCAAAAAATGGATGGAGGTTGAGAGAATCCAATCCAGGACCAACCTAAATGGTGGCGAGCTGGAAAGAATTCCAAGAGATAATGGGAGGATGACAAAAATCCAATCCAGGACCAACCTAAATGGTGGCGAGCTGGAAAGGATTGGGATTAAAAATAATAGGAAATCAAAAACGATTAAGACAGAGAGTGTGTAGGAGAAAAAGTTAAAAAGGACAATCAAATCCTGGACCAACCTAAATGGTGGCGAGCAGGATATGATTGATTGTAAAATTGGAAAAATTTAAATCCAATCTAGGACCAACCTAAATGGTGGCGAGCTAGAAAGGATTAAGGCAGAAAGAGAGAAAGGCCGGGAGGCCGCCCTACGCACCGCTTTGAACCTAGTGTCTTTCGTGTACTAACCACGTTTGTGGAATTCCACTACTGGACACTCGAACCAAAACAGCTTGAGCCAAAGGCTACGGAAGTCAGGGATCCGAAGGGATAGGCGAGTATAATAATCCGCGGGACTTTCGTGCAGCTCCATTTGTGTGGAGAAAAGACCGAGGAGAGAGTTGTCCGGTGGAAGGTGGCATCCTTGGATAAGGATCGCTGCGAGAGCTTCGGGCTTGGCATCAAAAAAGAGTGGGGGTTCAATATTGCCCATGTAAGAGAGGAGACCCGAAAGAAGGTCAAGTAGGTCTGGGCAATAAGAGGCGCCCAACACGCCTTCACGGGCTTCGAGTTGGTCATAAGTGAGTGGACAGAGAAAGTTGGTGAAAAAGGTGCTGGAGGAGAAAGACTTAAGTGTGGGCACCACATATTCATAGTCCAAAGGGAGAGCGCGGTTCAAAGCGACGATTGTGTTGATCGGCCTGATGTTGCTGGGAGGCGATGTCATCGTGTAAGGTCAGGACGGAGACGCCTTTGTTGTAAAGGTAATTGAGCAGTAGGGTGGAAAGGCGCCATGGGGCGAAAGGTAAATGGCTTTTTCGCGAGGTTCGTACGACATGAGGGCGGCGACAGCAGCACTATAGGCGCCGGCGCCAAACCCTTCAAGAAGAAGGGTGGGGAGAGGGAAGACAGTGTAAAGAATAGTGATGAGATTTCGAAATAGAGTGTGAGGCGGGAGACGCCAGGCAGCAATACCCGGGCGGTGGATGGAGCAGAGCTGTTGAAATTCATGGGTGATCTCTTCTGCAAAGGTGCGGCGATCAAGCCATTCCATGAAGCCCATCCAGAGCTCAATGGTCCGGTAAAACACAGCAGCCAAGGTTTCGTATTGAAGGACATGGGAAGGGTAAGAGTTCCAGCGAGAGGTAGGGTTGTTTTCACCATTCGGGGCATGTATGTCCCGATAGCCGAAAGTGGGGGCATGAGAGCGAGCATGTTCCCCTGGTAAGCCACAACATACCGTGAGGCCATGATGGGGTGATGCGGAGGTGGCCCGTAGCCTTTTGGCTCTATCCTGGCTAACCCAGACACTTTGGCCTCCTTTAATACCGAAGTAGTAGACCCTCTCCTCCATTCTGAAACCTCCAAGGCCCAAGAATATCTGCAGGGCCTGCTTGCTACTGCTGACGATGGCTTTATTCCTGTCCTCCGGCGCCGCCCTGTACCACTCACAGATGGCCCTCCTAACGACGAATATATCGTCAGTCTCAACATTGCCTCCCTCCATAACACTCACCTCTATATTGACCATGTCTACCGCAAAATAGCGGAACTGGCAACGCTTCTCGCAGGCTCTCCTAAATCACCCCTGGGTTGGGTGCGCCTGCAAACCCTCCAAAGTTATGATGGCCGTGACGTTCCCGGCAACGTAAATCCTACCACACAAACAGTGGTAGCCACCAGCAAGTTCAGCGTCCTCTCCAGGGGCAACCTCCGACCTATGTCAAAGGATGTCTTAGAAACCATCCTCATCCTCGAGGGAGCTCCCTAGCGATCCTCTCCCCAGCGCACTACGCAGCTTTGACGCAACTTCCCCTCACTTACCCGTGGGCACGCCTAGTGTTGGACCTCAAGGAACTCCTTCTCTCCTTTGACCACCTGCTCACGCGCCTTGTTGCTAATAACGTGCAGGGTAATGCCACTCCTCACCCGGGTACTGTCCTCTCAAGTTTCCTCCAGCATCTTGCGCAGCTCCTTCTGCTTATCATGCCCCCCCATGATGCCGATGACGCACCGTCCTTTCTTCACCACCCGGAAATTTACAATCTTGAATTCTGGCACGCGCGCCTGAATTACGCTTGTACCAGATTCTCCACCTCTCATGGTTCTGACAGATTGTTAGGCAATCAAATCTGTCACTGGACTATGGGGACTTCTAAAACGTGCATGAAGGTTACCCACCTTGTGGTTTTTTTGCCACCGGCTCTAGGCGCCTATGTCCTTTCTCAACACCGTACAAAGGTGTCTTCCTCCCTTAGCGCGGCTGATGCCGCTCCCACGCAAGATGAACCACACACCCTCCGTATTAACCAAAGCTCACTTCTGACCCCTCCTGCCGTTATCCCCCATCAAGCCGAGCAAATCGCAAATGCTCGCCGGAGCGCTGCTCAAGGTAGCCTCTTCTGGCTGACACACAGACACGGTCGAGTAAAAATCGTGTCACATGGATTCTCAAATTCACGCTGCCAGCGCCCTCAGTTGCGGGCGCCACTCGCCGATTTTCTGCTGTTCCGAGAGGGTATGGCCCAAGTGGCGCACAGGCACTAGAAGGGGCGGTACGTTATGCCTATCCCTTCAACTATCAGCATGAAGCTACGACACTTCTTCCTAACTCTGACTTCCTCTCCCTGCCTGATCATGTTACACAGTACGGCCCAGTCCGGGCTCAA
>OMLO01004356.1_pt1 | contig 11832 bp, 2 predicted proteins | sample 1674811 | NCBI WGS metagenome assembly OMLO01 (sample SAMN06265003, study PRJEB25207) | coral metagenome | isolation source: Coral host | place: Mexico:La Bocana,Puerto Morelos, Mexico | collected 2008-11-13 | reverse complement strand
GTTTCAATCATTGTTTTCGTTCAAGAATAGGCTAAGATCATTTCACAATCAACGCAGAGTAGAAAGAGGTGTGAAATATATACGATCACATCATGCGAATGCCCAAAAAGGCACCAACTGCAACATTCACATATCACCTGTCAATTGTGGTTGTTCGCGGGAGGTAAATTAGGCAAAAGGAACTTGTTTTAACGTTAAAAAAAAACAGTATGAAATGTGGATTGTAAGCCAATATTTTTGAAAATGAAACAGTGTAACATAACTTTTTTTAATAAAATTGAGTGGTTTTTTAACAGTCCGGCACAGCTTGGAAAACCAGACGATCTCTTCATACCCCAATATCAGATCGGACCTTGCAATTCAGCTTTTTGAACACAATAAAGACAAACAAAAGAACAGGATATTTTAACACAAGAGTTACGCTTAGATATTTACTATAATTCAAGTTGCTTCGTTGAGTGTCCTCTTTACCCAAATGCATCATAAAGTTCCGAATTTTTTTTTCGAAGATTTTTCCTTGATCTTTTTCAACAACTTAGGTGTTTGTCTCAACATCGTAGTTTGTTTTTTAGTTCAGCAGTCATAGGTTTTTGCCAATGTTTTCGTAGTCTGAACTGGCATCTGGCTCGTTTGTTATTCCGCAAGAAAGAACATGAACTTTCAGGCTTCAGTATTTGGTCTTATTTAGCACGGTTTCATGCGATATAATTCGTGGACAGACCCGTTCCGAAATCGATCGACATCTTTGTATGTGAGATAAACGTATAAGGCGTGATCGTTTCCCAAACTTTCTTCACAAATGACAGCATTCCTAAAATTGTGTTGTTCACGAGGAGTAAGTACATAACAAACGCAAGATTTCGCATGGAACGCCTAGGACAAAGAATCCCCATTTGGCGACAAAGAGCAGCTTGAATTTAATGACTCGGGCTTTCCTACGGAAGCCCGAGTAAAACGGTTTTATCCGATAAAGGCAGTTTGTTACCTTTCTGTAACTCTAGTAACTTTGCAGAGATGAACTTCCTTTAAATCAATCTTTCATGCATAGTTCCCTATAAAAATCATACCTCCTTAAGATCACAAAGTCCGCCAAAATCTTAACCTAAAACTAAAACACTGGGTAGAACCATATACCTTTTCGGGGGGCATATTACCTCATAGCTCATATCGTAGTCCAAGAGTTCAAAGTTTTTAACAACGCTTACGATAGCGACGTCGAAGTTGAAAGAATCAACAGATGGGTTAATGCCGAAGCACGAGCGTTTGATCCATTTTTCGTATTTTTAGCCGGTTTTCACAATTTTCCGAATTTCAAGAACAGCAACCTACACTTTCGATGGAAATTCAGTAGTTGGCTCATTGAAAAAATGGTTGGCCTAGAGATGCAATGCAACGCAGCTTTATTTGCCCAAGTCTTTTTTACAGACCAAGTTTCAGGGTTTTAGAAAAAGAAAAAAAATCGTGTATTTTGAATTTGTTTTCCAAACTGAGCGTAGGCGGTCTAGGGAGGATGTTCCAGAGTATCATCCGTCCTTGTGCCTGCTCGTGTGTTGCTCCTATAAGAATCACATGCGTTTTAATCACTTTCACGTGATTGTAATTTATACATCGGTAGATGAAACACCCTGTTTTAAAATAGTCGGTGCTTATCTGAAAAAGACACTTTTTTTAACCTTTTATCAATTGTTTTTTGGCATCACGTTTTGCTGCCTCGTGTCCAGACATGTGCTTTTCATTTTCGAGGGCGCGAGCAGACTATAGCGAAGAAAAAAGCGAGAAGAAAGACAGAAGGAAATGAAGAAACGCTCTGTACAGGCTGCTTCCTTACAACATTAACTTCAATTCATTTGAGGAAGGTCTCCTTTTCAGCTTCCTCAAAGATTTTTATAGTTATGTAACCACATCCGTGTAACTCACGTTTTTGTGATTTTTAGAATTTGACCAGAGCGTTGGTTGCTGGCTTACCGGGTTGCTCGGATAATTCCTTTCACAAAAGCGTTTTGATTAAATTTCCCATCGCTTTTCATTATATAACACTAGAACTGTTTCATATTGTCTGGTGATTGATATAAAAAAAAAATCTCGAAATTATTTGTCGAATTGTCGAAGTATCTCTACATGAGACCACTTAAAAGTTAAATTTTTATTTCGACTCAAATTAGGCAGTTTATGTTGTTCCTTTGAAGCAAAAAATCAGGGCAACAGTGCAAAATTCCACAAGGCTGCCTTAATAACTCATGGTTTCAGATTGAATTGAGGTTATTAGCAGGCGAGTTGAATCAGCCAATAGGAATTCGTGTTATTTCAGAACACCTGCTCACTCACTGAAATATTGCCAGGTTCTTGAAATTCACAACACCTCCCTGACTAACTTCCGAGCTTTCAACCTCAGAGGTTTTTTCGCGAGCAGCTCAATATTAGACGACCGTGGGAAAAAACACGATGAAAGCAATTTCACACTGTTGATATAAACACGAAAGGCCAATGATACTGACCATTTCAGTCAGGAGAGAAATTAAAACGTATTAGTTTCATAAATTATAAACTTAAACGAAAGCTCTGCCTGCAGTAAGATCACGAACGCTCGCGAAATCAGTTGTTGTGTTTATTTTGGTAATTAATTACGAAAGTGGGCAAAAAGGCACACTCTGTGTAAATGTTATTTAGCCGCGGCTTGTTTGCTACTACAGATGCTAAGAAAAGTTCATAGTCGTGGGTTTGATTTATTTGTCAGCTTGCATACGAAGGCTTGTGAAAACACACTCCTGATTATTGCACTTCGCAGTTTTATTACGACAGAATGGGCTAGAACGTTCGTGATGTTCGCTACGTGTGGCGCGTGACCGAACATTCGGAAGTAAAATGCAAATAAACTGTGGCTCGTTACATAATAAGCCGCATAATCCCTGCGGCGTGCCACAGTAAAGTACCGGTTAAACGCAATTGAAGTATATCAGTCTGAGGAACTTATCGAGTGGGCTCACAACTCGCTGTACCCGCTCGACATAACTTGTACCTTACCTTCGGTCTGTACAACTTTGAATAATGGCACAGCTCAGAACACTTACAAAATCCGTGAGTTGTGATCACGTCTCATCTTTTGCCGAGAATTCTGCTAGGAAGGTACGATGGTCGATGGATTTAGAGGAAATTCGTTACTTTACGCCACCAAAGCCGCGGCGAAAAAGCATCACAGAAAGACTACGCGAGTTCAAGGATAAAGCGAACGATTTCGCTGACAGGACATTTAGACAAAGTGGACATTACAGGTGCAGTTCTAGGCTTGAATCGATTTTAAGAAGAGGATACACGGCTGACAACGAAATTGACCTAAATCGGCAATGGGATGAACTTTTTGAGCTTTACAAAGAACGTGTTATGAACAACTAGAGGGAGTCTACAATCAAAGACGAGGCGACTTGAAGGATTTGAAGACGTTCATCACTGATTTCATAAAGCTTAACTGACAACTCATGCTGCAGCCAATTGCGTTGTTGGATGGGCCAAGATCTCTGGGTGAGAATTACTGAACAATGCTTATAGCTGCGTTTGAACGTGGTGCTACTCTTCAGCACCGAACCCATGGATAACAACGACAAGCTAAGAATAGCTAGAAAAGAGGAACTAAAATCGAATTTCCAATAATGGTAGCTATGTAATGCATTGTAAAGAATAGCCTTAGAAATAATGTGCGCGGACGTTAAATATCGACAACTAAGGACAATAACAAGTGGCATTGTTAAAGGCCCGCGACAAGAAACAAACTAAGCAGTTTTTATAAGCAGTTTTTGAATATAAGTTTGAAACGTGATCGAACGTATGTATTTGGCTTCAAGAGCCTGAAAGTATTATGACCAGCAGAGTCGGCGGAACTTTGTAACTTAAAATAGAATACAATTTAATCGCTGTGGTGGGCAATTGGTTGCTAAAAGGGCTCATATCAAGCGCAGAATAACAAATGATATTGATGTCAAGAGCTTGCCGCTAACTAGCGTAAAGGGTGCCGAATGCGATATATGGTGTCTGATTTGTCAAATTTATATGACGACGTGTATTTAACGAAACACCAAACAATCTCAGTGTGAAAAATAAATAAACGAGAGAATTTTTTATGAGGTCGTATGTTTTAGCTAGCTTAGGAAGCATTACTGAAGCTTCATGTATGCAAATGTAAATGAAAAGTTTATCAAGGAAAAATGGTACGGAAATACAACAAATATTAATCTCTAGAGTTACTGACCGAATTAGAGACAAATGCGTTTTCTTTGACAATGACTCGTTTTTTATAAATGAATCAAAAACAATTTTTTACTACTTACTTATCTCCCTTCGCAATTGCAAGGAAATGGAAATTTCTTAATCAGAGGTCTTCCTTTTTGTGTGTTTACCGTTTCAATAGGTGATTGATAATTCTACCCCAATTGATGTCACTCCTTAAACACAATATAAAAAGCATAATCTCTGGGTGCTCCATAAACTGCTATTTTGAATTACTGACCTTAATTCTTTAATCAACTTCCTAAAAATAGAATACTTTCAACAAAAAGTACTTATCTTTGTTTACATTTCTGTTCAGTTTTTGGCAAGTTTTCTTTAACATATTCAAAACCACACACTCAAGACACAAAAAAACGCAGAAAAATACAACATATTTTAAAACGTGTTAAAAATTTGCGTGCACAAGGTGTTTTAACAGTATGCGAGTTTAACGAGTTGAATTGACGTCTCGTGTCAAAATTAAATTTCTTTCAATAATAGCAACATGCGTTGTACGTGTTTTGAATCTTAGTTCTAGCGCGTGGTAGTAGGAAGTCTAATAACACAAAGCCTTTGAATAAAAATTCGCTTTCTTGAGCGAGGATAACAGTTAACAATATCGCAAAAATATGACTCAACATAAAAGTTTACGCTGACTTAAAAGAAAGCTTAAAAATCTTTAAAACAGATATTTATTACAAAAAAATAACTAAAAAAATAAATATTTATAGGCTCGTGCTACTATTTTTTAAAAAAAAGTATTTATAGCTTCCTGCTACTATATTTAGCGTAACAAACTGGCGATAAATAAGCTCATTTATATCAGGTATAGTGGTGATTCTATACAACAGCACAGAAAAGAAGAGAAGCATGTTGGGTATCTCTTTTGCCAACAAACTGCAATACGCATTCGATTTTTGAGAATTGAACCTCCGTATACTCCTTTTTCGTCATAAAAGTTAATTTTCCTTCCTCTGTTTACATGTATAGGCTTAATAATTAAGCAATCACCTGTACTAACGCATTGAATTAAAACTTAATTATTGTCATATACGTGGTCGCACGTTCTAGAACGTCCCATCGTTATTTAACTGGAACCGTGACAGTGCGAACCGTCAGACTGTGATGCAGACGTATTTTAGAAAAGTGCTGATTTCGTGTGAGTAATGTTTTAACGGATATATCATAATTAAGAATTCAGTACGATTTTATTTTTATATTTTTATTTCACTTTTGTATACTCGCCAGTCACAAATACCTTTAAGCCCTGTCCAAACGGGAAATGTTTGGCGATGAAACATTGTTCGGTGGCCAAACATTTTCCCGTTTGGACACCTTTTTTGAGCATTTTGATAGAATTTGAACGACTTGTCCTGTTGCACCCCCAAAAACGTATTTCGTCATCCTTAAGGCTGCCTGTGAGACTAGCAATTCATGACGATTACGATGCTTGCTAAATCATTTCTGGAACACAACACGACGGCGTTAATTCTTGACGCAATTCCTTATATGAGTAATTCTTACCGTTTGTCAAACATGTTTGACACCCTTTGGAAATTCTGTACAACATCAATATGTTTTGTAACATTTCCAGCTTTAAATTAGCTTTAATTTAACCATCTTCAGTACTAACTAGAAGTGACTTGTATTACAGACGTTTTTAAGATTGGCCGGTTTATTGCCTTATTTTAAACCATGTGATGATACTCTTGGGACTTCTTGCTTTCAAATTTTCAAATAATCGCGTGTATATAAATTAATAATTTTGGTGAAACAAACGGCCAAAGCTTAAAGGTTTTTAACAGTGTGCACATATGCATTTTGTTGGAAAAAAATTAAATTGGAAAAAATATTTTCAGCCGATATTAAGCAATCGTGAAATGTGGAGCAAGAAGTTATACGATTTCGATATGTTTGATTGGTTTCAAAAGAAAATGAAAATGGGGTGGCGAGATGTCAGATAACGGATATGAATTGAAACATTATAGTGATTGTGTTGTTGTCCCTCATACGATTCTTGCTTGACAGTGTTGTATCGTTTAAGAGGTAAATAGTAAAATAGGTCACGTGACTTAATATCTTGTCAAGGCAATAACAAAATTTGACCATTCCTGGCACGGATGATTACTTTGGATAAAGGCAAAGAATATCTTATCCTTGGCATTAGATAACCATCTCCACCCCATTGAAGGTTTCGTTATTGCCGAGATTATGACGTCATGAAACATGTGACCACCATAGAAATATATTAAGCGTTTTTAGGACGCTAAATTTCTTTTGTTGTTTAATTTTGGTCTTCCTATGACAAAAAAACAACGGTGTTTCTAAAGGAAAAAGGTTTACAAAGAAGCTTTTATTAACTGAATAGGGTGGTCTACCTGAATCATTTGGAAAGGTTTCTCAGCAGTTTCATTAACGTTTTCAGTAGGAAGGCAATTGGTTCTGAAATTTTTTTTAAGAAAAACGGGAAAAAAGGCGGAGAAAGGCGGGAAAAGTCATCCTGTCTCACAGCCAGTCAATTTGCTCAGTTCACCACCCTTAATGAGACCCCTGGTGCTCGGTCTAATACTCTACGTGGAACAGAGCAATATCCAATTGGTTGATTTAGTTACTGGCTTACTTCTCTGCAGAACTAGCTTTGTCACGTGATGAAAAGGATTTATCTTGAATTTTCTTAAAACAAATACTCAGAAAAATAGAACAAACAACGGGCATATGTGCTGAAACAACGTATGTATCACATTTAAATAGTATTCGTTCCGCTTAAGCAAATATCTCACTGCAAGTCTAGAAAATTCACAGAAAATCATCATGAAATATCGACCACAAGTGACAGTTTGTGTCTTCCTCATGTAACGGGCAAGTCTGCTTTTTACCATACGAGTTGGCTCTCTTCCTTAAGGCACGCAGCGCAACATTAATCAGCGAATGTTTTTTGTGAGTTTTAGGATAATCTAGGCTTGGTTTGTTAGTATACAGACAACTGGAATTCCTCTCCTTTGAAGTCGTTCCATTGTCGTCGCCAATCTGCTCGCGAGGGACACATCACGGAAACTTGAGTTTGGAGTACTGCAACAAAATAATTTTTTTTGGTAAATTTAGTGGCATGCTGATCAGTTTCCAGGCCAGGGTTATCACTACTTGATGACGACGCCGATGATGATGAGGATGATGAATATGATATTGATGATGACAGCAGAAACAGACATTGAGCTATTCCCAGTCTTCTACTCGCACGTTTCCGTTTCTTTAGAGCAAACTCGATACTTTTTTCACGTGTAATGTCACGTAAACGGCATTTTGCATGCTAAGTTCTTATTCACAATATTCAGTTAATTTTCTCGAATTTTGCTTACTGCCATGTTTTATCAGTGTCTATTACCACAAAAGTAATTCTGTCTTTAGCATTTAACGAGAAAATCTATCATTTTTTGGCATCACAGAGGAAAAATGACAACTGTATTATTCTTTACGACCCAGATTCTAAAATAACAAGGAAGGTTCTAAAGTAATCATGATGAGAATATTTAAAGCAATTCACGAAAGCCCATGCTAGTTCCAGAACGTAAACGTGTGACCTCTGGATTTCTCCAAGAAGAGAAAATGTCTAGACTTGTTTTCCATAATCTACCAAAATCTGTTCAATTGCCAGTTTTTCATTCTAGAAAGACGATATTTTTAGTTTACAAAATCGGTTCTCTTCTGTGATTTATGGAAAATTCAAGAAGTCTCAGGAAACAACATTTTATAACTTTCAAATAATTACATCTGATTGCCTTTTAACTAAATGTTGAGTCGTATATTCATGTATATATCAATCTCGAATGAACCAATGAGAGGGAAAACAAGAGGATGCTGTACTTCAACGGGTTAAAGATGATCTTATCTCGACCAATGAAAATGCTGCATTTTAGACATCACTTAAGTTAGCTTTTAAAACTCAATGGAAAAGATTTCACTGAGATTTATTCTGTTATGAAAAGTGTTACATGTTATCAAAGCACTAAAATGAGTATTAACGAGAAAAACGCAACAAAAAAGTCATAAAATAAATGCAGCATAAGAAAGAAAATCCTGAATATAAATGAGTTTGTCGGAGTAAAAGTTAATTCTTCAGCCGACTCATATATTTTATAAACAGTAGTCGGAGAAATCGTAAACAAACAAGCTCCACCAACACAGTTTTAACATCTGTGTAAAGTCGTTAAATGAATACGTCATCGATGAATGAAAACATTGTATGCGCGTTATCACGCGTTAAAACGATCACAGAGTTATTTTCCCGTTTGTCACATCACGTGAAACATATTTGTTCCTGAGCCCCCACACGAATAGCACGCTCACGTAAAATCGTTCGCTTCTAGAACTTTTACATGCGTACGTGATATTACACAGTCGACGGTCAATAAAAGTTGAAGTGAACCAGCATTTGTTTGTAGTATGATTCAGACGACAAACAGATAACACGAAAAAAAGAGTCATCTTTAAGCGAAATTGCGTCAATTGTATAATGATGAAACACTCAATATTGACTCAGTTGAAAAGGAAAACGTCAACAAAAACCAACAAAACCAAGAAAAAAGTTCACTGGTGTAAACAACTGGAAGTAATTCACGTCTTCACTCCAGACTCTGAAAACAACGTTCAAGACGAGTTAACTTTTTCCTCAAGTGAATTTTCTTCATCCGACCCGCTTGAACTGCCAAGAGAATCACAGACAATGAAAACAACGGGTCATGTAGCGAGCGAAATACAGCACAAACTACAAAAACTGTCTATAGAGAGTGAGCCGACGCGCTTCACAGTGAACAACCGACTCGTGTGGAAAAAAGTAGCTGGTGCTGAAAATTCATTTATTGGAGAAGACTGGGTATAATGAAAGCACTAACAGAAGAATAAGTGTGTCACATTTAATGCTAGAGCAGGCTACTGTGGAAGGAAGAACAGAATATACGTTAAACAACATACGTCACTGTTACAAACAGAGGCTATTAACTGAGTGAGTGAACGTCATTTTGTTCCCATACGCATCACATACGAACAACACCAGTGTAAATGTAGCGAAACTCTTAGCTTGTCGAAGACAAATTACGAACAAGCTCCATGTATTTGAGAAGAATTCCGACGAGAACTCTTTGAAAAGTTTCTTACACAGCGCATCTCATATGTTTTACAGACTTATTTTTTTCACGCGCATTTACATATAAGGAAAAAATTGATATAAAATCACGTGTGATATATCATAGACAAGGCGTAATGCGCTGAATTAAATTCTTGTTTCTCTTATGGTTCGTGTAACTTAACACAGAATTATAAGCAAACACAATGAAAGACAAAGATGGCAATTTAACTTGAAGTACCGTGCGTGGCAACTGTCTGCTTAGTTGAATGTCTTACTGCCTTACTATTTTGAGATTGCACCTGTTTGTTACGTTATGTAAGCCACTGTCAAAAATTTGGTAATGATATCGCGTCATATCGCGTGATGTCGCGTGATATCGCAATTCATGCCAGTGGAAATCACCAACAGCTGAAATATATAAGGGAAATACTATTTTATGAGGGTTAAAGTTAATTACTGATGCCCTTACTTAACTAAACTACAAATTTACCTCCCAAAATATATATAAAAAAGATTTATTCAATGATTAAGTGTGCGTTTGATTTATTCTCCGCCAACATCTTTCCTTTTCTGCTTTTTTTATGACAAATGTCTCCTCGCAGATTAAGTTGAAGTACCCAGTTGCTACCAAATGGTTATACATCTAACTGAACGGGTGTATTGCGTTCTTGACGTTGCGATGTAAATAGCTTCTACCTAAGAGACATGTTTTCAGAAAACAGTTAACCTATTCACAAAGAAAGGTTTTTGTCTGCAAATAAAGACATAAATGTGTCGACGAACGCGAAATTAAGTCAGCGATTTGAAACGTTCAAATCAATGGCTGTGACATCGATGTGAATAAAGGTCAAATTGTTTTAAAATCTGTGACTCAAGTTCAAACAAAACCTGATGTTCCATCTCTTGACTCGATAAACGAGTTTGACACTTATTGGCCTCGGCGGTTAGTATCATGCGATGAAAGTAAGGCGCCGTCCACGCCACGCCGAAGGAATTTAAAAGACGACGAGCTTCACTCTGAACAACTGTTTTTCGTCCTCACGGTGCCGGAGGAATTTAAAACCACAACTGAATCACCGGCCATTTTGGATTTGTGATAAAACTCACTTAAGGAGATCTCATGACGCTATGGCTTTTGAAAAGCTCGGTTTTTATAATGTTTCCCATCCACATGAAAACAGAAAGCCGGTGTTTTCAAATTCCTCCAGCCTGAAGAGCATGATCGAAAAGCTCCGTTTTTGTCGCGGATTAGTGTGGACGGAGGGCCTAACTGTAGGGAAAAAGCTATGGTGGGCGAGAATAGGAGGAGGCAGGGCATTTGAACTACCCCTGTTCCGTTCACTTCCACGCCCACTTCCACGCCCACTTCCCGCTCTTGCCTCTTGCTCTTGCCTCTCAGCGCTTTCTCTCGTTAAGGAATAAAAAATATTTTAAACGTTTTTATCTTACAATTAAATTATGAGCTGAGATTTCTATCAAGCATGGAAATCAACAACGAATGATACAATTGCCTTAGTATAAATCTACAAATTAATCTTTCAAAACTATCTAAACCGTTTTCACAGACACCTGAAAATGCTAAGCAGCGACCGTCATTTAGTTAACAACAGCACAACGCTATGCTAGTCACTATCTACAGCAGAATAGATCCAATCACAAAACGGCATTCTTGATAGAACGCTAGCAGATTTTTACAGTTGTACCCCACAAATTCGAAGTCAGTTGTTTTGAATTCCCGTTATTTTGAACTCAAAGCCATTTTCCTTTGATTTGTCCTTCAGTCATTTATTGTCGGCTTTGTCGATTTCCCTTCCTCTTCCTCGTTTCGGAGTAGCGGGATTCAACTGTAGTTTTAAAAACATCAGTGAAAGTTTGGGAGAACGAGGGATGCTGTTTGAAGATGCAGCGTCTAAACAACAGGAACCTGAAACTCGCCCTAACCGTACAGTAACCGAGTTACGTAATCAGATATCAATGTTTCTCTTTTGTTTTCATTTTTTGCTCTAAGCGAATTACTCATTTAGCTCTTTTTGAAAGTAATGCAACATTGCGCAATCAACAAAACTGTTTCCAATTAAAATTTCTTTAAAGTCGCAGCGTGGAATTGATCTCTATGTTTCAGTGTTTCCGCACGCCGGAGTAAACTTAATGATTCTGCTAAAAATGCCCGAAAAAAATTAATAGAATAACCGGTCTTTGTCTGACAAGGCCCGCAGCAGGTATAAAATATTAGCGTTGTGGCTCACTAAAAACTAACCTTGACCTTCTACGCGCAGGTGAAACTGAAATCGCCACATCACACACAGACAGAAGACACAACAGACAAATTACGTAATCACAAAATTTTAGTACTAAGAAAATTCCTTTAGAAAAATTACGCAATCAAAAATTTCAGCATTCGTATAACTCACACCATTATTTCTAAAAAAAAACCCATTTATTTCCTAAAAGGA
>OMLO01004355.1_pt1 | contig 11833 bp, 12 predicted proteins | sample 1674811 | NCBI WGS metagenome assembly OMLO01 (sample SAMN06265003, study PRJEB25207) | coral metagenome | isolation source: Coral host | place: Mexico:La Bocana,Puerto Morelos, Mexico | collected 2008-11-13 | reverse complement strand
GATATTTGGAAACGGTAAACGGCGTTTTTATTCTTTCATGAAATTCTATGTGATGCAACTAAAATATCAAGGGGTAACATTTTGATCATAGTACCACTTTAAAACACTGATAAAAGACCATGCTGGAAAGACAAGCAAAAGAAAATGATCATTTTTCATTGGTCACTCGCTTTGTTTTCCAAACCTCTTGCTAGTTAGTGGTCTTAAATCCGTTTATAGATGACTACCTATTGTAAGTTACGTATACTCCAGGAAAAAATCACGCAACAAGAAGCTGGCGCTTGATAATTTGCGTGACAAATGACAAAAGTAGAGTGTTGCGTTACTAAAAAAGGACCAGAATCGCTAAAGTATCACACATCCACATATGGTAGCCAGTAACCCAGTAGTGCAAATCAATTATTTGCTTTTTCGATGAATTTCTTGTTGTAACGTGAGCAAAAGGTCCAGAAGTAACGTAAGCAAAAAACGTCACGAAACCGTCCGAGTGACTTATTACCCATAGTGCCCCCTGCTTATTTTTTTTTCAAGAGGGCTGGGTTCTAGGATGCTGTTCGCCAAGGTGTGTTTCTTTTCTCAAAATGGCGGAGAATACAACAATGCAGTGACGAGATTTTGAAAGCCATAAAGCCATCTTTTCCTCGATCACTAACCCTGATTTGCCGATTGAGCCTCAAGGTAACGTATTGTTTTATGCTTTTATTCTAGTTTTCTATACAAAGTGCTTTTATTGAAGTTTTCGTGTGCGTCATGACACTACAAACACCGTCATGTCTTTGGGAAAATCTTGAAACTTCTAATCAAAACCGTGTTTATTTACAGATTTTTAACTTTTTTCCGTCCATATGTTGTATTGTACTATTTTTGTGATCTAGTGTCGTAACTTATCGTATCTGCATAGTAATTCCACCGCCTAATGGAGGAATTTTGGAATCACAGGCGAGTACGTCGCGGAACGCTTTGCTATCGTATTTGTTTTTTGTCTTGTCTGTAGCAGTGTTTGACACTGTTTCCATTGTATGTAAATCGTTAACAATGTTATTTTCGTCATTTTTCCTGTATGTCCATGTTTTTGGTGAAAAATAATCAAATTTAGTTTATCGTATATAGGGCTGTGCAGTGGCAAATCAAATAGGTTGAGAATATAAGCCTTGCTTCGCCTCGATTGTCGATATCAAACGTACGAATTTCAAGTTTTATTATAGATGTGCAATAATAGCAATATAACTTTAAAATAATTTTCGCTTTCAAGAGGGTTACATCCTGAAGAAACTGTTACAAAAAGAGCAGCAATCCCTTGAGGGGAGAAACAGAAAGAAAGTACTTACAATTATACTGAAATGATGACACAAGTTATCATTCATAGAATGCCTATAATTATGAATATTGGATGCAGATTTGTGGGTAGTTAGCATTGTTTGTACTACAGGTTTGATGTATGCCAAAAGTGTGCCGGTGCTGTCAACAATATAATGCAAAGTACGAATACTCCCCCAGGAAGGGTCTGTCTTTGAAATGCCTTAATTTTCTAAAATGTACTCTGTGACAGTCTCTAAAAACAGTCTCTAAAAATTCAACAGTCTCTAATTTACTAGCTTAAGGTGAGCTTAACCACTACTTTTAATTATTTCTGGTCCTTGCATACATGTATATTTATAATAATCGATTAATGCTAATCTTGCAAATTTGAAGTTACATACATCTAAGTTTTGCTGGTCTATGCCAGAATCAATCATTTTTGGTATTCTTTTCATTAGTTTTCCTGCGATAAAAACCTTCAAGTTGAACAACTACGCACAAAATGTAGAAGTATTTACCAGTATAAAACTGAGTATCTGCTGGACACAAAAATTAATATCTTCTTTAATACACAAGAAATGTTTATAGAGATTTTCATAACTAGAAGCTGGTACTAAGCAAATATCTTATTTGATCTCAAGGTGTTGTTATTGTGGATGTGTCTATCAAAATGCTTGAAAATGGCTGAAAATGAAAATGAAAATGGAAAATCAGCTGTTAGCTGATGCTAGCGCTTTCTCTATATACAATCCTGTGTGGCTTAAAGATTTGTTTCTTAAGTTAGTTTAAACAGTATTCAGGCTTTATGGTCACCTCGTCTTGGATGTGCACTTAAAATCAAAATGTATGAAAATGGTAAGGCAACTCTACATTTCAGCTCATTTGCCCATCAAGTAGGCACGTATTTCCGCTCTCTATATGATAGCTTTAAGCAACAAGAGGTATTTCTACTCCTTCTTGGATGGGATGCAACTTTAGAATTCTGAAAGTATCGGCCATCATTATTTTCAGATTTAAGAGAGATAGTTTTTTAACATTTTAAGGCCTAAGGGGTCTCCCTTTGATTAGTAAAATCGTCTGGTGTTAGACAGAGTAAAATCTATAAGACACTCTTAGTGCTTAAAGGGTTTTAACAGGCAAATGTGGGATTTACATAGTCATTTCTTATGGGTACATGTAGCTGTTACTTTCGGATTAAAAATGTTTTTACAGTTACAGTTGTTTCAACAGACTGGATGTGTTGGGAGGGCTGTTACTTTTACTATTACTTTTCGGGGGGACTGTTACTTTTAGGGTTAAATAGCTAGGTCAAAAATTAGCGTTACTTTTTGGGAGCTGTTACTTTTGAGGGAGTGTTGCTTTTGGAATTCTGTGGTAGTCCTTCACAATTAAACTCTAGCATTAAATTTACCAGTAACCAGTTATACAGTTGCTAGGACTCAAACCTGGACTGTTTGATTTAGTGTCTGATGCTGTATAAGGTCCCTGTGCCTCCTACTTCTGGTTACCAGGAAACAAATTAAATTTTCATTAGATTCAGTAAGGGTTTGAGACAATGATGTAATCTCTGTCATCTTGTAGACTCCCATGTTATGGACATGCTGCCAAATAAAACTGGTGCAATGTTCTTTCAGCTAGCATATTTCTCTCCCATAGTTCAAATATGTGAGATAATATATCCATTTGCTCACCTTCACCAACTAGGGGAATACTCACAAGTTACCATCTCTAGTTGGTGTGATAGTTTAGTTGGTATACATGTAGCACTGCACCATTATTATAGAGGCCATGGGCTGGAATTCTGTTCTGAGGCTTTACTTTCTAGACTATCTAATTCATTCTTTTTATACCACCAGTGGGAATACAATTTAAATTCTATCATAAATTGAGAAGTAGAAAACATTTTCTAAACATTTTTTTTATGTTCAAAAGTGAGAGGATTGACTGCTACATGTACATCTTTCCTTACTTTTATTTGTATTTGCAGGCATTGTTCAACATGGGGAAATTATTATCTAAAATCTTTGGTAACAAGGAAATGAGAATTTTGATGTTAGGTCTAGATGCTGCTGGAAAAACAAGTATCCTTTGGAATTTAGCTTGCTTTCATTTAAATTTGTAGCATTATCAAATTCATTGCCTTGATTGGAACTAATTTAAAATAAAACTTGTATGACCTAGTTTTTGTACAATGATTGGAATTATCATTTCAAAGTGAAGTTGTTTTTTTGCAAGGGTCTTATCATGGTTTCAGCAGAAGGCAGTTGGTTTTCACAAGCAGGCAGATCTTTTTGAACTGAACTTCTAAATAATATATATATTTAAAGTACATGTATAATTTCTTGAAGACGGCCAAACACAGAGGCAAAATAATTCTGAGAGCTGGCCAAGTTATGTGGTGCCTGACCTTAATTTTAGTCCTGAAATTTTAATGTTCATTTGGTGTAATCAGTTTTAGGTACCACAATGTATTGAAATTACATCCAAAATTTTTATTTTCATGTATGATTTTTGTATGTTCTGTCTAATGTAGCTGGAAGCAGCATCTTAGTGACTGTTGTAAGATACTTGTGAATGATCTGATCCTTAACCTTCCTGTCAGCCATTTTATACAAACTTAAGCTTGGCCAATCAGTCACGACAATACCAACAGTAGGATTCAATGTGGAGACTGTGTCATACAAGAATGTAAAATTCAATGTTTGGGTAAGTGTTTGATTGTTTCATGTCTGATCCTTGCACTTACAAGTCAGATTGCTGGTATAGAGTTAGGGAAGTAGGTCTAACTGAATATCATTATCATTTTCTGCACAACTCAGGGTTGTCACAAAGTTTAGAAGCAGGCTGTGATATTGTAAAAGAACGTGACTGATTTTGCTAAAGACCTGTTTTTATATTTAAAAAAACTGAAAAAAATCCCAGTAGAGTTGGGGGCCAAGATCATTTAGGAGATTGTTATTTTCATCAGCGGCCACCTACTTTTGACAACCCTGACTCATTTGCCACTGGTAAATTCCAGTTAAAGCTTGTTTTAAAATTGATGTTCTCTTCACAATTTCCAGAAAATACTCACCCCCACCCCTTGGAAGTTCAAACAATGGAAATATTCATTTGGCGGGGGTCTCCATTGCAAAAACGTAAAACAACTTGTAGCTTTTCAAACTTGATTTCAACAAAGCATAGTTCTGTGTGGTGGTATGAAGTCAACCTGCTACACATTTTTTTCAGTCTGCTAAAAAGTGGAGTGTATGGTAATTATTTTTTTTTGTCATTGACACAGAAATGGTTCTATTTGTGCTTGTACATGAAAAATCAGAACCACAACTTTTCAAATCCAAATTGTCAAGTTTCAAGTGCAACTTGGCAAGTTGCTCATTAGCATGTTTGAATTTAATTTGCAAGTTTTTCACTTCAAGCAATCATTTTGGAATATTTCCGTATGTAAAACATTGGGTAGTTCAATTAAGAGAGGACATTTATTTTGGTTTAATTGCAACAAATTTAATACAGTTCCATTACCATTGTTTGCATCTGATTGATGTTTTAGAAATAGAAAACATGTACCATGTTTCTATCAAGTTGCATAGCAACATGAGTGGAAGTTTGGGAGAATGAGAAATGCTGTGGGAACACAAGCTGATGAGCCAACTCTGTCAAGTTTTAGAAACATTTAAGCCAGTCAGTGTGGATATTTGCATAGGGCTATTTTCTAAAACATTTTCATGGTTTATTCATCATTGGACTGAATGACAATTTATCAGCACCTGGAGTGTCTTAACTTTTTTACCATTATTTAGTAATTTAAGTGAAATTATGTCTTGATGTTTTGATTGTTGTTATGTGTGATAAGTTTTATTTTAAATATAATTATGATTTCATTTCCATCTAATTCTATTGAAATCATTCAATTTGGTGTTAGGTCAATAAAGTACCCCTTAACTAAGAAAATTACATCAGACTCTGTCTTTCTGACTTGTAACCCTTTAGCTTGACAATGTCTTGTTGTGGTGCAAAGAAAAATTTTACAAACAGATGTTAATCACTCTCCACCATTGGAATCTTCTTTTCAGGATGTTGGAGGCCAAGATAAGATTCGTCCTTTATGGCGTCACTATTACAATGGAACCCAAGGCTTGATATTTGTAGTGGATTGTGCTGATCGAGACCGAATAGATGAGGCAAGAACAGAACTTCACCGAATAGTGAATGACAGGGAGATGAAAGATGCCCTTATTTTGATATTTGCTAATAAACAAGATTTAGAAGATGGTGAGTCTTTGCTGCTCCAGAGTTAAAAGAAATTTTATTCTTGTCCTAACTTGGGTGACACTGAAAGAAACAGTGAGGCAATTGTCCACATTAGTCCGCATTGAATGATCTGAATTCAAGTGCTGTAGACAGTATTTTGTGGTATGTGAAAGTACCACTCAAAAGAATTCCATTATTTCATGCTGGTATTTTCATCCACTTTGTAGTACTGATATTAGTTACCATGTGGACTACTTACTAAACAACATTAATTTCAAGATTTTCAATGGTCATACCCATGATTTTATGAACAGACATATTTCTGAAGTCTGAACAGTATATTATTTAATCTGCTCAAGACTTGACTTTTTTGCACTTAGAGATTAACCCCCCTTTTTTTCGTTTCAGCTATCAAACCTCAAGAAATTCAAGAAAGATTACACCTATCAAAACTAAGAGACAGAAATTGGTACGTTCAACCATCATGTGCCACATCTGGTGATGGTTTATATGACGGGTTAACCTGGCTGTGTTCTAATCACAAACATTAATTCTTGAAGGCAAGAGCTTGAGAGTGCATCTAGATGCTTTTAAATAGCTTCATTGTACTATAATTTCTTGTCTTTCAATAGCAACCTTGAAAAAGTTCTGCAAGAGGTTTTTCTCTTATAAAGTAAGTATTAACTAATAATATGAGAGTTATGTAAGACCATTATGTATAGCCATGTTGATTCATTAAATTCTCTCTGTGGTGGTTGGAGGAGTGATCTGCTGCACAACAAGCTGGAACAAAAAGGAAATCATAGAAGACAAGCTTTGCATCATAGTTTATTTATATATCACACTTTATCTCAATCTAACGTACAGTACACAATAAAACTGATGCTAACAAAATATATTTCAAGGTTCTGCTCTGAGAAAGAATTTTATGGCTTCTACTTTGGATTTAAGTTTGACAAGGTATTATAGTTGGTTTATGTTGTGTACTTAAGGCCGAAAATTACTTGCCTTGGATAGAAAAAACTTTGCTACAATTAATTCATTTTAAGAAGCAATAGGTCCTTTGCAGTATGTTGACACATGACTGTGTTAAACATTTTAGCTGACTGAAGAACATTCTTTCTGGACATCAAAAAGTGCTGTGAATTTGTTTTTGTGATATGCAAGAAGGAAATTTTTGCTTATTGGTCTGCTGATGGAATGTCTCTAGAATCTATTAGTTTAGGCTTGTAAAAATTAATTTCATCAATATTTCAGCCTGTTAGACCCAGGGGTTTATGGTAAAAAAAGTGAAAAGTAAAAAAGGTGATCGTAAAGTGAGAGTATAGCACACATTATAGTTCAGCAGCTTTATGCAGAAATTTTTCTTAATTTATCAATAACAGAATTCAACATGCCACAGAATCTCTCCTCCAAACATCAGTAGTTTGAAATCATCTTGAGTTAGTACTAATATCCTGATTCTGGAGCCTAGCGCAATTTTCTACCATGCCATTGTTTTTTAAAAAAATGACTCAGTCATGCAGTTCTGTAGAGGATCTATGTGCAGAATTTAAACTTAATTATATTTTTGTTGTTTTTTATTGTAATATCAGCTAAAGTTTTTGTACATTATCAGCTGGGAGGGCATTTTGGATGTTCAGACAAATTTTGTTGTGGTTATATAAGGAATGCACTTTAAGTAAGTTGAATCTGTGTTGGCCTTTAGATGGAATTGTATTTCAGCATAACAATTTGAACAGGCCATGAACTGTGAATGTTTGTTTGTAGACACAGCAAAGCCACCATGTGGTTCAGGAAATATCACTGCTGTGAAAGACACATTACTTTTGATTGGTTTTCAATTCAGTCTCAAAAAACCAAAACAAAAATAATCGCAAAGCAATCACAAAGGGCACAAACAATCAAATGAACCAATCAAAACTTGAAATAAATACATGTAATTATTATTGAAATGAGTCAGAACAAGTCACAATATCCTACTTACTTCTGATTGGATGAAGAAGTGGTGCAGATTTTTTAAAGCCAATCATGTGGCGTGGTAATGCAAACCCAAAATATTTTCAGCACTCGATTGAAAACCTCACTATTGCCCCTTATGATGGTTTTTGATTTCTTTTAGATTTTGCACACCTCTCGAGCAATTCAAAAACCCACAGCTTCACATTTTAATTTATGGGCCTGTGGTTAGTTTGTCTGCCTTGCCCAAAGTGTGAAATTGTGTACAAAACGTATCATACATCAATCAAAAACTGTTATTGAGTAGTTATGTATGGTGTGGCATGGTACTTCATGGTTAATTGTTGGTAATTGTACTTATCTAGTTGATAAGTGTCCTTATCTTGATGATCAGTCAGTAAGTGTACTTCTACAGCAGGCAATAAGGGTGGATTATGTAAAAACATTAATTTTTATTACATTACACTTTTAATTCTGAGCAACTTAACAGTCTTTAAACCAGTAGCTGGACTCAGCCCTCGTGATGTGTTATATAAATTATTAATAGTTATTATAGAAGAGGAATTATTAGTCTTAACATAACATTGTTTTTGCTCAGAAGTAATAAGTGAAGTCAGAAGATGTTCTCATTAGACGTATATTCTTGTGACAAGTTTGAATGCTGTATTAGCCATTAACAAAGTGGATAACCACAAATCATTTTTGATAACCTGTTGGACAGGTCTGACTTAAGCTTGTGAATTGCTGATCATGTGATACTTGTCACGGATATTTGTAGTGACACCAAGCCTTGAACGTATATGGAGGGTTTTAGTATGAAGCATGTATATGCCATGCTTTTAAGTTGCACTTTATGCTCATTTCTTGTGACGTGATGTTTCAGTCCTCAGATGAGTGTGCATATGGAGAAAGAATTAAGATGGAATTTTTAAAAATATTCATGGGATACAAGAAAGCTTGGCACAAATGCCAGCTTTTTTTTTAATTCCATACTCTCATAATGCACATAAGCAGCACATTTGTGGAATAAAAACAAAAAGCATGGCATTGGATGTTGCTGAATGCCAACTTCTTTCTAGCCTTCTGACAAGCTGTATACTTAAAGATATGGGATCAAAAATGATATTAAATTCAATATTAAAGTTAAATAAGTTTCCAACTGGCTGTAAAATAACATGGCTACTGCAGATTATCAATAGGGTAGGTAGTAGTTATGAAATGACTCCACTATTCTTTGTCATGAAGCCTCTTGCTATCGCAGGGTTTAGCCAGAAATTATCGTGATATTGAAATTCTATGCCATCTATTAACAAAGTATGTCATTAAACGTTTATATGGCAGATCATTTAATAGCCCATATTGAAATGGGTAGAGTCTACTGGAGTACACATAGGATTTTGTTACAAAAATAAAAGCGTTGAAGAAGATTTACGAAAGTGATAGCCTCCTGTCGTGAACACTCACTCCGCATTTTTCGTACCTGTGGTAGCGGTCTCCATAGCAAACGTCCAAGCACCCATGGCGCCTCTCGGGTCCCCAGCTCGCTACGGCTACCCGATCTAGGTGCATCGACCCTTAGAATTCCCTGCCACTCCACCCCGGCCGTTGCGAAGCGCAGACATTTATTAGAGAACTTAAGTAATGACAATGTGAAAATTATACCCCAAAAATTAGCGTCTGTGGTCACTTCACATTGTTGGTGTGTAGAGCATGGCAATGACATGTACAAAGACTTAAAACGCAGGTGCATAGCCATTGTTTTGCTCCTCAAATCTTAAGCTTGGTGGGGTCTACTAAAAACCTCTAAAACCGTGTTGAAAATGCAACGACAGCGTTTAATTCCAAATGGAAATACGAATAATTGATCGTCGTCAAAATATTCTATGTAGGTTCTTGTTACTTGATGGAAATTCTACTGGTTTTGCTTTAACACGGAGCACTCTACCAACTGAGTGAACTATCAAGCCAACTGGGAGCTGGTCACATTACGAACTAACAATGTGACCAGTTCCTAGTTGTCTGGATAGCTCAGAGGTCATGTCTTCGAATCCCGCTCAGGCCTCGCATACAAAAAAAGACGGGCGTGCTCGTTAAAATTTTAAAAAGAACCTACGATAGGTACCAAGATCCTGTTTTGTGGGTGTGGGTTGAAATTTTTTTTTTCACACCTAAGACATACCATTTGTAAAACAACACAATATTATGTCTTTGTTTTTTTTCCAGTTAAATATCATAAAAGTTTTCTCTAAAGATCACTTTGTATATGAATGTCTAGTCATCGCGAATGATCGCGTTTCCTTCCTTCCCCTCCCCCCTCTTTCGTTTTTTGGCTCTCGCCCCATTTTTCGCGCGGGCAAAACACCGAAAGTCTTTCTTTGCACCCAAACCCCACGGAAACGTTTGATATGGAGGCTACAAAAGGGCGACATGTGAGAATTTGAAAAGTGATAAAATTTGCAAATATGCACTACGCGTTACAAAATGGAAGTGCTAACAACTAAAATACAAAAAGGCTAGATAAGACAATGGGACTACTGCACTAAAGAAAAAAATCAAGTAGTTTAATTGCAACCAAAATAAATAAATTTTCTGGGAGAAACAGTCTGATTGTTACTATACATTCAATTTGTAGAAAGGGAAACGTTAATGCACCAAGATTAAGTTAAATTCTGGTTGGTTAGACAACTGATTCTTTGAAGTTATACTTTGCCTTGACTCTCTTCATGTCAGAACCAGCAAAACAAAACTAACACCTTCCGTGCAGAACACAAATTTTTATTACTCATTCAAGCAAATGACACTATGTTCATAGATATCAACTTACACAACTGTTCCACTTACAAAATAATGCATGAATGTGTCATCAACTTATTGTAACAATCCTAGCAGAAATTGTTCGTGTGACACTGTGTTGGTTTACAAAGTTATTAGTGCTGAGCGAAGGGGTTGAGAGGATTGGCTGATGGGATGTTTCTTGGTGGAGGTGGAGCTAGACCTGGTGGTCCACCTGGCTGATTGCTGCCTCTCTTCTGCTGTTGCTGTTGTATTTGACCAGGTGTCAATCGGAAATGGAACTGGAGGAAAAACTGCCAAAACAAATTGGATAGGAATGTTGCATTTTTTTAAACAATTATTACAACACTCTGAAAGGACTGTGCAATACTGAACAATACACTACTTTCCCTTCCTTCCTAATGAAAATACCTCCCTTCCAAAACCCAGACTCTAAATCCATTCAATAACAAGTCCTTCCAAGAAGTCATAAAATCTCCAGAACCCAAATAATAAATTCTGTTTTGCATTTTCAATTTCTAATATGAAAGTTCAGCAGTCGTTCCTTAATAACATGTACAGTACACTGACCTGTTTTGTGTCCTTGTTCCACTGAGTCCATAGTCTACCTTCATCTTTGTCAATTTCCCGACTTGGAATCTAAATAAACCACAAAAAAATAAATAACTTTTGAGGCGCTTGTTTATCTTTGGATCTCACCTTACGTAAACCACACGTATTTAGTTGAGTCCAAGCCTGTTCTGTTTCTTTTACCAGATAAAGTAATTATTTTTTTTCATGATACAAAGAATATCTTTTAGAGAATTTTTGTTCAATGTTAAGATTTAAATTTAATCATTTATAATTTCTACAAGAATATAGCTTAAACATCTTTCACTTTGAATAATTGGTACTTTAAGAAAAACTATCAATGGATTGATAAATAAAAGTTACCACCCAGTAACTCTTACAGCACTATTCAAGAATAATGGCTGCAGATGTGGAATATACATGTATAAGCCATAAGCAAAGTCAATGTTAACACACCTTGAATGCTATTGTTTCATAAGGTTCTGCCGCAAACAAGAGGTACTGCCATGTCTTATCAGGAGGTTCAATGCGCTGTTCATATGCTGACATAAAGCGGTGCCTTGGCGCAATGCTCTCTGCTATCTCAGGATAATCCACCTGGAGACATCAAACGAGAACACATAAGCAACTGCATACCAGAAAGAACTCAGTGCACATTTCAGACTGAACAAACTATACAGTCAAAATAACATTTGTGTCCAATAGGAGTTCTGGCTAAATAACTTTCGCTGAGAAAACTTGAGCCCATGCATTGACTTGCCTTTGGATTCAAAGGTCTCTATTCTATTTTAAAATTCTTACTTGAAATAGTAGACTATGCTGTCCTGTGTCTGGGTCCCTCTGTTTTGTAACTACATAAGGAAAAAGAAACATTTAAGTGTTAGAAATGTACGGTGGCCCACAACTGTCACGGCAAAACAAAAAGTCACGGCACTACAAACTTAACTCACGGCAAGACAGTGTT
>OMLO01004354.1_pt1 | contig 11834 bp, 10 predicted proteins | sample 1674811 | NCBI WGS metagenome assembly OMLO01 (sample SAMN06265003, study PRJEB25207) | coral metagenome | isolation source: Coral host | place: Mexico:La Bocana,Puerto Morelos, Mexico | collected 2008-11-13 | reverse complement strand
GACGGATCATCTCCAAGATGCTTATAGAGTCGAACCAACTCCTTTCGCTTGGATTGGAATTCAGGATCAGAGAAGCCTTGCAGCAAGTCATGCCTTGGAGATAAACAACAAACAAGGAAGCAGTTCTGTTGGTTCAGAAATGGATGAACATAATCATCATTGTGTTATTGACTCGTTTTCCATACCTTGAACAAATTCACCAAAAAAACAACATATCCACAGTGTGAAAGTGTCGAAATTTCGAAATGATCTTGGGTGTGTCGCTCTTTGTTTCTGACTCATCTAATTCTAGTTGGTGGTTTCAACCCATTTGAAAAATATGCTCGTCAAATTGGATCATCTCCCCAATTTTCGGGATGAAAATAAAAAAATGTTTGAGTTGCCACCACCTAGAATTATATATATATATATATACATATACATCCACATCTTCGGCTTTTTTTCGACGATGCATTGACGGTTTGGGTTTGGTGGAATTTGGATATCCAAGTCATTAACCCTCAGCGCCACGGTCTCAATATCCCTAAATGTTTGCCGTCTCTTGACCCGGCAAGCTCTAAATTCAAATAGCCTACATAGAGGGTTGAAATTCCTTCATCTATGCATTTATATATACAGATACATTATACAATTATACATCTACATACTGTAAATGAGATGTATATACATCTTCCTGAGTTTCCAGGACACCCCATTTTTTCAGGACACACTATATATTCACATGGGATCCACACCCTTCCCATGCCAACTGGCTCCCCCCACTGAAGTGCCAAGACTTGTTGAATGGTCAGCTTCGGCGGCTCATGAATCTCGACCACCCTCTCAGATGTGCTTCGCGTGACGCTTTGCGGCGCCAGTCTTGCGACCTTCATCAAGAGATGGTGAACAACCGTTTAATGATGCATTTAAAACTGGCCAAATTTTAATATTTCACCCGTCGCTCTTCCCCATTGACGGCCGCCCTCCGGTGACGACCGCCGCATGTCCAGGTTCTCGCATCGAACCAGGTAAGAGGTATTCACTCACCCGGATTTCTAAATTCAATCTATACAAAAATCTCAGGTAAAAAATGCAACTCATTCACGGAGTTGCCTGTACACGTCGTTCCTTCTTCCTTCGCTTGAGATACGAATGGTATGCCGTATATTGTCGAGCACTATTGTCCGGAGTATCACCAGCCAAGAGTGGTATATCGATGATAACATGTTCGTTTGAAAAACAAGGCACGTGATTGAATGCCGCAGCTGGTTTAGCAATGGCACCTAGTTTTCGAAGATTATCTTGAGTCAGTTTTTGAAGCTTCATCTGAGGTCGATAACACAAGCCCGATTGCTGACTAAATCCAAACAAATGAGCACTGGTACAATCTCTTTTTGTGGTTACGGGAAAAACCTGAAAGTTCAAAAGTTTACTCAAGTATTTTAGTGAATTGCTGAAATTGGACATTTCAGCTCGAAAACTTGAACGAATGAGTGCCACATTTTCATCCTGTTGTTCGATAGCATATTTCGGTTTAGAAGGCTTGCCGAGATTTAGGGAATCGATGCACCAGTAGTTTTTTGAAATTGACATACAACTCAAGATAACTGATGTCAGGGTGAGCATCACCATATTCAGATTCCCACATCAAGGTACGAAGCCACTCATGTATTTGCTTTGTATATGTTAACCCCAGTACATCATTTTTCCATTTCTTCAGTGAGGTCAGGAATATCATGCTGTCTAGGGTTCGTAACAGACAAATTCGCAAGTTGGTCATACTTGTCTTGCAACGAGTGATGTTGCACATTATTTTGTTGTGAGATTAGATTCTTCTCTTCACTATTGATTAAAGGTTGCACTCCACTAGCATTTCACAAAGCTGGCGGTTTATCTTCTCCTCCTGTCTTCGTTGGTCAAAAACAGATTGATGCAACTCTTTAGTTTGCGATTGCTCACGACAAATTTTTGCTGCGCTATCTGCAAGAATATTTCCCAAAGCAAGATATTTCTGTAATGGGTCTGAGATTACCACAAATCTTGATGTGCTTTTATTTTGTGAATTGCAATATCTTTGCGAACTTGGACTAGATCACAAAGGTGAACTATTAATCGAAATTCGGTGTATTCCAAAATCTTATGGGTTTGGGATCACGAATGATTTCTAGACGAGGTTCTGTGCATAGCTTGAGTCAGTGTATATCTCTGCTTTTTCACACCCATCGACAATAGCTAGATAGCCGATAGTTCTGCTCTATTGATTGTTTGTGGCCCTCTCACTAGTCCCACTTGCAACGTGTGAAAAGTTGGTGGGATTCCCCACTTATCTTTGAAATAATGCTCAACCATCATTTCTCGTGTGATATCTAATGACACAAGTCTTCTACGATTGCCCAAGCCGCCTCGCGGTCAACTTCAATGTCTGCAACTGTTGCACTGCCGTCAGTGAAGAATGTTCTCGTTATGCCATCGTTATATGCAAAATTGGCTTTTGGTAAAGGCCTAGCATAGCGTATTCTGTTAAGAATGTTTTCTTCAGCAATACAAGTACAAATGGGCAATGGAAATATAATTTCAATCCATTCGAGAAGGTCATCCATGAAATTTTGATGATTTTGGCGCGCTTCTGCTGTTTTTGGACAATCAAGAAACAAATGCTTTTTTGAGTTTCCTGGCGAATTGCAGAAGGGACAAATTTCCCCGTCATAATTATCTTTCCAATGCTTGAGTCCTTCTGGTGTTTGAAAGGCCCCAGCCATGTAAGACACGAGGATTTTCTGCTGCGATTGTGTCAGTTTGGCAATTGTTCTAGTTGTTCTTTCAACATCAACAATTAATTGTAATCATTTATGAACGACCATTCTTTTCTACTTGAAACCTGTTTTGTGACGACTCTGTTCCAAGCATTCTTAATGATGGCATTCAAGATATCTTTACCAATCCTGCTAATTTGGAATGTTATGTCCCGGTGGTCTTCAAAAAATCCGTTTTCACTCAGCTTAAATCCAAGAAGTTGAGCACACTTCACTAGATTGGCTGATGGGCCTGGGATTCTTGTTTTCGGGCGTGTATTTTGTATGTGCACCGATAGATTCCACAAATCACTGGCTATAAATTTGCAACTCCAAATAATCTTCGAATTTTCCTGAAGGTGCTGATTAAATATGAAAATGTGGGTCAACTATTCTTGTGGCACACAAATTCGTTGCACTCCATGGATTCGGCTGGTTGCCATGACGAACGATTGCACGAGATGCTGCACTTCTTATTTGTCAATACGATCAATGGCAGTAGGTGCTGCCTCACAACCATGGAGGGCCGATGGCCATATACCACCAATTATTACGCTGCTTTATCTGATGCCTCCAATGGCACATGTTTTGTTTTGTTTATTTTTCAGTGCCTTGATCAAAGCGTTTTGAATTATTTCCCAAGAATTTCATTCTGCTGTAGTTGATGTTGACGCCGAGATCTGTGGCATTATTCACGATTTGGAATTTTTCGGTCTCTTGTTCCAAGCGCTGTTGTAAATTTTTCCATGTAGTTAATGCTTCTTACTTGTACCCCAAGCCCAGCTTTTTTTCATGGAGATTCTTTGTCGGAAACTTTTTTGAAAAAACTGGTTATTGTTATATGTTTCTTCATGAGTATTGGGGTCATTGCTTAACCACTCAAGATTATCTGCGAAAGAATAGGCTTGGACTTTTGGTGATGATATATACTCTGCCCAGACATACGAATAAGCAGTCATAACAGCAACTGATATCGGGTCGCCTTCAGGTATACCTGTGCTACTTTTTATGGTTCAGATACACTGTGTTGGATTACAACACTCTTTCTGAATCTGTTACATTTGCATCCATTGGTCACAAATTACTTTTGGACACCCTAGTTTAGCTATAGTTTTATGCTTGGGAGACGACCCAAGTTGTTATAACATTTTTCAAGGTCCAAGACAAAACCGGACGCATGTTCACCATGGCGGTGCGCTTTTTCACAGGCATGCTGAATCGCGAACCAGACATCTTCACACGATCTTTTTGGCAAACCGCCACACACTGACAATGGCATGAAAATACTCCATTCTTTTAAAGTGTCCTTGCAACGATCTTGCCCCATATGCGGAAAATCAAGCGAAAATGGCGATTGGTCGTGTATTGCTTTCGCTGAAACATTTTGGTTCTTCTGCAACATCACTGTTTTAGCTGTTAGAGAACCGTTGGCCAACCTATTCTGCAAATTGGGCTAAATATCAACGAGATCTTGCAACGCAGCTTCTGGAAGGCTGTTCAATTCAGCTTTCGAAAAACCACACGATCCCTTGGCTGTTTTTGTTTTTGTCTGACGAATTGCCTCACGCCATGCATCAATAGAGACGACTGGGATGTTGATTTCAGGCCTTTGTTGCACGACACTGTCAATGATGTGTATTGAATCTTTCCATTGTTGTTCATCAGTTAAATCTTGATCAGTATCACGATTCCAATACTGAGACCAAAATTCTTGTATTCTGTAGTTCATTTGTATAGGATCAGTTATCCAGGTTTCATGCTTAATGTCATTTGTGCTTTCTAATGACAGTCAGGTGTAGTTATGGTAATGGTATTGCTTTCACAACTGATCATTTAGCTTTAGTATTGTTTATCCAAATTCGGTCCTCGTGTTTGATCTGATGTTTTCGATCCAACTTCAAGAAATGGCTGTCTTTGATCTTGATCTCACAATGTTGCTGTGAAGTTCTCTGTTGATATCACTGGGTAATTGGAGGATGCGCAGGTTCCTTGATTACGAATAAGTAAATTTTCCCCCAAGTTCCTTAAAGTCAGTGACAACCTTTTCCTTGAATTCCACTTTGCAAAAATTGTCATGTCGAAAATAAATCATCTGGCAATCAGATTTGGTTATTGTAAAATTTGTTGAACGTAGTCAATGGTTGGCAGGCATGGATACCATTCCGCATTATGTTCCAAAATCCAGTTAGGAAAAGATCCATGGTAACCCTTAGCTTTTGAAATTGCTTTCCATTCTGACACTGCTTGGATATGATGTTGATCAGAATCAGGATTCATCAAAAAGCAGTTATGTCTTGAGAAATGTTTGGATCCTTCGAACTTGCCTGGTTTTCTGGGTCATTGGTAGCCAACAACATCAGACATTGGTTCAAAATGTCCATTATTTGCAACTTTGGGTGGATTAATCGGTTGTCTTTTTTCCGTCACTGTCCTGTACATCTCCCCTTGAATTTCTTGGGCAAAAAGGGGGTTGGGAAATCAGTCGGATTTAATTTATGGCTTTCTTGAATTGAATTGTCGAGTGCCATTTCAACACAAGTAGCCCAGTTCGAAATCATCTGGTGTGTATCTTCTTTGGGATGTTCATTATCAGCTTTCAACTTAATATATTGTTGCTGGAATGCCCATGGGTCAAAATTTAATGTGGTCCAATCTTTGGGTACCGTCCACGTCTTAAAAGACACCGTTTTCGTAGGTACTTTAAAAGTAGCGATGAATGGATTATGTGTGTCAAAGTCTTTGGAATCCACAACGTCTCCTGCAACAAAAAAATTTATAGTCTGCCCTTTACTAAAATTGTGTCATGCCACGTTTGACCTCCATTAGATTCACATGTCGGTCTGATGTCGGGATTTCTGGATTTAGAAATTTGCATGAGATCGTAAAATCCTTTTGTTTGGAATCTTGGCCACAATTCACTATTTTCAACTGGTTGGTTAAAATCACCTGCAATTATAATGTCTGATTTGATTTTTCCAACTCTTTCGAAAACACGGGCTAAATGATATCATTTAATGAAGGTAATGCTGATACGAACTATGGAACAAGTACACTGAAATGACTAAAATGTCAATACACTCAACTCTGATCCATTGTTCAACAATCCTCGATGTTAGGTCAGTCATTTGGTAAAGCTTCCTGTCTTGGTCGATTTGGAAGTTTAGTTAAATCCCAACACCACTGGACTTACCTCTACAATTTAGTTCTGGTTCCTGTGTAATTCTCCGTTCTTCAACCGGATTGCTGAGTATAAGAGTGTGCTTTTTGTTTTTGTAAATGGGAACTTCATTTTTATGTACCGCAATGGTAGCTGATGTTTCACTTAGACATAAAATGTCACACTTTATTTTATAATGTTTTGGATTTTCGATAAATGGCTGTAGGATTTAGACACCAATGGTTATCTCCACATGATCCAAACCCCCGGGCCCCGGATTTTTTGCTTCTCCAATTCGTCTATGATCGGAGCTGTACTGCAAATTGGCAAGATAACGAACTACTGCAGGATGCACACAAAGCTTGCCTACTGACCCAAATACTACACACTGTCGGCCAGATAGTACCCCCATGTCAGTCCTATGCAAACGATGGCTCTTCGGCAAAATGATCTTACAAATGAAGTCAAGCCCCTGAACGTTATCATGGTCTAGAGCTTTTTCACTCCAGGTTTTGTTAAGTCAGCAACCCTAGCATGACTTACAACACTTACGCACCAACTTTCGGGATGAAGCTGGTGTTCAACATCAATTGGTAACTTCTTGTTATTACACACAAGGTTCATGGCCTCGGGTGCAAACAAAATTTGCAGCAAAACAGGCAAAACACGAGGGAATGCATCGCACCACATGGACAGGGGCAGCACACAGCTTAAAATTCATCCATACCATCCCCGCCTAGTTTAGGCTGTTTTTTATGTGGGCTAACCCCCGTCGGTGACTCCAAAAACATCTTTTTCATGTCCTGTGTCTGTTGTTGAATGGCTTGCTTTAAAGAATCTTGAAAGGACAAGGTGATTCCTTTTTGAAGACCAATCAATTCGGATTTGAACGCATCTTTCATGTCTCCGATTTCTTTTTGATGTTTTTGAAATTCATGGACCGTATCTTGTTTGAAAGACTGCATTTGTTGCATGGTATCATCCAGTTTTTGTTCTAATTTTTGAATCCTGGTTTCTTGTGACTTAAACCTATCTTCGACCGGGCCAGTGACGTTTCTAGTCACACCTTGTGCTTGCGGTGCCTGTGCAGTTTGCATCGTAGGCTGCAATGTTGCAAATGATTGTGAACTCACTGCACCTGTCGGTCTGAAACTTGCCCATGGATCAACATTTTGGAGTGGATCTACTCCTCGGTCTTTCCCCGTTGGTTTAGGTCTTGGTCCAGCTAAGAAAATCGAAGACTTTCCATTGTTGGTTTTTTCAACCTCTTTAACAAGGATCGTGGTTCCATCAATGATGAGAAATTTGTTTGGGCTTTGCTTATCAGCTCCGACAAGCCAACTGTTCCCTGATCTTTTGATAGGTTTAATGTTCCATTTGATGGCTTTACATGCTTCAGTGAGGACCTCGGGCAAAATACCAAAAGGGACCGGTTGTAAGCGATACAATGCATTCACTGAAACTGGTGGTTCGAATGTCTTGTGTGGAAACAAATTTTTGAAACCATCAGCAGCATCAGTGGTGAGAAAACGTAGCGCAAAGCCCTTCCTCCCTTTGATATATCCCAAATGATTTTGAATCTCATTGGCTTTTTGTTCAATTGCGATTTTGGAAAGATCCGTCCAAATAAGATGATACTTGGGGTCGAACAAACCACTTTCGGTCTTTGGTGTAATATAGATGTTGCAAGTACCACTACATCTCAACAATTCAACGATCTTATCGGTCTTGATTGAAAGATGAAGTTGTACCGAATCAGCCTCAAGGTTTGCAACCCTTTTTCCATCTTTCATGAATGATCTACCCCAAACTGAACTGATTGCATTACGGACTGTTTCATTCGGGAGTTGTGCCAACATGTGCTTAGCAGGGGATGAAATCAGTGTGGCAAAACTTTCAGCAGTGAAATCGGATGCATACGCCGTGAGCGAACACGTTGTCATGGCCGCATTTGCACCTTCGATTTTGAAATGCTGATTCAAGCTCACTTTCTTGGCTCCTAATTGCAATAAGGTCCCACGAAGAATGCACTCTTTTCCTTCTTGATTCATTGCCGCAAAACTGATAGGCGTTGGTTGATACACATCATCAATTGCAGTTGTCGGATTCCCTAAAAAGATTACTCCTAATTCGTCAGCACTGGATTTATTTCCGTTTTGTATCCAAGGAAGAATTTTCTCTTCAGTGGCAAGAATAATCCCATGTGCTCCTGCTCTCAATTTGTCAATGGAAATGCAGGGGGTCTCTGACTTATCTTCGTTGATGAAATTACCCCGTGGCAAAGTAAAATGATCAACAACGATCGACGAATTCATGTTGGCTTTCTTTTTCTTTTTGACTGCACGTTGAATCAATGTTGCTGAAAGGCTTTTCAACTCTTTTTCATTGAAGATAACAAAATCGGTGGCCTGAGCGAGCTGCTCAAGCTGTCTCCAAGCATGGATTTCACTCTGATTTTGCATGACTTGATGAACTTGACTTAGCCCTAATTTATCAATGATTTTTTGCACCTTGGCAGCAACAGCATTGATTGGTAGACCCTTGTGGATCAACACTTCCCCTAATTTTGCTTTGCATGCTCTCTGGATGTCTTCTTTTCCTCCTCCTAGAAGTCCACGCAGTCGAACACGGATGACTTGTCCAGGAATCTCATTCACCGGCATTTGGAAATCACAACTTTTGGAATTCACAATGCAATAACAGCCTGACATGATATAATCATGGTTTTGAACATTTGCCTGCACAAACGCTTGTTTTACAAGGTCAGCCATGTTTTGACATCCTGTAGCTGATACAAATGCACAATGCCTTCCAATTGGTAGATGTATCCAAAAATCGACATGGTTATTTTGGAATCTTTTCTTGCAACATCTCATGTTTTCACCTACTGCATGTTTTGGCTCTGTTTGTTGTTCACTGACATGATACTCTGGTTCGATGTTCTGATCCTTTTCATTTGGATGCATCATTTCTTTGTTGTCACCTGTTTGATTCTGCACGTTCCATATTAGATCTTCTGCAGGGGTTTTGGCACAATACGAAATGGACGAACGCACTTTCGGATCTTGTGTTTTGGAAAAATTTTCATTCATTTCCTGAAGAATCTTTTCAAATTGTTCATGGAAGATCTCACTTTTTGTCATTCGATGAATAGTTCCAAAGCTAAAATCCTCATTGCGCCCAATCTTGCATTCTTTGATCTTTGGCAATTCAGTTGGTAAGAAATCCCAAAAAGAAATGGCCTTCTCCTTCTTTTGGGGGACTTTCCAATCCAAAGACTTGACATAACAAAATGTAGACAAGCACATGTCAATCTCATCCCAATTGAGAACACAATGTTGAATCGGATCCCACAACATGGTCAAATTGGGGTTGACACCTAGCCGTGATGAAATGTCAAATTTTGAGATGCGATTGCCAATATCCTTCTTTGCCACACAGCACCTACGATCACCAAAAATGAACTCCAAAGTCACTGGACAATATGGTCCTGGATGCGATGCCTCACCTATCCTTTCCCCAAGTAAAGGCGACTTTCTCGAATCATCCCAAACCAAAATTGATGAGCTTTGGGGTTCTCTATGTCTTTTGGTGACAACATAAATTTCACATGGTTCTTGGCCGGACAAATGCCACCATCCTACATTTGTCTGCACACTGCTCAACAAAGGGACCAGGCGGATGGATGACATTTTGGCTCCCCATTGAACAACTGCTTTTCCACAAATCTCTGCAATTGTGTGCACTTTCATGCAGGCCCATACATGTACTGTCATGCAAAAACGCTCATTTTGGTATATGCGAATGGGAAAGAAAACACGTTCATGTATGGTTTCAATCTCACTGCTACGAATTTTCAACTGACGGATGCATTCATCGACAAACACTTGGTCAGGTGAGATGAGATTACGACAGACCTGATACTTCTTGGTAATAAAAATCTCATCAACCACAGTTGGGATAGCATGGTCAGATGTTCTCGCACGAACGAATGCAGGTTTCCAGCTGATGAAGACATCTTCAGCTGAGATTTGCTGATCGGTCAACAATTCAATGACAGTGCACTCACATGGTATTTCAATCATTTTCTTCTGATCATCACAGGTAATTGCAATTGTACGAACCATTGGTAAAGTCAAAGAAATCTCAATGTCCCTGATATTGAAATCCAAAGGTTCAACAACAATCCAATCATTCATGATGAAGATTCTCGAATTTTCCATGTGAAGCCTTTTGGCCAACGCAACATGAAATACATCTTCAAATCGAGGAATGGTCTTTGAAAGAATGCCAGTACACAATGCATAAATGGCCTTTATGGCATGTAATGTACTGATTGCATTTCCTGTCAATCTCAAAGAATCACTCGGAATCATGGGAAAATGAGTTCTTTTGAAGATAATCATTGTCATGGCAATTTCAACTGGACTCCAGAATCGTGGGCCGAAGTTACCCTGAACAAGGTCCGCATAGATTCCTTTACCTGCTGAATGTATCTCAGTACGAATGACATCTTCTGGTAATTCATGTTGTCTTCCATAAGTTGCCATAGCTGTTGACATCTGTTCATATCCATGTTTGATTCTTTTGTCAATGGTAAATCGTGTTTTGAGTCCTGGTGGTGCAAAAACAGGATTTCCATATATATTCAACAACTCATTGCTCAATGTTAGATCTCTCTCATGCGCTTCAGGCAGGCATGATGGCATGATCTTGCTGCTTCTCAACGTTGGTGTTGTTGGTACACTCCAATCGAATGCTTGCTGTGGGATTCGGCATCGCAAATGCTTTTGGACTAAGACACACACCCACCGTTTGCGTTTTGCAGCAATGATATCACCAATGCATGAAACATTACTAAAGGCAATGTAGTATCCAGCATCATCAATGTATGTACGAATCCATGAATAGTGGAAATGTTCAACAATGGCGTCAACATTCTCCAGTAGGATAAATTCCCAGTTATTGACAATGCCAGCTCTGAGGATCTCTAGGATTGCAAGTCCACCATCCTGATACTCAAAGCCCTTACCCTTAGATCCACGACTCCATGGTGGACACGGGAATGATGCTGTGGCCCCTCTGGTTGGCACTTGGAAGTTCACCCGGTTCAGAAAAACAAAATCGCAACTTCCACAAATGACTAACTTCTCATTCTTGGGCAGTGGATAATGTTCAACAACTTCTTCTGAAAAAAGTGTTCCTCCAAAATTTTGACAGTGGCATCTGGTAGCAATCGAATCCCTGTCAATCGACCATAGGTATTTGAAAGGCAAATCAAAATGATCAGCTAGAAAATCCGATGCATGTTGCCACCCACCAAAGCCCCCACAGTAAAGGTCAGCACTGGTCAATGAATCGTCAAAATGATGCTGTTTCAATTCCACAAAGCACGAATCCGGTTGATAGGTGGCAAGAGGGACGTCCCCAAACCAGTCAAGATTCATGTTAAAAGCACGATATTTGCCATCAGTTGTGAGCATATCTCCAATGACACTTCGAACAATGACCCTAGCGTCTTTCGAAAAATGTCCTGAATGCTCAGAGTCGATATGAATGTCAAACATCATCGCTTCAGAATCTCGTGAAATCAACCGAGGATTTGCAAATCTGAAATTTCCACTGCCAGCCCAATTCGAAGCAGGATCATTGATTCGCCCCAAAGAAAGAATGGCATCCCGGATTTTGAACATTGACGGTGATCACAAAAAGACACCCCACACTGTTAGAAATGTCGAGACTCAATTGGTCGGGGAAAACAAAAAGATGGGGCATCTAGTTGTCATCACCCTCAGCAAGAAACCACGCCAAGGTCTGAGCCGAAACTTGTATAATATTTCACCACACGCACTTCCCCAACCGACGACCGCCCTCGAGTGACGACCGCCGAAGTCCACGTCCATGCA